>UMDM01008819.1_pt1 | contig 31640 bp, 32 predicted proteins | sample 1964501 | NCBI WGS metagenome assembly UMDM01 (sample SAMEA4835995, study PRJEB28245) | human gut metagenome | biome: gut microbiome; material: fecal sample | place: Denmark | collected 2008
GTACAAGGGCGTTTGGGTCTTTTGTGAGCAGCGCCAGGGCAAACTGATGCCCACCGATTTCGAGCTGGTCAGCGAGGCCCGCAAGCTGGCTGATGAGCTGAACTGCGAAGTCACCGGCCTGCTGCTGGGCGATAACGTGGACGGCATTGCCAAGGAACTGGGCGGCTATGGCGCTGATAAGGTCATGGTCTGCGACAGCCCCCTGCTGAAGGATTACACCACGGACGCATACGCCAAGGTCGTCTGCGACATGGTCAACGAGTACAAGCCCGAGGTCCTGCTGATCGGTGCCACCAACATTGGCCGCGATCTGGGCCCCCGCTGCGCAGCCCGCCTGCACACCGGCCTGACCGCTGATGCTACCCACCTGGATATCGACACTGCAAAGTACATCGACTTCCTGAAGGAGAGCTCCACCATCGACCTGTCCAAGCAGAAGTTCGATATGGAAGACCGCAACCTGAAGATGACCCGTCCCGCATTCGGCGGCCATCTGATGGCTACCATCATCTGCCCCCGCTTCCGTCCTCAGATGTCCACCGTGCGCCCCGGCGTTATGAAGAAGGCTCCCTTCGATCAGGCCAAGGCAGATGCCTGCCAGATCGTGAAGCCCGCTTTCGAGCTGTCCGCTGCCGACATCAAGACCGAGGTCCTGAGCGTCGAGAAGGCTGCTGAGAAGCTGGTCGATCTGATCGGTGCCGATGTCATCGTCTCCGTTGGCCGCGGCATCAGCAAGGATGTCAACAAGGGCATCGAGCTGGCTGAGCAGCTGGCTGCTGCACTGGGCGGCGGCGTTGTGGGTGCTTCCCGTGCCGTTACCGATGCAGGCTGGATGACCGCTGACCATCAGGTCGGTCAGACCGGTAAGACGGTCCACCCCAAGATCTATGTTGCTCTGGGCATTTCCGGTGCCATCCAGCACACCGCTGGTATGCAGGATTCCGAGTGCATCATCGCTGTCAACAAGAACGAGAGCGCACCTATCTTCGGTGTTGCTGACTACGGCATCGTGGGCGATCTGTTCAAGGTCGTTCCCGAGCTGATCAAGCAGATCGAGGCTGCCAAGGCTGCTGAATAAGCACCTGATTTTCCCTGAACCCTGATTGTGATAAGGCCGCCGCGCAGTGGAAACGCTGTGCGGCGGCTTTTTGCATCCCCGGAAAATCGCTCCGTTCTATCCCACCTGTTCCCGGAATAAAATGACACCAAGAGCGGACAGGAAAGGAGCGCGTACCATGGAGTTGAAGATCTTTCGTGATGCCCTGCCGGCGGCGGGGACAAACTGTACCCTCAAGGCAGAGCTGCCGCTGGAAACAGAGATCCTGATCTCTGATTATCTGCCCCCGGTGTTCAAGCTGGTCAAGTGCTTTGTCAGGCCGGTGGTGCTGCAAAAGCGGCTGCAGCCCGGCAAGCTGCAATTGGAGGGATATCTGCGCTGTGTGGTCTATTATCAGGGGGAAGATGGAGCGGGCCTGTGCCAGACCGAGCAGAAGCTCCCTTTTACCAAGCTGCTGGATCTGCCGGAGTTCGTCTTCACGGCATGGGCCGTGCAGGTGGAAGGCCAGACCGAATATCTGAATTGCCGCACCGTCAACCCGCGCCGCATCGAGGTGCGGGGGGCGTATGGGCTGGTGGTATCGGTGCATACGCAGGTCAAAACCGATGTCATCACGGCTCTGTCGGATGGCGGGGTGGAGCAGAAACTGGTCACCCTTTCCGGGGTGCGGCGTGCCGCTGTGCTGGAAAAGCTGGTCACGGTCGAGGGCGAGATCTGCTTTCCCACGCCGCCCGCCGCCGTTTTGGACCTCAGCGGCAATGCCTCTGTCGGAGATCTCAAGCTCCTGAATGGGAAAGCCGTTGCCAAGGGCGGGCTGGTCGTTTCCTGCGCCTGGCGTGCCGAGGGCGACCCGGCACTGCAGAGCCAGAGCGTGAACCTGAACTTCAATCAGGTGCTGGATGTGGACGGCCTGAGCGAGGACTGCCGCTGCCTCTGCGTGGCCGAGCCGGTGGGCTTTACGCTCACGGAGGGAGAAGGGGAGGAACCCAGCCGCCTGACTGTCAACCTGATGCTGCGCCTGCGGGCATGGAGACCCTACCAGCTGCAGTGCGTGGCAGATGCCTTCTCCACGAAATTTGAGACAGAACAGACCCCGCAGACGGTACAGACGGAATCGCTGGCCTGCACCCTGGATGAGACCGTGACCCTGACCGGCTCCGGCCCTCTGCCGGACGCTGGGGCTAAAATTCTGGCCTGCTTTGCCTCCTTTGGCCCGGCCCTGCTGGCATACAGGGAAAACAACTGGGATCTGACCAGCCGGGTGACCGTGACTGCCTTTGGGGAGAACAGCCTTTCGGAGCTGGAAAGCTACGAAAAGGTGCTGGAGCTTGCCCTGCCGCTGGGGCGGGAGCTGTCCTCGGACGCGGAGCTGATCCCGGAGTGCTGGCTCCGTGCCGAGGATCTGCGCTGTGTCTGCGCAAACGGCACACTGGAGGTCAACCTTTCCGTCAAGGCAGAAGGAGCCATCCTACAGCGGAGCGGAAACACCTGTGTGGGCTCCATCACGCTGGGAGAGCCGTTGACCCCGGCAGATCCGGAGATCAGCCTGCGCATCTATTATGCACAGGCGGGGGAGGAGCTGTTTGCCATCGCCAGGCGGTTCCATGTCTCCCCGGCCCAGATGCTTGCCGCCAACGACCTTGCAGAGGGCACCACGGCCATTGATGCGCCTCGGAGGCTTCTGGTGCCGGGAGCAGGGGGCTAATCCATCTGATTTTGTACTTCATAGAAGAACAATTTAAAGTTAAAGTATGACTTATTAACTAAAAATGAACAAAAAATATCCCGGACCTCTCCCAATTTGAGAAAGGCTCTGCTATAATAATTTTTGTCGTGTAAAAAAGCCTTTTGGATAAAGGAGAAGTTATGATCAAAAATATCGAGTTGGAGAAGGGTGCATACCAGTTTGATGCCAAGATGCCCCTTCGCCAGGCCATCCCGCTGGGCCTGCAGCATGTATTTGCCATGTTCGTGGGCAACCTGACCCCGCTTCTTATCATCACCAGTGCCTGCGGCCTTGCAGGCGGTGAGTTTGCTGACCTGCAGGTCAGCCTGCTGCAGAACGCCATGTTCGTGGCCGGTGTGGTCACGCTGGTGCAGCTGTTCTCCATCGGCCCTGTGGGCGGTCAGGTCCCCATTATCATGGGCACCAGCTCCGGCTTCCTGGGCGTGTTCAACAGTGTGGCTGCTTCCATGGGCGGCGGTGTGCTGGCCTACGGTGCCATTATGGGCGCTTCCATTCTGGGCGGCCTGTTCGAGACTGTGCTGGGCTTCTTCCTCAAGCCCCTGCGCAAGTTCTTCCCCACGGTGGTCACCGGTACGGTGGTGCTGTCCATCGGTCTGTCCCTGATCTCCGTGGGTGTCAACTCCTTTGGCGGCGGCAACGCAGCCAAGGACTTCGGTTCCGCGGAAAACCTGCTGCTGGCCGTGTTCGTGCTGGTGGTGATCCTGTTCTTCAAGCATTGGACCACGGGCTTCCTGAGTTCTTCCTCCATCCTCATCGGCATTGTGGCGGGCTATCTGGCAGCCTTTATCATGGGCTTTGTCCTGCCCACCACCGGTGTCACTGCCGAGGGTGTGGAGTTCACCAAGGCATGGGTGCTGAACTGGAGCAAGGTGGCACAGGCCGACTGGTTTGCCATCCCCAAGCTGGTTCCCGTCAAGATCGTTTTTGATATGCGCGCCATCCTGCCCGTGCTGATCATGTTCATCGTCACCGCTGTGGAGACCGTGGGTGATATCTCCGGCGTGATGGAGGGTGGCATGAGCCGTGAGGCCACCGATAAGGAGCTGTCCGGCGGTGTTATCTGCGACGGCCTGGGCTCTTCCTTTGCCGCCTGCTTCGGCGTGCTGCCCAACACCTCCTTCAGCCAGAACGTGGGTCTGGTTTCCATGACCAAGGTCGTCAACCGCGGTGCACTGGCTACCGGTGCCATCTTCCTGATCCTCTGCGGCCTGATCCCCAAGCTGGGCGCACTGGTCTCCATCATGCCGCAGGCCGTTCTGGGCGGTGCTGCCGTGATGATGTTCTCTTCTATCGTGGTGTCCGGCATCCAGCTCATTACCAAGGAAAAGATGACCCCGCGCACCCTGACCATCGTTTCCGTTGCACTGGGCGTGGGCTACGGCATGGGTGCCAATGCCAGCATCCTGGCACACACTCCCCAGTTCTTCCAGCTGATCTGCGGCGAGAGCGGCATCGTGCCCGCAGCCTTTGTGGCCATTGTGCTGAACGTGCTGCTGCCCAAGGACGATAAGGCCGAATAAACCTCTCAGTCACCTTCGGTGACAGCTCCCCTGACAGGGGAGCCAGGAAGTGCCCTTGCCTCTCCTGTCAGGGGGCACACCATTGCGCTGCAATGGCGGAGAGCTCCTCCAGAGCTTCCGGCGTATCTGCATCCAGCAGTTCTTCCCGCCGCTGGGCGTAAACGATCTGTACCTGCTCAGGGTGAGCCTTGAGCACAACACTGCCGCCCTTGCCCTCGGGCAGGGTGCGCAGAGTGGGAAAATATCCGCATCCAAACAGAACGGGACTTCCGACAACGGTGTCCGGGCCATGTGCGGCCCGGGCTCCCAGCCGGAAGATCGCCCGCTCTGTTTCTTTTTGTGTCTGGGCAAAAGCAGTGATCAGCGCTTCCAGCGTCTCCCGCTGCAGCAGGGGCTGATCTCCGGGCAGGAAGATGCAGCCTGCAAGACCGGGGCATTGCTCCAGCAGCGCCTCCAGCCCCAGCCGAACAGTGTCGTTCCGGCCCGGCAGGCTGTGGAGCAGGCAGGGAACGGCCTGTGCGTCACACAGGGCCTTTACCTCGGCAGAGCGGGTCACGACCACCCGGGCGGCAAGGGCAGGGGTGGCGGTGACCTCCAGCGCCCGGCAGAGCAGGGGGCGGCCCCCGAAATCGGCCAGCAGCTTGTTGGAGCCGAACCGCCGGGCCAGCCCCGATGCCATGATGACGCATCCCACCGGAGGGCGGGCGTTTTTTCTGCACAACTCTGCCATAAAATCGTTCCTCCTGAATCTGCCGGATCTGCGGCAGTCTTTTCAGTGGCATTATAAGGGATTTTGTGATAAAATAAAAGTAGCAATCGAAAAAAGAGAGGTACTGCGTATGATGACGATCCGGGAATACAAACGGGCCGAAAGCCTCGAGGAAGCCTGGCAGCTCAACCAGAAGCGAAACAATCGGGTCATCGGCGGCATGATCTGGCTCAAGATGGAGAACATCAATGTCGGCACCGCCATCGACCTGTCGGGCCTTGGGCTGGACAAAATTGAGGAAACGGCCGAGGGCTTTTCCATCGGGGCCATGGTGCCCCTGCGGCAGATCGAGCTCCACGAGGGGCTCAATGCCTACACGGACGGCGCTGTGCGGGAATCTGTGCGCCACATTGTGGGTGTGCAGCTGCGCAACCTTGCCACCGTGGGCGGCAGCATTTACAGCCGTTTTGGCTTTTCCGATGTTCTGACCATGTTCCTGGCCCTGAACGCTTCGGTGGAGCTCTACAAGGGCGGCATCGTGCCGCTTTCGGAGTATGCTCAGCGCCCGTACGACAGGGATATCCTGGTGCGGGTCATCGTGCCGAAGGAGCAGGCAGCATTCTGCTATCAGTCGGTGCGCAACAGCCAGACGGATTTTCCTGTGCTGACCTGTGCCGCCGCGAAAACGGCCGGGGGCTTCCGGTTTGCCATTGGTGCCCGGCCCGGCAAGGCAGTGCTGTATACCCTGCAGCCCAATGCTGCCGAAACGCCGGAGCTGACCGCCGCCCGCTTTGCCGCTGAGGTGCGGGCAAACATCCGGACGGAGAGCAACATGCGCGGCAGTGCGGAATACCGCAATCATCTGGCCGGGGTGCTGGTCAAGCGCGCTGTGCTGAAATTGGAAGGGAACAGGTGAGACAAGATGCAGGTGAATATTATTCTGAACGGAACCAAAGTCACGGCAGAGGCCGCACCGGACACCCTGCTCATCGATTTTGTCCGCGCACACGGCTGTTACAGTGTCAAGCGCGGCTGTGAGACCTCCAACTGCGGCCTGTGCACCGTCTTTCTGGACGATGTGCCGGTGCTGTCCTGCTCTGTGCTGGCAGCCCGTGCCGACGGCCACAGGGTGACCACGCTGGAGGGCCTGCAGGAGGAGGCTGCTGAGTTCGGTGCTTTTATCGCCGATCAGGGTGCGGAGCAGTGCGGCTTCTGCAACCCGGGCTTTATTATGAACGCCCTCGCCCTCTTCCGGGAAAAGGAATACCCCACTGAGGAGGAGATCAAGGAATATCTTGCGGGCAACCTCTGCCGCTGCTCCGGCTACGAGGGTCAGCTGCGGGGCATCCAGAATTTCCTCGCCTGGAAAAAAGCAAAACAGGAGGGTGCCGAATGAAAAACGTCAACAAAGCATTCCGCAAAAAGGATGCCATGCAGCTTGTGACCGGCAAGCCCGTTTACATGGATGATCTGGCCCCGGCAGACTGCCTGATCGTCAAGCTGTACCGTTCGCCCCATGCCAACGCCATGGTGGAGCGCATCGACACGTCCGTGGCCAAAAAGGTGCCCGGCATCGAGGCCATCTTCACCTGGGAGGATGTGGATCAGAACGCCCGCCGCTACACGCAGGCCGGCCAGACCTACCCCGAAGCCAGCCCCTATGATCGCCTGGTCATTGACCGCCACGTCCGCTTTGTGGGGGACGTGGTGGCCATTGTGGTGGGCAAGGATGAGAAGTGTGTCGAGAAGGCCATGAAGCTCATCAAGGTGGAGTATCAGGTGCTGGAGCCGGTGCTGGATTTCCACACTGCGAAGGATAACCCCATCCTTGTCCACCCGGAGGACAACTGGGAGAGCCTGAGTCCCGTGGGTGCCGACAACAAGCGCAACCTCTGTGCCCACGATGCGTGCGGCGACGGCGACATCGATGCCGTGCTGGCAAAGTGCGATGTTGTCATCGACCGTGTTTACCACACCAAGGCCTGCCAGCAGGCTATGATGGAGACCTTCCGCACCTGCTGCTGGATGGACCTGTACGGACGGCTGAACATCCTCAGCTCGACCCAGATCGTGTTCCATACCCGCCGCAATGTGGCAAACGCCCTGCACATCCCCAAATCCATGATCCGCGTCATCAAACCCCGCATCGGCGGCGGCTTTGGTGCCAAGCAGACGGCGGTCTCGGCCATCTATCCGGCCTTTGTTACCTGGAAGACAAAGAAGCCCTGCAAGCTGATCTTCACCCGCGAAGAGAGCCAGACCGCATCCTCGCCCCGCCACGAGATGGAGATGCACGTCCGTCTGGGTGCCACCAAGGACGGCATCGTGAAGGGCATCGACCTCTACACCCTGTCCAACACCGGTGCCTACGGTGAGCACGGCCCCACAACGGTGGGCCTTTCCGGTCACAAGTCCATCCCGCTGTACGGCAAGGCCGAAGCCTTCCGTTTTGTCAGCGACGTGGTCTACACCAACCACATGTCTGCCGGCGCGTACCGCGGCTATGGTGCGACCCAGGGCCTGTTTGCGGTGGAATCTGCCGTCAACGAGCTGGCTGCCAGGCTCCACATGGACCCCTTCAAGATCCGTGAAATGAACATCGTCAAAGAGGGCGATGTGATGCCCGCCTATTACGGCGCTGTGAACACCAGCTGCGCGCTGGACCGCTGCCTGAAAAAAGTCCACGAGATGATCGACTGGGACAACAAGTACCCTGTGCGCGACCTTGGCAATGGCAAGGTGCGCGCCGTGGGCATGGGCATGGCCATGCAGGGCTCCGGCATTTCCGGCATGGACGTGGGCAGTGCCACCCTCAAGGTAAACGATGACGGATTCTATTCTCTCATCATCGGCGCGGCCGATATGGGTACCGGCTGTGACACCACGCTGGCTCAGATCGCCGCCGAGGTGCTGGACTGTGACTTGGACAATATCGCCGTCTTTGGCGCGGATACCGACACCTCGCCCTATGACTCTGGCTCCTACGCTTCCTCTACCACCTATGTCACTGGCAAGGCAGTGGAGAAGTGTGCCCTCCGGCTGCGCGGCCAAATCTGCAAGCTGGGCGCGGAGCTGCTTCAGACGACCGAAGATGCCGTGGATTTTGACGGCAAGTTCGTCTCCCTGAACGCAGACCCGGAGAAGAGGGTCTCTCTCTCTGAGGTGGCTTTCGCCTCCCAGTTCGGCCACATGGTGCCGCTGGAGATCACCGAGACCCACACCTCGCCCCTTTCGCCCCCGCCCTACATGGTCGGTGCAGCTGAAATTGAGCTGGACAAGGAGACCGGTGAAGTCAAGGTGGTGGATTATGCCGCCTGCGTGGACTGCGGCACCCCCATCAACCCCAACCTGACCCGTGTGCAGACTGAGGGCGGCATCCTGCAGGGCATCGGCATGGCCCTGACCGAGAACATCACCTACGATGCCAAGGGCTGGCCGATGGAAAATTCCTTTATGCAGTATAAGATCCCCGCCCGTGTGGACATCGGCCACATCCGGGTGGAGTTTGAGAGCAGCTACGAGCCAAACGGCCCGTTTGGTGCAAAATCCATCGGTGAGGTGGTCATCAACACCCCGCTGCCCGCCATCGCGGATGCCATCTACAATGCCATCGGCACCCGCTTCTATGAGCTGCCCATCACCCCGGAGCAGGTCGCCATGGCGGTGGAAGAAAACCGCTGATGCTTTCTGAAACACAGTTTCCGTTTCTGGCTGAAAAGGGCCATGTGGTCTCGCTGGTGGGCGGCGGCGGAAAAACCACCCTGCTCTATGCCTTTGCCCGGCATTGTGCCGCCAAAGGCTGGCGGGTGCTGGTGAGCACCACCACCCACATCCGGCAGCCGGGGGAGAATTATGCCGCAGATGAAGCCGCTCTTGCGTCCCTCTGGGCGGCAGGGCAATATGCCGTGACCGGTGTCCCGGCAGAGCAGGGCAAGCTGACCGCCCTGCCGCCGGAGCAGCTGACCCGCTGGATGGCACAGGCGGATATGGTTCTTCTGGAAGCGGACGGTGCAAAACGGATGCCCTGCAAAGTTCCGGCGGCCCATGAACCGGTGCTGCTGACGGAAAGCGATATCGTGCTGGCCGTGGCAGGGTTGTCCGCGCTGGGCAGACCTCTGCGGGAGGTCTGCTTCCGGCTGGATCAGGCCTGCGCCCTGCTGGGCGCTGCCCCCGAAACGCTTCTGATCCCGGAGCTGCTGGCAAGGCTGCTGGCCAGTGAGCAGGGAGGACGAAAACAGGTGGGGAACTGCCGTTTTTCTGTGGTGCTCAATCAGGCGGATGACCCCGCCCGCATTGCTGCCGGGGAACAGACCCTCGCGCTCCTGCACAAAAAATATGAGGTGCAGGGCGTGTTGACTTATTTTGATGAAAGGGAGCGTGCATGAAATGGCAGAACAAGGCCCCATTGTCTTCTGCACCGGCGGCGGATGCACCGCCAAGCTGGGTGCCGGGGTATTGAGCCGCATTCTGGAAAAGCTGCCCCGGGGCGAAAAAGACCCCGACCTTCTGGTTGGCTACGACAGCCGGGACGATGCTGCCGTCTACCGCATTACCGAGGACATTGCTCTGGTGCAGACGGTGGATTTCTTCCCGCCGATGGTCGATGACCCCTATACCTTCGGGCAGATCGCCGCGGCCAATGCCCTGAGCGATGTCTACGCCATGGGCGGTGAGGTCAAAACGGCACTGAATCTTGTCTGCTTTCCCGAGAGCATGGATCTGAACGTGTTGGGGGAGATCCTGCGCGGCGGTGCCGAAAAGGTGGCTGAAGCCGGGGGTACGCTGGCGGGTGGACACTCCATTGCCGATACCGGCGTGAAGTACGGCCTGTCGGTGACTGGTCTGGTAGACCCGCACCGCCTGACGGCCAACGATACCGGCCGCCCGGGCGACAAGCTTCTTCTGACCAAGGCGCTTGGCGTGGGGCTGATCTGCACCGCCAACCGGGTGGGCGAAGCCGCTCCGGAACAGATGGAAGCAGCAGTCCGTTCCATGACCACCCTGAACAAAACGGCGGCAGAGATCGCACGCAGGTACGAGGTGCACGCCGCCACGGATGTGACCGGGTTCAGTTTCCTGGGCCATCTGCACGAGATGATGGGGGAGAAGCTCTCCTGCGTCATCGATGCCCATGCGGTGCCGGTGCTGCCCGGTGCGTGGGAGGCCGCAGATGCCTGCCTGTACACCGCCGCCGGTCAGCGCAACCGTAATCATACCGGGCCCTTTGTCCGGTTTGAGAAAGTGCCCTTCCCGATGGAAGAGATCCTGTTTGATCCCCAGACCTCCGGCGGCCTGCTGTTTGCCGTGGCCCCGCAGGATGCCGCTGCCCTGGAAGCAGAGCTGCAGGCGGCGGGTCTGCCCGCAAAGGTCGTGGGCACCATTGGGGAAAAGCAGACGCCGGAGATCACAGTAACATACGAATGATGGAGGAACAACTGATGATTAAGATCGATGCCCGTGGAGATGCCTGTCCGCTGCCCGTGGTCAAGGCCAAAAAGGCCATTGCAGAGCTGCACGGCCCCGGCGAGGTGGAAGTGCTGGTGGACAATGAGATTGCTGTCCAGAACCTGACCAAGATGGCCCAGCAGAAGGGCTATCTGTCCAGCTCCGAAAAGCTGGCCGAACAGGAATACCGTGTCCGCTTTACCATCAAGGACACGCCCGCTGCGGAAACCGCTGTGCCGGGCGAAGAGAAACAGCAGGCAGAAGCGGAAACCTGCATCCCGGATGCCCGCACCGATACAGTGGTGGTCATCGCGTCCGACAAGATGGGGGAAGGGGCCGAGGAGCTGGGCAAGACCCTGCTCAAGGCCTTCGTGTTCTCCCTGACCCAGCAGGACAAGCTGCCCAAGACGATCCTCTTCTATAATGGCGGCGCATCCCTGACCTGTGAGGGTTCGCCCATGCTGGAAGACCTGAAGGCACTGGAGGCCGAGGGCGTGGAGATCCTGACCTGCGGCACCTGCTTGAACTACTACGGCCTAACGGAGAAGCTGGCCGTGGGAGGCGTGACCAATATGTATGTCATCGCTGAAAAGATGCTGAACGCCGGGAACGTGGTCAAGCCGTGATCTACCTTGATAACGCCGCAACCACCTTGTACAAGCCCCCGGAGGTGGGGCAGGCGATGCTGGATGCTTTGCAGACAGCGGGCAACCCGGGCCGTGGAGCCCATGCGCCCACCCTGCACGCCTCCCGCATCGTCTACGAGACCCGGGAAGCGCTGGCTCGGCTCTTCCACGCCGAAGGCCCGGCCTGCATCGCCTTTGCATCCAATGCGACCCAGGCACTGAACACGGCCATCAACGGCCTCTTTGGCCCGGGGGATCATGTCATCACCACGGTCTGTGAGCACAATTCCGTCCTGCGGCCCCTCTACCGCCTCCAAAGGCAGGGGGTTGAGGTGAGCTTTGTGGATGTGGACGCAAACGGTGTGCTCTGCTATGCGCAGTTTGAGCAGCTGCTCCGTCCCAACACCAGGGGAGTGGTTGTGACCGGTGCTTCCAATGTCACCGGAAACCGCACGGACCTGACGTTCGTGTCCGCTTTTGCAAAAAAGCACGGCCTGTTGTTTCTCGTGGATGCCGCCCAGACAGCGGGTGCCATGTTGGTGGATGTGCAGGCACTGGGGATCGATGTGCTCTGCTTTACCGGGCACAAGGCGCTGCTGGGCCCGCAGGGCACCGGCGGGCTGTATGTCCGGCCCGGGCTGCAGGTTGCCCCCCTTGTGGTGGGCGGCAGCGGAGTCCACAGCTTTGATGAACACCACCCCGTCGAAATGCCCACCGCTCTGGAAGCCGGGACGCTGAATGTGCCGGGAATCGCCGGGCTGGGGGCCGGGGTGCGCTGGCTCCTGACACAGGGCGTGGAAACGCTGGAAACAAAAGAAAATGCGCTTGCACGCCTGTTTTATGAAACTGTCCGGGAAATTCCCGGTGTGCGGCTTTATGGTGACTTCACTGCGCCGCGTGCGCCCATCGTCTCGCTGAACCTGATGGGCGAGGATTCCGCCCGGGTGGCGGATGCGCTCTGGGAAGAGTACGGCATCTGTGTGCGGGCCGGTGCGCACTGTGCTCCGCTGATGCACAGGGCGCTGGGCACCGTGGAGCAGGGTGTAGTGCGGTTCAGCTTCTCCCACACCAACACCCGGGAGGAGACGCTTGCCGCTGCCTGTGCGGTGCGCAGCCTTGCGGAGGAATAAATAATGCGTGCAAAGAGACCCTATATCGTGTTATCCTTCCGCACCACAGTGGAAGCGATGGCATGGGAAAAACACTGCGAAGCGGAACACATCCCCGGGCGGCTCATTCCGCTGCCCCGGGAGCTCTCTGCCGGGTGCGGCCTTGCGTGGCGGATGCCGCCCGAGGACTGGCAGCTGTGGCAGAGCCGCATCGACCCCGCTGCCTATGATGCCGCAGCGGAGGTAGAACAATAACAAATAAAGGAGAATTGGATGGGAAACCGTTCTTTTTTCAATGCACTCCATGACCGGGAGGGGGATTTTCTGCTGGCCACGGTGCTGGAAGGCCCGGCGCAGGGGGAACGTGTCCTGCTGCGGAACACAGCACCGGTCTGGCCGGAGAAACTGCCTGCGTTCTGGGGGGAGCATCTGCCTGCCCTGGCCGCTGTGACCTCCAGTGGAATTCTGAAATCAGCCGGACAGCGCATCTTTGTGGAGCGCTTTGGCGCAGCTCCGCAGCTTGTGGTCTGCGGCGGCGGCCATGTGGGCGCGTCGGTGGTGCGGCTGGCAAAGCTGCTGGGCCTGCCGGTTACAGCGCTGGAGGACCGCCCCGAGTTTGCGGAGGAGCTGCGTCAGGCCGGGGCCGATGCTGTGCTCTGCCTGCCCTTTGCAGAGGGTCTTGCGCAGATCCCCGGCGGGCAGGAAACATACTTCGTGGTCGTGACCCGTGCCCACAGCTGTGATATTGCCTGCCTGCGTTCTATTCTGCAAAAGCCCGCTGCCTATGTGGGCATGATGGGCAGCCGGAAGCGCGCGGCTCTGGTGCACACACAACTGGCCGAGCTGGGGCTGCCGCAAGAGCGCATCGATGCCCTGCACGCGCCCATTGGGCTTTCCATTGGCGCAAAAACCGCACAGGAGATCGCACTTTCTATTCTTGCGGAGATCGTCTCCGTTAAAAACAGCCGCCAGCAGACCGAGGGCTTTTCCCCGGCGCTGCTGGCCGCGCTGGAACAACAGACCGCTCCGGCGGTGCTGGCGACCATCGTAGGCCGCCATGGCTCTACGCCACGGGAGGAAGGCTCCAAGATGTTGGTCCTGCCCGATGGCTCTGCCGTGGGCAGCGTGGGCGGCGGCATCATGGAGTACCGCACCCAGCAGCTGGCGCGGGAATTGCTGGAGCCGGGGGCTGCCCCGTGCAGGCTGGCCGCCTTTACCACAGAGGGGGCCAGCGATGCCGCGGCCATTGCGGCCTGCGGCGGCTCCATGGAAGTCTTTTTGCAGCGTCTGGAACCGGAGGAATGAGCCATGAAGCGTGATGACCTGATCGTTGTCCGGGGTGGGGGAGACCTTGCCACCGGCGTTGTGCATCGGCTCTGGTCGGCGGGGCTGCGGGTGCTGGTGCTGGAAACAGCCCATCCCGCCGCCATCCGTCGGCAGGTGTCTCTCTGTGAGGCTGTTTACGAAGGCGAGACCGCTGTGGAAGGAATGCGGGGCATCCGGGTGGAAACGCTGGCAAATGCTGATGCCGTCTGGGCACAGAATGCCGTGCCGATCCTGATAGACCCAACAGGAGCTTGCCTGCTGCAGGCAAGGCCAGCTGTTCTGGTGGATGCCATCATCGCAAAGAAAAATCTGGGCACCACCCGGGAGATGGCTCCGCTGACCATTGCCCTTGGCCCCGGCTTTGCGGCGGGGCAGGATGTGGACGTGGTGGTGGAGACCAAGCGTGGCCACAAGCTGGGCCGCATCATCCGGGAAGGGTCTGCTGCACCCAACTCCGGCGTGCCGGGCATCATCGGCGGCTATGGTGCTGAGCGTGTGCTCCATGCGCAGGCCGCGGGTATCTTCCGCAACCTGCATTCTATCGCTGATTTTGTGGAGGCGGGCGAGGCTGTGGCTGAGATCGAAACGCCGGATGGCCAGCGTTTGCCGGTGGTCACACAGATCTCCGGCATCCTGCGGGGTCTGCTGCGGGATGGCTACCCGGTGACCAAAGGATTCAAGGTGGCCGATGTGGACCCCCGCCGCGCAGAGCTGGAAAACTGCTTCCTCATCTCGGATAAGGCCCGCTGCATTGCGGGCAGTGTGCTGGAACTGATCACAGCAGCGTGCTGGAACTAAAAGAAACGGGACTGTTTTTGCAACAGCCCCGTTTCTTTGTTACTCTGTCAGTTTGGTGATGAGCATCTGATAGATCTCGTTGCCCTTGAGGATGAATTGCTTCTTGACCAGATCGGCACTCAGCCGGTCAGGCGTGCCGATGTCCAGACAAAACAGCTCCTGATCCAGTGCCTTGATGGTGCAGCGGATGGAGCAGTGGCCGTCCGGCTTTTCGGTGATACGGGCGCTGTACTCGGCCTCTTTGCGGGCCCAGGTCTGGCTGCGCAGAACCGCCGCCACCGCGCGCTCCCGCACACTGCGGGGCAGGTCATAGGCAAGCTCCTGCGCGACCTTGCGTCCTTTTTCGGTGATGGAATAGCGATCTTCCTTCAGCGTGACCAGCTGCTGGCGGGTGATATCATCCAGACAGGAGCCGATCTCAAAATAGTTGACCAGCTGCTCTTCCATCAGCGCGTTCTCGATCTCCGTCCGGGTGATCGGCCCGGCATTTTTCACCAGATAACACAACAGCAACCGGATCTCCGTGCTGTCGGTCAGTCCGCCGGGACGAACACCGGCGGTAAAAGCATCGTTGGCGGCCATCGTTCTGCACATCCCCCTGTCATTTCAAATTGCTGCCCGGCACTGCCTCTGGGCAGGCCGTAAAGAATCACTTTCTTATAGTATAAAGGGTTTCAGACAGGATTGCAAGCCGCAACCGCAAAATCTGTCTCAATGCGCTTGCGGCTTTCGGGGGTGGAATACAGCCAGTGGTCGATATGCCCCTCGGTGATGAAATAGCGCAGGTCGAATCGGTGGTTCTGGCCCAGGCTGTGGTTGACGATGACCAGCTTGATCTTCATTTTATCGGGCAGGATGTTTTTGATATAAACGCTCACCGCCTGCCCGGGGTGGAGGTCGGGGCAGGTCTCGGCGAGGCCGGCCAGATTGGGGGCGATCTCCACAAAGGTGCCGTATTCCTCCACGCTCCGCACAATGCCCACCACGGTCTCGCCCACGGTGAACCCGGCGGCGTTCTCCTCCCAGGTGCCCAGCAGCTCACGGATGGTCAGCACGAACCGCCCCTGCACATCCCGGCTTTTGATGGCGCACAGGATCTGCTGGCCCACACTCACCCGGTCGGCAGGGGAGGAGATACGGCTGACCGACATGCAGTCGATGGGCAGCAGGGCGCTGATGCCGCACCCAACGTCACAAAAGGCACCAAACGGCTCGATGTGGGTCACAGTGCAGGGCAGGATGTCCCCGGGCTGTAAGGTGTCCAGATACTCTGCCTTGCACATCCGCTGTGCCTCAGCCCGGGAAAGCAGGTAGCAGGGCTGGCCGTTTTCCCCGGTCTCCATCCCTTCGATCACAAAGCAGGTGGGGCGGCCCACCCGCGTCAGCACTGCAATGTCCCGCACGGTACCGCTCTCAGCCCCATCGGCACACTGGCCAAAGGGCATCACGGCCTTTACCCCGCCCAGGTCGAACCGGAGCTGGCGCTGGGTGTCAAAGGCAAGGGCAGTGCTCTGTAAAATTTCGCGGCTGGCGATGGCGGCGCGCAGTTCTGCGGGGCTGAGCCGGTCTGCGGAACGGTAATTGCCTTCAGTACGAAATGTCTGCATCATGGTTTGTTCCTCTTTCTGTGTTATTTTAGCGTTTTCCGCTGCACGTCGGCACACAAAGCAGGTGTCGGCATTAAAACTCTATGCGCGGACAATTGCATTTTATACGAGTTTGGTTTATACTATATCTGTATGTGCGGCATGGAAACCTGCTGCACAGGGTACTGCCCCGCAAAGGGGCGGCAGGAGGGAAAGAAACATGGATATCGCAGTGGGAGATACCATCCAGACCCGCAAAAAACACCCGTGCGGAGCTTCCAGCTTCGAGGTGCTCCGGGTCGGTATGGATTTCAAGATCCGCTGCACGGGCTGCGGCCGTGAGGTCATGCTGCCCCGCGCGAAAATTGAAAAAAACATCAAGAAAGTGCTCAAGCCCGGCGCTGCCGAGTAACCATTGGGTCATGTAAGGAGAACTGCACAGTATGTCAAGACTGCTTTCCCAAATGGAGGCTGTCAGCCACCGGTTTGAAGAACTTTCCATCCGCCTGAACCAGCCGGAAACAGCGGCAGATCCCGCACTGCTCCGCCGCCTGATGCAGGAGTATCACGAGGCGGAACCCGTGGTGCAGGCCTATCAGGCCCTGATCACGGCGCAGGATCATCTTGCTCAGGCCAAAGCCCTGCTCGAGGGCGAGACCCTTGATCCGGACTTTAAGGAAATGGTACAGCAGGAGATCAGCGAAAAAAGTCAGGAAGTGGCGCAGCTGGAAAATAATCTCAAAATTTTGCTGCTGCCCAAGGATGTCAACGATGATAAAAGTGTCATCATGGAGCTGCGCGGCGGTGCGGGCGGCGAAGAGGCCGCACTGTTTGCCCACAGCCTGATGCGGATGTACACCATGTACGTCCAGAGCAGGGGCTGGGAGCTGGAGGTGCTGAACCTCAACGAGACGGAGCTGGGCGGTGTCAAGGAAGCCATTCTTGCCGTGAACGGCGCAGGGGCCTATAACCGGCTCAAGTATGAGAGCGGAGTGCACCGTGTCCAGCGGGTGCCTGAGACCGAAACGCAGGGCCGCATCCACACCTCCACAGCAACCGTGGCGGTGATGCCGCAGGCCGAAGAGGTGGATCTTGTCATCGACCCCAAGGACCTGCGCATCGATACCTTCCGCTCCTCGGGTGCGGGCGGCCAGCACATCAACAAAACGTCCAGCGCCATCCGGGTCACGCACATCCCCACCGGAATGGTGGTGGAGTGCCAGAACGAGCGCAGCCAGTTCCAGAATAAGGATAAGGCGCTGGAGATCCTGCGCAGCCGCCTGCTGGCCCAGAAGCAGAAGGAACAGCAGGATGCCATCAATGCCAACCGCGCGGGGCAGGTGGGAACCGGTGATCGCAGCGAGAAGATCCGGACTTACAACTTCCCGCAGGATCGCTGCACCGACCACCGCATCGGCCTGACGGTCCACAATCTGGATAAGATCATGGACGGAAATCTGGACGAGATCATTGATGCACTGGCAACCCATGAACAGGCCGAAAAACTGCGTCAGCTCAACGCACAGGCCGAATGATACTGCAATGAAAAGAATAACGTGTTTGCGTTGATTTGATGATTGAAAAGTGCTTATACTTTACAGATAGAAAGAACGATGAACCGCATGAAAATGAAAACTGAAATTTTACCTGCTGAGGGCGAAGCAATCGCCAAAGCGGCTGATCTGCTGCGCAGAGGGGAGCTGGTGGCCCTGCCCACCGAGACGGTCTACGGCATTGCCGCCGATGCGCGCAACGGCGCGGCAGTCGCAAAGATCTTTGTGGCCAAGGGCCGCCCGCAGGACAACCCCCTGATCGTCCATGTCACCGGCCCAGAGATGCTGCCCGGCCTTGTCAGCGAGGTGCCCGAGCGTGCCCAGCTGCTGATGGCCGCGTTCTGCCCCGGCCCTCTGACCATCATCATGCCCCGCGGCCCGGAGGTGGCCGCGGAGTGCTGTGCCGGTCTGGACACGGTGGGCATCCGGATGCCCAGCCACCCGGTGGCACGGGCTGTCATTGCGCAGAGCGGCTGCGCCTTTGCGGCCCCCAGCGCGAACCTTTCCGGCAAGCCCAGCCCCACCAACGCACAGGATGTGTTCACCGATATGGATGGCCGTCTGCCCCTGATCCTGGATGGCGGCGAGTGCGATGTGGGTGTGGAGAGTACCGTGATCTCTGTGGTAGGCGAAAAGCCCACCCTGTTCCGCCCCGGCCATATCACGCTGGAAGATCTGGAGCGCGCTCTGGGAGAGGAGGTCGAGGTCTCCAAAGCCATCCTCGAGAAGCTGCCCGAGGGTGCTGTTGTCCGCAGCCCCGGCATGAAGTATAAGCATTACGCCCCTAAGGCGGATGTCACCCTGCTGGACGGCACCTTTGAGCAGTTCAAGGCCTATGTGGATGCCCATGCCGACCAGAGCCCCAGCTGCCTCTGCTTTACCGGCGAGGCCGAAAAGCTCGGCTGGCCCTGCGTGGAGTATGGCAGGGAGGGCGACGGTGCCGATCAGGCAAAGCATATCTTCCGCAGCCTGCGTGCCCTGGATGAGCAGGGGGACGGGGTGGTCTATGCCCGCTGCCCGAAAAAGGACGGCCTGTCCATGGCAGTGTACAACCGCCTGATCCGTGCGGCAGCGTTCCGGGTGATCCAGCTATGATCACGCTTGGAATCACCGGCCGCAGCGGCTGCGGTAAATCGACCGTGACGGCGGTGTTTGCCGCCCATGGTGTCCCGCTGGTGGATGCCGACCAGATTTCCCGCGAGATCCTGCTGCCTGGTTCTCCGCTGCTGCCAGTGTTGGCCCAGCGGTTCGGGGCAGATATCCTGTATGCCGATGGCAGCCTGAACCGCCGCCTGCTGGCAGACCGCGCCTTTGCCGCGCCGGAAGGAAAGGATGCTCTGGATTCCCTCGTGCTTCCGGAGATCATCCGGCGGGTCTGCAGACTGAAGCAGGCCGCCCGGGAAGCCGGAGCACCGCTTTTTGTGATAGACGGAGCCGTGATCGTGGGCACCGATGCGGAAAAAGAGTGCGACCATCTCTGCGTGGTCACTGCGCCCTTTGCCACCAGTGTGGCCCGCATTGCGGCCCGGGACGGCATCGCCCCGGAGATGGCAGCACGGCGGCTCAACGCCCAGACCCCGGAAGAAGTCCTGCTTGCCAGGGCCGATCTTGTCCTGCGCAACGATGCTGACCTTGCTTCTCTGGAAGCGGCGGCAGCGGCGCTCTGTGAGCAGCTGCAGGCTGAGGGTGCACGGAAAGGGGGCGCGGACACTTCGCTTTGAAAAAGTTTTTGAAAACGCTGGTCCTGCTCTTTCTGCTCTGTGTGGTCCTGCTGGCGCTGCCGCCGGTGCGCCGTCAGGTGGAACAGCGGCTCTACCCGCGGAAATACAACGACCTTGTGGAGCAGTACGCCGCCGAGTATGACCTTGACCCGCTGCTGGTCTATTCCTTCATCCGCACCGAGAGCGGCTTTGACCCGGGCGCAACTTCCAGTGTCGATGCGCGCGGCTTGATGCAGATGACGGAGGAGACCTTCCTCTGGCTCCGCAGTAAGCTGGGCCTGGGGGAGGAGGTTTCCTTTGGCGACCTGTACGACCCGGATGTGAGCATCCGCTTTGGATGCTATTACCTCCACCTCTGCCTGGTGCGTTACAACGGCGATATCTCCACGGCCGCCGCAGCCTACCACAGCGGGTGGGGCACCGTGGATGCCCTGCTTCAGAAGGAGGAACACTCGGAGGACGGGTTGACCCTATCGGGTTTCCCCTATAACCAGATGCACCACTATGTGGAAAAGATCACCGCCTGCTATGCCAAGTACACCGAGCTGTACGGAGCCTGAGCAGGCTGCAAACCCGCTTGAACCGGCTTGCGCCGGTTTGAAATATTTAGGAATACTGAAAGAGAAAGGCAGGAGAAATTCTATGGCAGAAAAAACTCCGAACCAGCAGCTGGCTGAAAAGCTGCTCTATAAGCCTGCTTACGTCGCCGATAAGGACGCTGACGTGAAGCAGAAGGCCCACGACTTTGCCGAGGGCTACAAGAAGTTCCTGGATGCAGGCAAGACCGAGCGTGAGGTTGCCGCCGAGAGCGAGCAGATGCTCAAGGATGCAGGCTACCAGCAGTTCGACCCGAAAAAGACCTACAAGCCCGGCGACAAGATCTACTTTGTCCAGTACAACAAGGCTGTGGTGGCTTCCACCATCGGTACCAAGAGCTTTGAGGATGGCTTCCATCTGGTCATTGCCCACACCGACAGCCCCCGTCTGGACCTGCGTCCCACCCCGCTGTATGAGTCTGACCACCTGAGCTACTTCAAGACCCATTACTACGGTGGTATCCGCAAGTATCAGTGGGGCACTATCCCTCTGTCCATCCACGGCGTGTTCACCCGCGAGGATGGCTCCACCGTCACCGTCCGTGTGGGCGAGGACGAGAACGATCCCGTCTTCTGCATCACCGACCTGCTGCCCCATCTGGGTGCCGAGCAGAACGCCCGTCCCCTGAAGGACGGCATCAAGGCTGAGGAGCTGAACATCCTCATCGGCTCCGACGCTGTTGATGACGAGAACGTCAAGGAAGCTGTCAAGCTGAACACCATGATCCTGCTCAACGAGAAGTACGGCATCACTGAGAAGGAGTTCATGCGTGCTGAGATCGAGATCACCCCGGCTTACAAGAGCCGCGACGTTGGCTTTGACCGCTCCATGGTGGGCGGTTATGGCCACGATGACCGTGTGGACGCTTATCCCGCACTGATGGCCGAGATCGAGACCAAAAACCCCGCTTACACCACTGTCTGCGTCCTGACCGATAAGGAAGAGATCGGCTCCGACGGCGTGACCGGTATGCAGAGCATGTATGCCTTCCACTTCATGCAGGAGCTCTGCCGTGCCGCCGGTCAGGATGATATCCTGGCCTTCCGTCACAGCGTCTGCCTGTCCGCTGACGTGACCGCTGCCTACGATCCCACCTGGGCAAGTGCATTCGAGCCTATGAACGGCACTTATGCAGGCCGCGGCGTTGCCATCTTCAAGTACACCGGCGGCGGCAGCAAGGGCTCCGCAAGCGATGCCTGCGCTGAGCTGGTCAGTGATATCACCCGGATGCTGGACAACGGCAACGTTGCATGGCAGATCGGTGAGCTGGGCCGTCTGGATCTGGGCGGCGGCGGCACCATCGCCAAGTATGTCGCAAACCGCGGCATCCCCGTGCTGGATATCGGTGTGCCTGTGCTGTCCATGCACGCTCCCTTCGAGGTCATCCATAAGAACGACCTGTACATGGCTTACCGCGCCTTCTCCCTGTTCAACAACGCACAGTAAGCGCGATCCAGAATGAATGCCCCGGCAGGTTTTGCGCCCGCCGGGGCATTTTTGCGCTATTTTTTGAAAAATGCTTGACCTTCAACCGACTTTATGGTGTAGTGTAAGGGCGGAGGTGAAGCAAATGAACATCAAACAGGCTGCGGAACAGAGTGGAGTTTCCGGCCCCAACATCCGCTTCTACGAAAAAGAAGGGCTGATGACCCCTGCCCGTAACCGGGGCAATGCCTACCGGGATTACACCGCCGGGGATATCCGGACCCTGAAACTGATCCGGATGCTTCGGATGCTGGATATGCCGCTGTCCGTAATACAGAGGGTCCTCAACGGGGAACAGCCGTTGAGCGAAGCACTTCAGGCACAGCAGGCTGTACTGGAGCAGCAGGCGGCACAGCTGGCGGGTGCGATCCGCTTTTGCGCAGAGCTGACCCAACAGACTCCTCAGGTGGATCAGCTGGATGTGGACGACTGCCTGAAACGGATGCAGGACCCGCAGGAGCCGGGCAGATTTTTCTCCGGCTGGCTCAGGGATTACCGTACCGTGGCAGAAAACGAACAGAAAAAACGCTTTTTCATCGTATCGGAACAGTCCATCAATACCCCGGAGGATTTTGCAGCCGTGCTGCTGCGCTATGGGAAAGCTCAAGGGAGCCCCGTCTGCATCACAAAAGGGGGAATGTATCCGGAGTTTGAGTGGCACGGTATCCGGTATAAGGCATGGCGCGGGCAGGGCCGCTATTGCGATTCTATCTGCTGCGAAGCACTCTTCCCGGAATCTCTCAAAACGGGACTGCCGCTCAGGCGGGAACGCCTGCTGCGCTGGCTGCGGCGGCTGCTCCCTGTGGCAGTGGCCGCTATGGTGCTGGGAGCACTTGCTCTACGCGGCAGAATGTGAACCCCTGATCCCGATACCACTGGATGATATCCGGCAGCGCCTCGGCGGTGGTGCGGGTGGTGGCAGAATCATGCATCAGAACGATGCACTGGGTCTGCTCGCCGGTCTCACGCACTACATTCCGGTAGATGGTCCCGGCACTGGGCTTTCCACCCACGGCATCCTCAGCGCAGACGTTCCAGTCCACATAGGCATATCCCTTTTCGGTACATTGCTGTTTCAGCTCGGCCATCACACCGCGCCCGCCGTAGCGGCGGCTGACCGTGTTGGTGCTGCCGCCCGGAAAGCGCAGGTAATGCAGAGAAGCTGTGTTGACATAGGGCGAGATGCGCTCTTTCAACAGCTCGATATCCTGCCAGTAAGCATCTGCACTCTGGTAGATGTCGCTGTATTCATGGGATGCGGAATGCAGCGCGATCTGGTGGCCTGCTGCCGCTGCATCCGCAATGAGCGGCAGGTACTTTTCATTGTAGCCCGTGGCCACCACAAAAAAGGTGGCCTTGACCCCGGCGGCGTTCAGCGCATCCAGAACCGCCGGGGTCGTTTTGCTGGGGCCGTCATCGAAGGTCAGGCAGACCCATTTCTCCGGCACCGGCTCCTCCTGCGGCAATGAGCTTGCAGGGGCCGCCTCCGGAGCAGGGGAGGCAAAGCCGGTATCCGGTACCGGGGTCAGGTCGCTTTCCTGGCAGCCGGGCCCCGCCGGCACAGCAAAGAACAGCCCCAGCCCAAAGCCTGCCGCTGCGCCCGCCAGAAGCAGAGCTGCCCCGCGAAATAAAATCGTCCCGTTTGCTCTCAGCCATGAAACCATCTCCCAAACCTCCTTGACAGATCCCATTGAATCTGCAGTATCTCTTATAGGATATGACCTGCTGAAAATTTGTAGAATACAAAAGCAGGCAGAGGAATTGACATTTCCCGCAAAAATTGATAAACTAAATAAGTTCTCCGTGCAGGAGTGGCGGAATGGCAGACGCGCTGGTTTTAGGCACCAGTTCCCAGTGAGTGAGGGTTCAAGTCCCTTCTCCTGCATACACAAAACGGCAGGCCCTTGGATAGAATCCGGGCCTGCCGTTTTGTTTGCGGCTTTGGTTGGAAAGCATAAGAAAAGCCCACGATCTATCGCTAGACCGTGGGTTCTCTTTTATGCGAGAGAGGGGACTCGAACCCCCAAGGATAAACCACACGCACCTCAAACGTGCGCGTCTGCCAGTTCCGCCACCCTCGCACAACGATAAAATTGTTGCAATCCTGGATTTCTGAGGCTTGAAACCGTTGTTGCGGACTGCTTGAATATACTACCACATTACCCCGGGAAAGTCAAGCGATTTTGATAGAAATTTCCTCGTTTCATATTCGATCGTGTCCCGGTGCATACTAGAACAAATTATCACCGGGGAGGCAGGACCGTGAAACGACGCAACAGAGCACAGCGATTGCTGAGACTGACAGCAGTGTATCTTCTCCTGCTGCCGTTTCTGCTGCTGGGTTGGCTGTACAGCCGCCTGCCGGATCGTGTTTATCTGGAACCCGGGCAGGCCTTGCTTTTGCCCCGCTTTGGCTGGGTGGAACCTATGGGGCTTCACGGCAGCCAGAATGCGGCCAGTACCCAGGTCGTAGGCAGTTACCAGACCACTCTGTCACTGGGCGGCTGGCTTCCCATCAAGAATATCCGCACGGTGGTCACGGAGCGCACGCAGGTCACGGTCTGCGGTACGCCGTTCGGGGTCAAAATGTTCTCCGAGGGGGCGCTGATCGTTGGCTTTTCCGATATCGACAGCCCCGGCGGGAGCACAGTGAACCCGGCAAAGGCAGCGGGACTGCGTCTGGGAGACCGCGTGATCCGCATTGGACAAATCAGGACGGAAAACAATGACGCTGTGAAGGAAGCGCTGGAGGCCGCCCGGGGAAGCGCCGCAGAGGTCATCTATGTCCGCAGCGGGGAACAGCGCAGCACCACCCTGACCCCTGTCTGGGATGCCGTTGCCGCCCAGTGGCGGGCAGGCATGTGGGTGCGGGATTCCTCCGCCGGTGTGGGCACTCTGACCTTTGTGGACCCGGAAAAGGGTGTCTTTGCGGGGCTGGGGCATCCCATCAGCGACGGCGACACCGGCGAAAGCATCGCTCTGCGCAGCGGGGAGATCGTGCCATGTGAGATCACCGGGTGCAGCATGGGCACTGTGGGCAGCCCAGGGGAGCTGAAGGGGAAATTCCTGAGCGCCCACGCCATTGGCAGCATCCGGATCAATGGAGAAAACGGTGTTTATGGCACAACACGGACAGGCTTTTCCGGGCAAACCATGCCGGTGGCATTTGCGCAGGAGGTCGAGACGGGGGATGCACAGATCCTGGCTACCGTCGCCGGGGAAACGCCCCGTACCTACCATGTCCGCATCGAGAAGATCAGCGATGCCGATCCGCGCCGCAATATGGTCGTCCGGGTGGTGGACAAAGCCCTGCTTACCCGAACCGGCGGCATTGTGCAGGGGATGAGCGGCAGTCCCATTTTGCAGAATGGGCGGCTGGTCGGCGCAGTGACCCATGTTCTCGTCAACAATCCGACACGGGGCTATGGAATTTTCGCGCAGACCATGCTGGAGCAGGCTGAACAGGTTGTATCGGCGGAAAAATGAGCAGATTTGGTAAAACAAAACAGGCTAATTCGACTGAAGATTCCATAATATGGCAAAAATAACAGTTGAAATCCATGGGAATTTATGGTAAAATCAGAAACGTAAGGAAAACCGCACACATTGGAGGAATGAACGATGGACAAGATCAAATTTTTGATGTCGGATACTGGCGCAGAGATCACGGCAGCCTGTCGTGAAGCTTTGGAGCAGAAGGGCGTAGAGGTGACCGTGGTGGAAAAAGACGGCCTGAAGGTCCTGCAGAAAATGCTTGCAGTGCGGCCCCAGGTGGTGTTGCTGGATGCCTTTATGCCCGGGCTGGATGCGCTGGCCGTGAAACAGAAGTACAATGCAGCCGGTGAGCGTCACACCTCTTTCTTTGTGACGGGGGCGTTCCAGAGTGAGGAAATGGTGCAGGAGCTGCTGGACGAGGGCTTTGCTTACTACTTCGTCAAGCCCTTTGACGAGACGGTTCTGGCAAACCGCGTGCTGAAGGTGGCTGCCGGGCAGGAAAAGCGCATCCTGCACACCAGCGTGGACAGCGATGAACTGACAGTCACTGAGATCCTGCACCAGATCGGTGTCCCCGCCCACATCAAAGGTTACCAGTTCCTGCGGGATGCCATCCTGCTCACCATGAACGAGCCGGAGTACATCAACGCTGTGACCAAACGCCTCTACCCGGAAATTGCCAAGAAAAACGGCACCACCGCCAGCCGCGTGGAGCGCGCCATCCGCCATGCCATTGAGGTGGCATGGGACCGGGGCGATGTGGATACCCTCAACAGCTACTTCGGCTATACCATCCACAATCTGCGGGGCAAGCCCACCAACAGCGAATTCATCGCGATGATCGCTGACAAGATGCGGCTGGATAAACGGCAGAGGGCAGTGTGATGGATGCACATGCCGACGTGATATTTTATGCGCACATCTGGCAATTCTGGAAGGCTGAAAAATGTTTATCGCTATGGAATTATAGAATTATGGATTCCGTAGCGATAAACAGAAACCTTCCATAGCGATAAACCTTCTGGATTCATTGAGGTGGCAGCAGATGATCCAGGAGGTTATTTTTTATGCTTATCCGGGATGTTGAGATGTTCATTGAACACTGTGAAAACAAAGGGCTTGCAGCAAAGACGATTGGAAGTTATGAACAAACGTTGCGCCTTTTAATGCTTTACCTTGATGAACAGGGAATCACACAGACAGAGAAAATCACGCACACGGTCATTCAGAACTATGTTAAACAGATAAAGGAGCGGGGCAAATACACAGTCACAAGCAATCCGAACAGCGGAAACTATCAGGAGCGGCGGTTAGATTTTGGCAAGAAAGTGTCAGATGTGACAATCAACAACTATCTGCGGAACATGAGCGCCTTCTTCGGTTGGTGTGTGGAAGAAGATTTGATTCTCTGTTCGCCTGTCAAACGTGGCGATTATATCAAGGTAGAACGCCGTCCGCTTGAGTTCGTGTCGGATGAGGACTTCCCCGCAAACTACTGCGGAATATGAACACAGCCAGCTTTAGTGAATATCGGGATTCTATCGTCATTCAGCTTTTGCTAGATACTGGCATGAGAGTCAACGAATGTCTGTTGATTCAAGTAACGGATGTGAATTTGCAAAAGCGGTACATCTATCTCCCGGCGGAGAACACCAAAGGCAAGAAAGGCCGCTATGTGTTCTTCTCTGACAAAAATGGCAACGCAGCTGCAACGGTGGATAAAGTATAAGGACAGATACCGGGACAGTGACTTTCTGTTCTGTACAAACAAAGGTAAATTTCTTGAGGTGAATAATTTTGAAGCCAATGTTCGCAAGTATGCCCAGCGGATAGGGCTAAAGGACATTCACCCGCATGTTTTTCGAAACAACTTTGCAAAGCGCTTCCTTATGAGCGGCGGCGACATCTACACCTTGAGCCGCTTACTAGGGCACGGTAGCGTTACCGTAACGGAGCAAGCCTATTTGGGATGTGAACCAAGACGACCTTGCAGAGATGTACCGCAAGCACAGCCCGCTTAGTAAGATAATCTAAACAGAAGAGCCGCAGACAGGAATCATTTTCCCAGCTGCGGCTCTTTTAGTGCAAATAATCGTATTACGGTTCAATTTTGATTTTGTCTTTGGCATATTCCAGCGCAAGGCCAATAAGTTCATTTCGAGAACGGTTTGTTTTCTGCGCTAAATCGTCGTAGAAGTCCACAATGGATTTGTCAACCCGAATCGTGAACATAACAGGCTCAGTGCGCTTTGTTATCTTGAGTTCGTCCATAATTATCACCCTGATTCTATTATGATGCACAGAATGATAGAAAGAAATGCTACAATCATGTTTACAATTAAACATAAAATGATATAATGAAACAAAGAAGCCAAAACAAGGAGGACTGTACAATGGAGTACCACTTTACGGGAACAGGCGGCTCACCAGACTTTACCATTATTGCAGATGGCATTATTGATGGGACTGGGAAGTTTATTTTTTACACAGCTATCAAAAATATAAAGGTGACACGAAAGGGCGGAAAGGCAGCGCTAATAATCACCACAGCAGAAAGCGATATAAAAGAGCAGTGCGTTTATTTGGTAGACGGGAAAGATGAGACTGCATTAAAAGCAGCACTTTCAGAAATGGGAGTCATTTCCAAAGTAGACATCAAAAGGAGTTTCAAAAAACGGCTAAGGCGCTTCAAGAACTCAATCACCAAGAAAACCATTTTTGTGACGGCAGCGGTTGCAATTTTTCTAGGTAGCTGTCTGGGATGGTATATTAACAGGCAAATACAAGTTCGTAATGCTGCAAATTCGATTACCAGCATAGTAGAAGCTTATGGGTTAAGTGACGTAACAGTTGATTTAAGAAGAATAAGTAATGACGGACGGAAGCACTGGTATTATGCTGATGTGACTTGTTCAAACTGGGGAGAACTTAAGCCGAGTAAAATGCTACAAACTTATCAAGAAATGGAAAATTCTGTTGGTTCCAAGATAAAAGTATGTAAGGAACGGGTATCGTTGGGAAATATCTACTCAGGAGATGATTGCTATGAGGTGTACACATCTTTAAAAAGTGTGTATAAGAATAAAGACGTAATTTATAAAGGGTATGTTCCTAGCATGAGTGCGCCTAAGCATGGTTCTAGTTCTGCATCGAGTAAAATAGATGAAATACCGCAAGAAAGTAAAAACGCACTTTCAAGGGCAGAACGTTATTATCACGACATGGATTTGTCCAAGGCGCAAGTCCGCAAGCAGCTTGAATATGAAGGCTATGAAAAAGACGCGATAGACTACGCTATGAAGAATCTAACCTAAGAACCAGCCCCAGCAAAAGACCGCAGACGGAACAAAAGCCGCTTGCAGTCTTTTCTTGTTTAGATGTATATTTTGTCAAAACAGAGTATACCAACAAATAATATGATTTTGACTTAGATTTATTGCCTACTCTGATACCGTTTCCGCTCATATCAAGGGCTATCAGTTCCTGCGGGATGCCATCCTGCTCACCATGAACGAGCCGGAGTACATCAACGCTGTGACAAAACGCCTCTACCCGGAAATTGCCAAGAAAAACGGTACCACTGCCAGCCGCGTGGAGCGCGCCATCCGCCATGCCATTGAGGTGGCGTGGGACCGGGGCGATGTGGACACGTTGAACAGCTACTTCGGCTACACCATCCACAACCTGCGCGGAAAGCCCACCAACAGCGAATTCATTGCAATGATTGCCGACAAGATGCGGCTGGATAAACGGCAGAGAGCGGTGTGATGGATATGCATGCAGACGGAGAAGGTGACGCACATGATGGTGCGGAGCGATATTAATGAACGCTCCATGAGACGGATTTTAATCAAGGTTTTTTCAAAATAATGCACCTATATCCACGTTGACGTTTTTGTTGTACAAAATTGAGGAATTTATCCTAATGGCATTTCTTCTGTTGTGATATAATTGTATCGATCAAAAGGAGGAATGCAAGATGATCCATCTGCTGTTAGCGGTGATCTATGTTTCTTTTATCAGTCTGGGCCTGCCGGATTCTCTGCTGGGGGCAGCGTGGCCTTCGATCTATCAGGGATTTGGGGTTCCGGTCTCCTATTCCGGTGTGATCTTCTGTATCATATCAGTGGGAACAGTGCTCTCCAGCCTGCAAAGTGACCGGATGACCCGCCGGTTTGGAGCAGGCGGTGTTACAGCTATCAGCGTGGCCATGACTGCTGCAGCACTGTTCGGGTTCTCTGTCAGCAGCTCATTCTGGGCTATGTGCCTGTGGGCGATCCCTTATGGACTTGGGGCTGGAAGCGTGGATGCGGCACTCAACAACTATGTGGCGCTCCATTTTGCCAGCCGCCACATGAGCTGGCTCCATTGTATGTGGGGGATCGGAGCTTCTGTCGGGCCCTACATCATGGGCGCAGCGCTTTCTTCCCGTGCCGGGTGGCAGACGGGGTATCGGGTCATCAGTGTGGTGCAGATGGTGCTGACGATCATTATTCTGCTGAGTCTCCCGCTCTGGAAAACGAAATCGGGTGCGAATGCCGAGGAGCGGGAAGCAGTCCCGGCAGAAGCGCTGACCCTGAAACAGATTTTCCGGATCTCCGGCGTAAAAGAGGTTCTGGTTACATTTTTCTGCTACTGCTCTCTGGAGCAGACCACCAGTCTGTGGGCCAGCAGTTATCTGGTGCTGAACAGGGGAATCGCGCCGGAGACCGCCGCCGGCTTTGCCAGTCTTTTCTTTGTCGGCATCACCGTGGGACGGGCGTTGTGCGGCTTCCTGACCTTGAAATTCGATGATACCCAGATGGTTCGTATGGGGCAGGGGATCATCGCGATTGGGATAGCGGCGTTTCTTCTGCCGCTTGAGGAAGCAGTGACGCTGGCAGGGCTGCTGCTGGTTGGTCTTGGCTGTGCTCCGATCTATCCCAGTATCATTCATGCAACGCCGGGTCGCTTCGGTGCGGACAGGTCACAGGCGATCATTGGGGTTCAGATGGCCAGCGCCTATATTGGCAACTGCCTGATGCCGCCGTTGTTCGGTGTGATCGCAAACCACACCACGATCGCGATTTTTCCGTATTATCTGCTGGTGATCCTGATTTTGATGGGATATATGCACGAAGCGCTGCAAAAGAAAACGAAAGCGGCGCAATAAAATACCGCTGCTCTTGCATTTGAAAAAATGCACAAGAGCAGCGGTATTTTTTGTATGCATATCAATCCCACACCTGCACCGGAACAGTCGGCAGGTCTCGCAGTCGGCTGCAGCACACCACGATTCTGGATGTGGCACTGGGGTGAAGAATTTATTGCTCAGACGGCCCGGATCGCTGGGGTTCTCTTGCCTGTATGCGTCGGCAGGCATCCTCCTTCACAAGCTCAATGATCACCGCCGTCAGGGGGATAAAGAAGATGATACCGATGATGCCAAAGAGCTTTCCGCCGATCATAGCGGCCACAAGGGTGTACAGCGGAGAAAGTCCCACGGATTTTCCCACCACCCGGGGGTAGATGAACTGGTTTTCAATAAACTGCACGGCAAGGTAAACAATGAGGCAGCGCACGGCCAGAACGGGATCCACCAACAGCACGAGGAACACGCTGACCACGCAGGAGATCAGCGCTCCAACGTAGGGGATAATGGCGCAGATGGCAGTCAGCATTCCCACCAGGCTGCCGTAGGGGATCTTGAAGACGGAAAACGCAAGAGCCATGAGAACGCCAAGGATCACGGCCTCACTGCATTGCCCTGTCAGAAAGTTTGCAAAGGATTGCCGGAACAGTCGGCAGAACTTCAGCAGCCAAGCGGAGTGGCTGGGTTTCAGGTAGGCACAGACCAATGTGCGGGCGTGGTGGCAGAGACTCTCTGAGCCAACGGACATATAAACAGAGATGATCAGAGCAAAGGATGCGGTCACCACGATATTTACCGTGGCAGATACGGCACCTACCGCATTGACCAGCACGGTATCGATGCTGTCGGTGACCCTGTGAAGCAGCTGCTCCCAGTCGATGCCCTCCAGCCAGCTCATCAGCCACCCCATGTCGGCATCCTGTGCGCTGAGATAGGCGGTCCAGCGGGGGATGTTTGCTTCGATCTGTACATAGAGGCTGTGAAAAGACTGCACCAGCTCCGGGATCAGCAATGTCAGCGCTAGTACCAACACCAGCACAACACCCAGCAGGGTGATGAAGAAGCTCAGGAGATGGAGTACTTTATCCGAGGGCTGTTTTTTGGCCTTGCAGAACAGGCGTTTCAACCGTTTTTCCAGCCCGGTCATAGGCACATTGATAAATAGTGCCAGAATGCCGCCTGCCAGAATGGGCAATACCAGGTCTACCAGCTGTGCAGCAAATGCCAGAACGGAAGAAAGCCGCAGCAGCGCCACAAAAAGCGTGACTCCTACAACAGTTATGAGCAGATATTGTTTTGTTTTTGGTTCCATGAAAAAATCCTTTCCCGGAGCGAATGGCTGAAATATGCAAAGAGAACGTCTGCGAACTCTTTTTTCGTATTGTAATCAGAAGCAGCTGGCTTGTCAAGAAGTCGGGAACTGCGGGGTTTTCTTTTTGGGCTGGGCGTGATATAATATGTAGGTCGCAATTCCGTGAAAAAACTCAAAATAAACGGGAATGCGTGGAAAAGCGAAGGAATATAACAGAGAGTATCTTTGCTGCTTACATAAGGTTGAACAAAAATCAACTTGATACAAAACTCCATAGTACAGTCTGTATAAGAATGACACGAAAAAAGCTGAAATTTCCTCTTGCTTTTTCTGAGATCTGTGCTATAATATTAAAGCAATCGTTTCCAAGGCCGCTCGCGGGGGTAGCCGATATTGAAGGTTGTGATGGGCACATACATTTAT
>UMDM01022291.1_pt1 | contig 28332 bp, 21 predicted proteins | sample 1964501 | NCBI WGS metagenome assembly UMDM01 (sample SAMEA4835995, study PRJEB28245) | human gut metagenome | biome: gut microbiome; material: fecal sample | place: Denmark | collected 2008
GCAGAACTTAATCCTGGTGGAAAAAGCTCCGGAGATTAATCTGGACCGGCTGGGCGAGACCACCGATGAGGTGGAGCTTCTTTACAGGGATATCATCCGGAAACTGGACGGCATGCGGATGGGTGCGGAGACAGAACGGCAGCGTTCTCTGGAAGAAATGACCGATTACTACACTATGTGGGCACATCAGATCAAGACGCCGATCTTTGCTCTACGCCTGCTGCTTCGGGAGGAGCCGGAGGAGAACCGGGAGTCCGGGGCACAGCTTTTTCGCATTGAACAGTATGTGGAGATGGTGTTGGGCTACCTTCGCACGGAGGACATGTCCGCCGATCTGAAGCTGACCCGATGCTCGCTGGATCGGATCATCCGGGAGCAGATCCATAAATACGCAGGGATCTTTGTGTCAAAAAAGCTTTCGTTATCATATGAGGGGACAGATGCGATCGTTCTTACCGATGAAAAATGTCTTGGTTTTGTCATTGGACAGATTCTTTCCAATGCGTTGAAATATACAAGAACGGGCGGCATTGAAATCTGGCTGGAGGATGAGCGTGGAAACAGGGTATCTGAGAATCCAAATTTGAAGCAGAATACGGCTCCGGGGATTTGTAATACGGCCCCGGCAACTCTGGTCATCGCAGACTCCGGCATCGGAATCCAGCCGGAGGATCTTCCGCGCATCTTCGAAAAAGGCTACACAGGCGTCAATGGACGGGAGGACAACCGTGCTACCGGGATCGGTCTGTATTTAAGCCGGAAGATCCTGAGAAAACTGGGTCACGAGATCACTGTGGATTCCCAGGTGGATAAAGGCACGGAAGTTCGGATGAGCCTGTGGAAAAAAGATCTGGAGATGTATTAACCTTACACAAATGTAAGCTTCCTCCGTAAAATGTAAGCCACTTCGATGGCAGCCGCCGGAGAATTTTCTTATACTGAAACCATAACATAGCGTTTCGGGTAATTCTTACATCAGGTTCGATCGCTTTAGAACATGATGCACGACTCCCTGGATCGCTGTAAATACAGATAAGAAAGGAATTAGCGTATGGCATTACTGGAAGTAACAAATGTAAAAAAGATATACAGCACCCGCTTCGGCGGAAATAAAGTGCAGGCACTTTTCAATGTGACATTTTCGGTGGAAGAAGGAGAATATGTGGCGATCATGGGAGAGTCCGGTTCCGGAAAAACAACACTTCTGAATATTCTGGCAGCCCTGGACCGCCCCACATCCGGCGAAGTGCTTCTGGAAGGAAAAAGCATTACTCACCTGACAGAAAAAGAAATTTCCGCATTCCGTCGGAAGAACTTAGGCTTCGTGTTCCAGGATTTCAATCTTCTGGACACCTTCAGCCTCCGGGACAATATTTATCTTCCTCTCGTGCTGGCAGGGGAAGATTATCAGGAGATGGAGCAGAAGATCCGTCCCATTGCAAAAGCCCTTCACATCAACCAGCTTCTGGAAAAATTCCCCTACGAGGTTTCCGGCGGACAGAAGCAGAGAGCAGCAGTTGCAAGGGCACTGATCACAGATCCGAAGCTGATCCTTGCGGACGAACCGACCGGAGCCCTGGATTCCCGTGCAGCCTCCGATCTTCTTTCCATGTTCAATGAGGTAAATCGGGAAGGCTAGACCATTCTCATGGTAACTCACAGCGCGCAGGCCGCCAGCCACGCATCCAGAGTACTTTTTATCAAGGATGGCGAAGTGTTCCACCAGATCTACCGTGGCACAAAAACAAGACAGGAAATGTACCAGATGATTGCAGATACCCTGACGATCCTTACGACAGGCGGTGAGACCTATGCGTAAAGGAATGTTTGGAAAACTGGCAGTGCAGAACATCCGGAATAACCGGAGCACCTATGTTCCCTATATGCTTACCTGCATTTTCTGCATTGCCATGATGTATATGATGGAATTTCTGCGGGACTGTCCCACATTGGAGAAAGCAGTGCCCCAGGCAGCAGAAGTGAGGATGATCGTAGGAACCGGTGAAGTGGTTGTTGGAATTTTCTGCGTTATCTTTCTGATCTACAGCAACAGTTTTCTCATGAAACACAGACAGAAAGAAATCGGGCTTTACAACATTCTGGGACTGGAAAAAGGCCATATCGGAAAAGTGATGTTTCTGGAAACAAGCATGACTTCGCTGCTTTCTCTGACGGCAGGGATCGGGATTGGCATCCTTGGAAGCAAGCTCTCCCTGCTTTTGCTTTTCCGTTTTCTTCATGTTCCGGCAGTGCTGGGATTTTATGTTTCCATTACAGGAATCCTGTTTTGCATCGCAGGATTTGGAGGGATTTTTCTTGTTATTCTGGCACTGAATCTTACCAGAGTAAGGATGAATAACCCCATAGAACTTCTGAGAGGCGGAAACACAGGAGAGAAGGAGCCCCGGGCAAAATGGCTCATGGCACTTCTGGGGATGATTTCTCTTGGAGTGGGATATTATCTGGCAGTAACCACGGAATCCCCAATCCAGGCAATTTTCATTTTTCTTCTGGCAGTGATTCTGGTTATGGCAGGAACGTATCTTCTTTTTACCGCAGGAAGCATTGTAATCCTGAAACTTTTGCGAAAGAACAAAAAGTTCTACTATAAAACCGGCAACTTTATCAGTGTCTCCGGCATGATCTATCGTATGAAACAAAATGCGGCAGGCCTGGCCAGCATCTGTATTTTAAGTACAGGAGTGCTCCTGCTTCTTTCTATGACTGTGTCGCTGTATTTTGGAATGGGTGACATCATGGTGAACCGGTATCCTTTTGATACGGATGCCAGGATTTCGGGCATCAGCCAGGAACAGAGTGAACAGATTCAGAAAGTTTTTGCACAGGCAATCAAAAATGATCAGGTGCCGGCAGAAAAAACAGTGGACGAAACTTATCTCGAGATCGGCTGCAGGCAGGAAAAAAACGGTATTATGATCGGACAGGCTTACAGTTACTCAGAAGATGGAAAATCCGTAGATCTGTATACGATCCGTCAGTCTGAGTATGAGAAACTTACCGGTGAAAAAACAGATCTTCACGACGGCGAGATCTTTGCCTGGTATCCGTCTGAAAAGGAAAAAGACATATTAAAAATTGATGACCGGGATTTTGCAGTAAAAAAATGGCTGGAAAAAGCACCTTTAAGTGCCATGAACAATCTGGTATCCAATATGGCGGCAATTGTTGTGACGGATTCCGATTTCGAGTATATTGACGGGCTTCGGACAAAGATGTATGAAGGTCTTGATGCCTACGAGGCTGGAAAAGATCTCACAGTTCATTTGGGTGTAGATATCCGTGGCAGCGGGGAGGAAAAGATCCGGTATGGCCAGGCTGTTTATCAGGCACTGAAAGATTACTGCAGAAGCGGTGGCTTTTCAGAGAATACCATCGTGATCGGTGGTGTCCGCCAGAGTGAGTACGAAACGTATTATGTAGATAATGGAACGATCCTGTTTATTGGAATCTTTTTGGGAGCACTGTTCCTTATGGGAACGGCGATGATCATTTACTACAAACAGATCTCAGAGGGCTACGAAGATCAGGGAAGGTTCCAGATCATGCAGAAAGTAGGTATGAGCCGCAGAGAGGTGAAAGGAGCTATCCGCAGACAGATCCTTCTGGTATTTTTTATCCCGCTTGTGATGGCAATGGTGCATATTTCCATGGCATTTCCGCTGATCCGCCGGCTCCTGCTGCTGTTCGGAATGGCCAATACAAAATTGTACGTGGGCTGCACTGCGGGAACGGTTCTGGCCTTTGCGCTGGTCTATGGACTGATCTACTCCATGACAGCCAGATCTTACTATAAAATAGTGGAAAAAGCATAAAATCGGTGAAAAAGCACAGCTGTGTTTGCTGTGAAGTATTGAAGTTTTGATATGGCAATGCTACAATAAAGGGGCGTGTCAGGAAGCAGAAAAGTTTCCGGACACGCTCTTATTTACATGTACAACGAACTATAGCGATGCACTAATTTATTGGATCGCTGTAAGACGAGACGCTGGTGATCGCTGCACAGATCGGAGAAGCCTGCAAAGGTGCTTTTCATAGTTGCGTTTTATAACGGAATGTACATACAATGGAGGAAATCGATGAAAAGAGAAAGTTTCAGAAAAGGTATGAAGGATGGAGTTCCCATCGCTCTTGGATATTTTGCGGTATCCTTTACCTTTGGCATGATGGCTGTTGCCGGCGGCTTGCGTATCTGGCAGGCAGTTCTGATCTCCCTGACCAACCTGACATCGGCCGGTCAGTTTGCGGGACTGGACATTATTTTTGCGGGAGGCTCCATGTGGGAGATGGCAATGACCCAGCTGATCATCAACCTGAGATACTGCCTGATGTCATTTTCCCTGTCCCAGAAATTCCGGCGTGAGGAGTCCGGTATCCTGAAATACATCGCTGCTTTTGGTATCACCGATGAAATTTTCGGGATCAGTGCGGCCCAGGAGGGAAAGGTCAGCGTATTTTATAATTACGGAGCCATGTGCGTGGCAATTCCCGGATGGACTCTTGGAACTCTGGCAGGAGGAATCTCCGGAAGCCTTTTGCCGGATTTTATGCTTAGTGCGTTGAGCGTTGCCATTTACGGAATGTTCCTGGCCATCATCATCCCGCCGTCCAAAAAGAGCAGACCGGTTCTTGGGGTGGTTGTGGCATCCATGGCAGTCAGTACTGTTTTTGCGGTGACACCGGTGTTAAAACAGGTATCATCCGGATTTATGATCATTATCACAACACTTCTGGTAGCAGGCCTGGCAGCTTATTTCTGCCCGCTGGAAGAGAAAGGGGAAGCCGTTCATGAGTCATAATGTATATCTTTATATCCTGGTGATGGCAATTGTCACCTATCTCATCCGTATGCTGCCCCTTGCTCTTGCAAAAAACGAGATCAGAAGCCCGTTTATCAAGTCCTTTCTGTATTATGTGCCATATGCCTGTCTGGCAGCCATGACCTTCCCGGCCATCCTGAAGGCCACAGACAGCATCATCTCCGGTGCAGCAGGTTTCCTGGTAGCACTTATTGCTGCATATAAGGAAAAAAGCCTGATCACAGTAGCCCTGCTGGCGTGTGCGGCGGTGTTTATCGTGGAGAGGGTTCTGGTATTTATCTGAAAAGTATAATATGCAGGAGGGAGCTTCGAAAAGCTCCCTCCTTTTTCATTTATTCACCTAAAAATCCAAGATCGATCTCTCCGTCAAACACCGTAGTTGCAGGTCCTGTCATATATACAAGGTTTTCATCTCTTTCCCAGGAGATGTTTAAGTCTCCGCCAAGAAGCTGTACAGTAACCGGTTTGCTGCCGTCAACCTTGTCATTGAGGATGGAAGCTACCGTAACTGCGCAGGCGCCTGTGCCGCAGGCAAGGGTTTCTCCGGAGCCACGCTCCCATACACGCATCTTTACGGTGTGGCGGTCGATCACCTGAACAAACTCAGTGTTGACTCTGTCCGGGAAGCATACGTGATTTTCAAAGGACGGGCCGATCTTTTCCAGGTCAAGGCTGTTCACATCGTCTACGTAGATGATGGCATGAGGATTACCCATGGAAACTGCGGTCATGTGATATTCTTTTCCGTCGACGGTGATGGGAGCGTCGATCACCTGCTCGGTTTCGGCAACCACCGGGATCTCTTTTGCAGTGAGAATCGGGGAGCCCATGTTGACTTTTACCATGGAGGCCTTGCCGTCGCGGATAGTAAGATCCACATATTTGATACCGCTTCTTGTGGCGATGCTTAAAGAAGTTTTGTCCACAATGCCGTGGTCATAGACATATTTGGCAACGCAGCGGATACCGTTTCCGCACATGGCACCCTGAGAGCCGTCCAGATTGTACATATCCATCTCGCAGTCTGCAATCTCAGACGGGCGGATCAGGATCAGACCATCGGAACCAATGCCAAAATGACGGTCGCTGACAAATTTTGCCACTGCGGCCGGATCCTTAACAGTTTCCTCGAAACAGTTTACATATACATAATCGTTTCCAATGCCGTGCATTTTCGTGAATTTCATAATAGTAACCTCCTCTTGTTTCTGAATATTATACTTGTTTTTTCTGTTGGAACACAAGACCCCATGGAAAAAACACGCAGGTTTTTTCCATTTGTTGCCTTTAATAGTATAGTATATTGGACAATTGTTATCGAAAAGTGAATTTTCCCTGTGGAATTCCGGTAAATTAGAAGTGGATTTTCGTATTTATGGATTTTATGTGCTTGCATTTTGTCAGAAACATGGTATCATAAAACAAAGTAATATGCATGGAGATGTATAATTATGCTGTACATTACGAATTGGACTGACACAAGCAGAGAGACAGTTAACGTAAAGTACATAGAATTCAGGAGGAAGAAAAAATGAAGAGAAAATTTATGGCACTTGCACTTGCAGCAGCTATGACAGTTTCTATGACATCCGCTGTTTTTGCAGCAGATGAGATCAAGAGCGCAGATGATCTGGAGGGTAAGAAGATCGGTGTTCAGCTTGGAACAACCGGTGATGCAGACGCTACAGAGGTTAAAGACGCAACAGTAGAGAGATACAACAAAGGTAATGACGCTGTTATGGCTCTGAAACAGGGTAAGATTGACTGCGTAGTGATCGACAGCGAGCCTGCTAAGAAATTTGTTGAGAAAAACGATGATCTTGAGATCGTTGAGGATATTTTTGATAAAGAGGAGTATGCAATCTGTCTTTCCAAAGATAATGCAGACCTTACCAAAGAGTTCAACGAAGCGCTGAAGGAGCTGAAGGATGACGGAACTCTGGATTCCATCAGAGATAACTACATCGGTGATGATGCAGGTAAGACACCGTATGAGACTCCTAAGGATGCAGATCACTCCAAGGGAACTCTTACCATGGCAACAAACGCAACCTTCCAGCCATACGAATACTATGACGGAGATAAGATCGTAGGTATTGATGTTGATATCGCTCAGGCTGTCTGCGACAAGCTTGGATATGAGCTGAAGGTCGAGGATATGGAGTTTGATGCGATCGTAAATTCTGTTAAATCCGGAAAAGCTGATTTCGGTGCTGCAGGAATGACAGTAACAGAGGATCGTAAAAAGAGCGTTGATTTCACTGATCCGTACACAACTGCAGAGCAGGTTGTTATTGTAAAGAAATAATTTTGCACAGAGAAATCAGAGGATTCTGAACGGATAAGCTGAGAAACAGATATTCGTTGCAGGGTTCAGTAGCGAATGATCAGGTTCCGGATATCCGGGTATGTTTTCCGGATTTCGGAACCTGTAGTTTTGGAAAGGGTGGAAATTTTGAGTCTTATTGAACAGTTTCAGTTTAACTTTCTGGACGACAATCGCTGGCAGTTCATTTTGTCCGGTCTGAAAAATACCATCATCATTACTTTTTTTGCTGTACTTCTTGGTATTTTTCTGGGATTTGTCATTGCTATTGTCCGTTCTACACATGATAAGACAGGTAAGCTTAAGATCCTTAATGTGATCTGTCGTGTTTATCTGACTGTGATCCGTGGCACCCCAACGATGGTACAGCTGCTGATCGTATTTTATGTTATTTTTGCAACCATAGATCCGGGTAAGATAGTTGTTGCCATTATCGCCTTTGGTATGAACTCTGCTGCATACGTGGCTGAGATCGTCCGTTCCGGTATCATGTCTATTGATCAGGGACAGTTTGAGGCAGGACGGAGCCTGGGTCTTAACTATACACAGACTATGATCAAGATCATTCTTCCGCAGGCGGTCAAGAACATCCTGCCGGCCCTTGGAAACGAGCTGATCGTACTTTTGAAGGAGACATCCATCAGTGGTTATATCGGACTTATGGATCTGACCCGTGGCGGAGACATTATCCGAAGCCAGACCTACAGTGCACTGTTCCCGCTGCTGGTAGTAGCTGCGATCTATCTTGTGATCGTTTGCTTCCTTACCTATCTGGTAGGAAGACTTGAAAGGAGGCTGAGAACCAATGAGCGTAAGTAATGAAGTGCTTCTGGATGTACAGGGACTTGAAAAGGCCTATGGCGGCAATCAGGTTCTCAACGGGATCACCACACAGATCCGCAGAGGTGAAGTAGTAGCCATTATCGGACCATCCGGCTGTGGTAAATCTACATTCCTCCGTTCCCTGAATCTCCTTGAGGAGCCGACCGGGGGAAAAATCCTCTTTGAGGGAACCGACATCACAGATTCCAAGGTGGATATCAACCGTCATCGTCAGAAGATCGGAATGGTATTCCAGCAGTTTAATCTTTTTCCACATAAGACAGTAAAAGAGAACATTATGCTCGCACCTGTGACTCTGAATCTTATGAGTAAGGAAGAGGCTGAAAAAACGGCACTGGAGCTTCTGGAGCGAGTAGGTCTTCCGGATAAGGCAGATTCCTATCCGGACATGCTTTCCGGCGGTCAGAAGCAGCGTATCGCCATTGCAAGATCTCTTGCCATGAACCCGGACGTGATGCTGTTTGATGAGCCTACATCTGCTCTTGATCCGGAGATGGTAGGAGAGGTCCTGGAACTGATGCAGGAGCTTGCAAGATCCGGCATGACCATGGTTGTGGTAACTCATGAGATGGGCTTTGCCCGCGAGGTGGCAACCAGAGTCCTCTTCATTGATGAAGGAAAGATCCAGGAAGAAAATTCTCCTAAGGAATTCTTTGCAAATCCAAAGAATAAGAGACTTCGAGAGTTTCTTTCAAAGACATTATAAATATAAGAATATTAAAAACGGATGCTTTATCCTCCTGTGGAAATGCTGCAGGAGATAAAGCATCCGTTTTTTATAGTTACAGAATAGTGACGTAGTTATTTCACCGGCTGGTTCAGATCACTGTAGGTTACATCCTCAAAGGGGAGAGAGATGCGTTCTCTTCTGGCAGAGGAAAGGTAGATGCCCTTTACCATTTCAAGGGTTTTTCTGCCTTCCAGTCCGTCGATGGCAACAGGAAGATCCTCACGGACAGAACGGTAGAAGTCACGGATCTGCAGGTGATGGCTGCTTCCCCAGTAATCAGGGCCCACATTTGTGGTCTCATAAGTGTTTCGGATCTCGGCATAGGTGCCGTCCAGCTCGTAATAGCCCATGTCCTGCTTAAGACCCAGGCGTCCTTTTTCTCCGATCAGTTCAATATTGATCGGGGAATCGGCTCCGTAAATGTTGCAGGCATAGAGATTGTAAAGACAGCCGTTTTTAAACATGATAGCAGCGTCTGCGGCATCCTCCACTTTTACAAAATGATGAACATAATTATGAACACTTCCGTCGATCCATTCCACATCGGAATCCAGCATATATCGAACACGATCAATGCTGTGGATCGCCTGGTCGATGAGAACACCGCCGCCCTCTTTGTCCCATGTTCCCTTCCAGTCACTTCCGCTGTAATAGTCGAGCGGACGGTTCCAGGTCAGATAGGAACGTGCGGTAAGGATTTTTCCGAAATCACCCCGCTGGATCATTTCGCGGAGCTTTTCTACACTTTTTGTGTAACGGGTCTGGAAGATAACGCCCAGCTTTACATGAGTTTCTTCGGCGGTACGGATCATTCTGTCTGCATCCTGAAGACAGGTGGCAATGGGCTTTTCGGTAAGGACGTTAATGCCGGCTTTCATGGCTTTGATGGCCATGACCGGGTGCAGGAAATGCGGCAGACAGAGATGTACCACATCAATATCCTTATCCAGGATCTCATCAAAGTCCGTAGTCCAGGAACAGTTAAATTCCTCTGCAAAGGCTTTGGCAAGAGCTGGATCTTTGTCAACGGCATATGCTAATTCTACTTCATCGCTGAGACGATGGAATGCATCCGCATAAGAGACGGAAATACGGCCGCAGCCTACAATAGCAGCTTTCAGTTTTTTCATGGCTTCCTCCTTATATCATCCGATAAAAAAATTCGTCGGATCCTGATTTGTAAAAGAATAGTGGATATCAAAAAAGTATTTCATGGCTCCGTTCAGGAACGAATCACTCTGGAGCTGGGAGTAACGGACAGTCACGTTATCTACCATCCTGCGGAACCCGGTTTTTTTCAGGTCTTCCCGTACTTCATTGAGAAAATATTCGCCAAGATCCGGAATCTTTCCGCCAAGAACGATCAGAGATGGATTTACGGTACTGATCAGATTACTCAGGGCGATGGACAGCTCCCATGCCATCTCCTTTACCATAGCAAGAGCGGTTGGATCGCGGAAGGTGGCAGCCTTTCCCAGATCTGAGAAGGTGATTTCTGAAAGTGCGCTTAAGGATGGAATCTGTCCGAATTCCGGGATCCTGTTTTTCAGAGCCTGCTCCGAGATCATAACTTCCAGACATCCGTGATTTCCGCAGATACATTCCGGACCGTGAGGATCGATGGAATAATGGCCGAACTGGGTAGAGGAACCACTGGCAGTTCCAAGCATGCTTCCTTCTGTGAAAAGGGTGGCACCGATGCCGCGGCCGAAATTGAGAAAAGCAAAATTTTTCTCTTTTATATTGCCATAGACCTTTTCCGCGTAGGAATAGCAGGCGGTATCATTGAGAAGATCAACCGGGTATCCCGGGAATGCAGTCTTCAGAGATTTAATGATCTGAGTGCTTTCCATGGAAGGCAGATTCAGGGTCGTGGAATATACTTCATTGCTGGAGGCGTCGATCATGGCGGACATTACTATGCAGATGCCAAGGATACGGTCAGGAGCACAGTGTTCCAGAATGGATTCCTGGAAACAGGAGCCGGAGCATGCGACATGATTTTCGTCTTCGGAAAGCTTCCGTGATTCATGAAAGACGGAAGTACCGGCAATGTCCACAAGATAAGCTTCGACAGCATTTTCATGCCAGTTCATGACAACAACGTAGTAGCTGTTCATCCGGACCTGAAGGCAGTTCGGCTTACGTCCGATGCTGTCGGATTCTCCGATACCGTTGTCCACAATGAATCCCCGTTCGATCAGTTCATCTACAAGAGTAGATACGGTTGTTTTGCTGAGCTTCGTTTGCTTGGCAAGGTGTGCTCTGGATATTCCGGGACTGGAATAGATGGAAGTATAGAGCCGTTTCATATTCGTGTTCTTAATAACCTGCTGATTAACAAGTTTCATAGTTTCTTTTCATCTCCAATCCTTTAAAAATAAACGGTACCGAAAAATGGTAAAGTCTCCGTACTAAATATATCCTATCATAGATGCAGAAAATAATCAATATGTGGCTGTACAAAGAAAATATTGACTATTTATAGAAGGAAAAATATAAAAATACGACAATTCTAAAATGAAGAGCAATATAATACAGGCATTTTTTCGGAAGACTGGTAAAAAAACGGAGATAAATAGTACAGTGATAGAAATAATTGATTACAAATGTGCAAAATGCACAAAAAATACTCGAGATATTGTTTATTATAGAAGAAATGCACATTGAAAGACGAAAAAACGGGAAAGAATGTTGACAGATACGGCAAAGAATGCTATCCTAAATCCAAGCTAAGAACAGCAAAAAAGAGAGTTTGTAACAAGAAACACAGATGTTTTTGCAAAAAACTTTTATTTTTTGAAATATTAGTTAGGCCACTGGACAAATAAAGAGAGGTAGAGAGATGAGAATAGGCGTGATTGGATGCGGCGGAATGGGAACGACTCATTACTTATCCCTGAAAGTCTTATCAGAAAAAGAGGATGATGTTGAGGTAGTTGCCCTGTCTGACTGCAGAAAAGAATTTCTGGACAAAGCGGCATCATATTTTCCGGAAGCTGCCACATATGAATACGGAATGGAACTGATCGAAAAGGAGCAGCTGGATATTGTACATATCTGTCTTCCAAGCTATCTGCATGCAGAACATGCAGTGAAGGCACTGGAAAAAGGGATGAATGTACTGGTGGAAAAACCGGTATGTCTGACCGAAGAGGATTGCCAGATGCTTCTTGAAGCAGAAAAAAGATCCGGGAAGAAGGTTATGGTAGGACAGGTAGTACGTTCCTTTGAGGAATATAAATATCTGAAGGAAGCTTACGACACAGAAAAATTCGGAAAGCTGAAATCCATTACTATGGAGCGTATCAGCGGAGATGTGAAATGGGGATTTGAGGATTGGTTCCATAATGAAGAAAAGAGTGGTTCCGTTGTGCTGGATCTTCACGTGCATGATCTTGATTTTCTGCGTTATATGCTGGGTGAGCCGGACAGCTTCCAGGTAAAAGCCAGCAGATTTGAAAGTGGCATGATCAATCATATCATCACGGAGTATGAATTCGGAGATGTTTTTGCTACAGCAGAGGGTATTTGGGATGAGTCATCGGCAATGAAGTTCCATGCAGCGTTCCGTGCACATTTTGAGGATGCTACGATAGAATTTAACGGTGCTCAGTCACCGAGCCTGACAGTATATAAGAAAGACGGAACTGTGGAGACGCCAGAGCTCAAAGCTGAATATGAAGGCGAGAGTGATGTGGCGGGAATCAATGTCTCCAATCTGGGACCATATTATACAGAGATCAAATATTTCCAGGAATGCGTCAGAGAAGATAAACCTGTAGAGGTTGCTCCTTTGATCGAAGGAGTAAGATCCGTACAGCTTGGGATTAAAGAGTGGAATGCGGCAAAAGAGTATGTAAACACACACGAAAACAAATAATGAAATTTTCACTGAAAGGCAGTGAGAAAAATAAAAAAAGCTATTCAAAAGGAGGATATGCAAATGAAAAAAAGAGTGATTTCTATTCTGTTATCAGCAGCAATGATCTCATCAATGGTAGTTGCAGGAGGGGTAACTGCACATGCTGAAGAAAATGTAACACTGAATGTATTTGATGCACATGCTTATGGTCTGGAAGAATATGACGAGATGGTAAAAGCCTTCGAGAAATCACATCCGGGTGTGACTGTTGATGTACAGCATGCAGCCAACGATTACGACACACTGCTTCAGTCCAGAGTAAACTCCGGTGATACACCAGACGTATTTGATGCTGAGGCCGGAACAAAAGCGAAAATGTACTATGATTATGCTTACGACTGGAGCAATGATACAGAAGTTCTGGACAAGTTCAATGAGGACGCTGTAAACCTTGGAAAAGATGACGAGGGAAATGTAAAATCTCTTCCATGGACCTATGAGAACATGGGCCTGATCTACAACAAGGACTGCTTTGAGAAAGCTGGTATCGACAAGCTTCCGACAAACATGGATGAGCTGGAAGAGGCATGCAAGAAGCTGAAGGATGCAGGCATCACTCCGTTTGCACTTGCTGCAAAGGAAACATGGGTATTAGGACAGGTTGCAACACATTTCATGATCGACAAAGACAAAACAGCTGCTGAGACAGTAGATGCGATCAAATCCGGTGAGACAGCATTTGCAGATATGCCTAACTGGGAGAACCTTTACAAGTTCCTTGATCTTGCTGTAGAGTATGGTCCGGACAAGCCGCTTGAGGTTGACTGGGAGACATCAGAGAATATGCTTGCAAACGGCGATGCAGCTATGATCCATATGGGTGACTGGTGCCAGTCTACACTGGATTCCTTTAATCCGGATGCAAATCTTGCATTTCTTCCATTCCCGGTAGGCGCCGGTGAAGATGATGCAACTGTATTATCCTCCTGTAACTGGACTTATATTGTAAATAAAGATTCCAAGAATCTGGATCTTGCAAAAGAGTATTGTGAGTTTATCCTTACATCCGAAGAAGGCCAGAAATGGATGGCAGAAGGTGTAGGAGCTGTTCCTGGTGCAAAGTCTGATATGGAAGTGACCGGCGCTCTTGCAAATGATGCCAAGACCTATATCGACGCTGGAAAGACAAACGGCTGGATCCACACGATTGCTCCTGGCAGCTACGCAGATGAGTGTGGTCCGTATCTCCAGTCTTACATGCTTGGAGACATGAGCGCAGATGAAGTAACACAGCTCTTCCAGGATTTCTGGACATCAGCAGAGTAACAAGGAACTCCAGGAGCCGAAGAGAAACAGATTTGTTGATTTTGGGCTGACGGAATGTAACTGACAAAAGAGGGAGACAGGCAGCAGCTTTGCCTGTTTCCCAAATATAAACCAAAGAAAAAATGAATTTCTGGAGGGGATAGGATTGAAAAACAAAAAAACAAAGGATCTGGCAATTTTTGCATTGTTTGTCTTTCCGGCAGTCGTTTTTGTACTGTTTGCCACAGATATTCCATTTGTAATGAATCTGTACTATTCGGTATTTAATTGGAATGGAATCGGCAAGAACATGGAATTTGTAGGACTTGCCAACTATGTGAAGATCTTTACTGCTGACCCGCTTTTCTGGAAAGGTGTCAGATTTACTCTTAAATTTGCAGTATTTTATGTTGTTATCGTAAACATTGTTTCTCTCACAGTCGCTGTCGTAATGGCACGTGAGAACAAAGTGAACAGTCTTGGTCGTGCTTTTTATTATATTCCTTATATCATCAGTCTGACAGCGATCAGTCTGATCTGGAAATTTATCCTGGGACCTGGCTTTGAGGCTCTTTACAGTGTTACAGGATGGGAATTCTTTAACTGGAGCTGGCTTGGAACACCGAAGCTTGCTTTTTATGTAGTTGTTGTCATGGCAGTATGGCAGAATCTTGGTTTTTACATGGTCAATTATATCGCAGGAATCATTGCAGTTCCGGGAGAGCTTCTGGAAGCGGCAAGAATCGACGGAGCAACCTCTTTCCAGGTATTCCGCAAGATCACAATTCCGATGATCATGCCTGCGATCTCGATCTGTATGCTGACATCAATGACATTTGCGTTTAAGTTATTCGATATTATCATGGTATTTACAAAGGGCGGACCTGCGAATTCAACTGTTTCCGTTGCGTATAATATTTATAAGGAAGCTTTTGTTAACAGCAAATATGGTCTTGCTACTGCCAAATCTCTTGTATTTGTAGTATTTGTTCTGATCATTACAGCAATTCAGATGAAGATTACCAAGAGTAAGGAGGTTGAGGCATAATGAAGAAGAAACCAAAGAACCTGCGGCAGGTGAATGCACTGACGATCATTATTTTTGTATGTGCGATCTTCTGGCTGATGCCGCTGGTATTGATCTTTATAAACTCATTTAAACCCTATAATGATATGCTGCAGGACTTTCTGGCTCTGCCCAAGTCATGGAGCCTGAAGATGTATATGGAGACCTGGACGAAATTCGGTTTCCCGTCTCTGATCTTTAATACATTGCTTTATACATTCTGCACTGTCATCCTGGTAGTGCTTATGGCGCCGATGGCAGCCTATAAGCTCGCAAGAACAAAAAGCAGACTTAGCAAAATATGCTTTGTTCTGATCATCATGCCGATGATGGTTCCGTTCCAGTCTTACATGATCACCTTGACAAGACTGGTTTCCAACGTGAAACTGACTGGAACAAGAACCGGATATATTCTGGTAAGTGTGGGCTTATGTATGCCTCTGGCAGTATACATGATCCATGGATTTGTAAAAAATGTTCCTATCGATCTGGAAGAGTGTGCATGTATTGACGGCGCAGGTAAGATCCGCACCTATTTCAGCATTGTACTTCCGCTTCTGAAACCGATCCTCACGACGGTCGTTGTTTTGGATGCACTGGCAACCTGGAATGATATCATCACCAACCAGCTGATCGTTGGCGGAAACACAGTGGCAATGAATATCCAGAATGCACTGTACATGCAGTTTTCCGCACAGACAGCAGACTGGGAGCATGCACTTCCCGGAATCGTAATGTCCATGATACCGAGTCTTATCTTCTTTGTTGTGATGCAGAAGCATATTGTAGGTGGTATTACTGCCGGTGCGGTAAAAGGCTGATCTTGGTGGTATAAGTAGTATAATATGAGATAATACTGGAAGGAGAACAGAACCTATGAAAGTTGGAGTTTTGATCGAATTTACAAGCAATACAGATATTGATGCAAAATTTGCGGAGCTGAAGGAAATGGGTGTGGATAGCTGCCAGCTGGTATGTTGGGATCGTCCAACACTTCAGGACGATGCTATGGCAGAGGCTATTAATAAAGGTCTGGAGAAATACGGGATCCACGCAACCGCATTCTGGTGCGGATGGGAAGGCCGCAGAGTATGGGATTTCTATGAAGGACAGCTGACACTTGGCCTGATTCCGTCTGATTACAGAGTTGAGAGACTGAAGATGCTTATGGAAGGTTCTGACTTTGCGAAAAAGATCCATGTGACAGACCTGGCAACACACGTTGGCTATATGCCGGAAAATCCATACGACCCGAAATACGAGGAAGTATTGGTTGCATGTAAGGCTATTGTGGAAAAATGTAAGGAAAATGGTCAGAACTTCCTGTTTGAAACAGGACAGGAGACTCCTGTAACATTAAAGCGTGCGATCCAGGATATTGAGAAAGCTGTCGGAAAAGGAAATGTGGGAATTAACCTTGATCCTGCAAACCTGATCATGTACGGAAAGGCAAATCCGGTAGATGCTCTGGAGGTTTTCGGTGAGTATGTCATGGGAATTCACGGAAAAGATGGAAAATATCCAACAGATGGACATCATCTGGGTGATGAGGTTCCCCTTGGCCAGGGTAAAGTAAATTATTCTGCATTTATTGCAAAGCTGAAAGAGATCGGTTATCAGGGAGATATTACCATTGAGCGTGAGATCTCCGGTGAGGAACAGAAAAAAGATATCCGTATGGCCAAGGAGCTTCTGGATAAACTGATCGCAGAATAAGAGCTGAGGAAAAAACTATGATTATTTACGCAGGAAAAGATTATCAGGATGTAAGCAGAAAAGCAGCCAATATCATGTCTGCACAGATTATCATGAAACCGGATGCAGTTCTTGGACTGGCTACCGGTTCCACGCCTGTGGGCATGTATGCACAACTGGTAGAATGGTACAAAAAAGGGGATCTGGATTTTTCCAGGGTGACAAGTGTGAATCTGGATGAGTACAAGGGACTTTCCGGCGACAATGACCAGAGCTACCGCTATTTTATGGATCATAATCTCTTTGACCATGTAAATATTGACAAAGCACGGACCTTTGTGCCTGACGGACTGGAAGAGGATAGCGATAAGGCATGTGCACAGTATAACGAAATCATCCGGCAAACCGGAGGTGTGGATATGCAGCTGCTTGGTATCGGCGGGAACGGACACATCGGCTTCAATGAACCAGGAGATGCCTTTGAAAAAGAAACCCATTGTGTGGATCTGACAGAAAGTACCATCAGGGCCAATTCAAGGTTTTTTGAAAGCATGGATGAGGTCCCGAAACAGGCCTACACTATGGGAATCGGGAATATCATGGCTGCAAAAAAGATCCTTCTTGTGGCAACGGGAACATCCAAGGCAGAAGCCCTGTATAATTCCCTGTACGGACCGATCACACCGAAGGTTCCGGCATCTATCCTGCAGCTTCACCCGGATCTCACGGTTGTGGCAGATGAAGATGCACTGAGTATGATCCGCGAAAAAATAAAATAAAAATCCGGAATACAACTGCCGGATCAAAAAAGGATGGCTTCCGATTCCTACCTGTGCAGGAACGGAAGCCATCCTTTTTCTTTCCGCTGCTCAGTGGATTTCTTCACCGGCAGTTTTTTGTGCGGCTTTTATTTCGTTGTAACAGTATTTGATGATAGATTTTCTGGTTATGATTCCGATGAAGGAGCCCTGGTCATCTACCACCGGTACGAAGTTCTGATTAATGGCGCGATCCAGGAGATCTTCCATATTGGAATCTGCATGGACCGGTTTGTAGGTGGCACGGCGTGGAATCGCCATGATTGGGATTCCCTCTGTTTCCTTGATGTCGTGGATATCTGCACGGCGCATGCCCCAGAGGAGATCTCCCTCTGAGATGGTGCCGAGATATTTGCCGTCCATGGTGAGGATAGGAATGCAGGAGTACTTGCGGTGCTCCATTTTTTCGAGGGTCTGGCGAAGAGTTTCATCCTCAAAGATGTAGGCTACTTCGCTTTTGGGAATCAGAAAAAACAGAATGTTCACGTTATTACCTCATTTCCGCGAAAATTATAAATAAATCTGTAGGCTGTTTTAGAGAAGCTGAAGTCCGTGTGTCTCTGCAGCATCTGTGATCTCCTTCGGCCAGAGAGAGACATGTACTTCTCCGATGTGTGCTTTACGAAGGAAGAACATACAGATCCTGGACTGTCCGATACCACCACCGATGGTGTACGGAAGCTCTTTGTTCAGGATTGCTTTCTGGAATGGAAGCTCTCTTCGGTCATCACAGCCTGCTTCGGTAAGCTGACGGTCAAGTGCGTCCTCGTCAACACGGATTCCCATTGAGGAAAGCTCAAGGGCAATGTCAAGTACCGGATAGTATACGAGGATATCACCGTTCAGTTCCCAGTCATCATAGTCCGGGGCACGTCCGTCGTGGCGTTCGCCGTTGGTGAGGGTTTTGCCGACTTTCATAAGGAAGACAGCGCCCTTTTCACGGGTGATCCGATATTCACGTTCCCTCGGTGTGCAGTCCGGATACATGTCAAGAAGCTCCTGAGTTGTGATAAAGAAGATATCCTTTGGAAGGATCTCCTCGATGTAGTCATACTGTACAGCCATGTATTTCTCAGTTTTACGAAGGACACTGTAAATGGTGCGTACGGTTTCCTTGAGAGTCTCCATGGAACGTTCTTCTTTGGAGATGATCTTTTCCCAGTCCCACTGGTCTACGTAAACAGAGTGGATATTGTCCAGATCTTCATCCCGGCGGATGGCTACCATATCTGTGTAAAGACCTTCTCCGTGAGAAAATCCGTATTTTTTCAGTGCGTAGCGTTTCCATTTGGCAAGGGAGTGTACGATCTCGGCGTTGCTTCCTTCGATAGCCTTGATATCAAAGCTTACCGGGCGCTCTACACCATTAAGGTTGTCATTAAGGCCGGATTCCGGTGCTACAAATGTTGGAGCGGATACTCGAAGAAGGTTCAGCTTCTGGGAGAGTGTCTGCTGGAAGAAATCTTTTACTGTTTTGATCGCAATCTGTGTGTCATGGAGGTTCAGGTCTGCATGATAGGTTGCGGGGATTGTGATTGTATTCATTATCGGCTCCTCCTGATGATTTTTAGGCTTATTGCTCTGTGGGGTATTATAACAGAAAATGGGTGGAGTGGCAATATAATGAGAGGGGAAGTCTTTTGGGGTATCGTAGAAAAATACTGGGTATTAAATGCCTGGTGTGATATACTGAAAAAAGAATGCTTATGTTTACGACGGAAATATAAATATCCGTTTTGACGGATAGAATGGAGGGAGCTTATGGCAGGTCAAAGGTGTCAGGTTTGTGGGGGTAAGGTTGTAAATGGCAGGTGTTCATTATGTGGGATGCCTTACAGAAATGATGAGGTGTTATATCATCTGAATGAGCCCCGGGAGATACATTATAAACATGCTTCCGCCAAAGTGCGGGATATGATGCGGCAGTATGGACAGGATGCTGATCAAACAACACAACATAACGGAAACGTAAACCGGAATACGAATGCAAACCGGAATACGAACGCAAACCGGAATACGAATGCAAGCCGCAATACCGATTTGAATCGGAATCTAACCGGAAGCCGGAATACAGGTGCAGCAGCCGGACGTAAGACTGCAGCGGCAGTTAATACCAGGAATAAAACAACGGTGGGCAGAAATCGTGCAGAAGTTTTAGATCAGGGAAAAAAACAGCAAAAAAAAGATCAGAAAAGCAGTGGGGCAGGCTGGATCATATGGTTTATAGTGACACTGGCCATTCTGCTTCCGAAATTATGGGATTTTCTTACAGACTGGATCGGAACGAATTTGTGAGAATATTTCTGCAGTGAGATCAGGCAGTACTAAGTGTCTGTATTTTCGTGTATACAGAAATATCCCTTTTCTTTTCTCCTCAGCTGTGTTATACTCATGCCTAGCACAACATATAGATGAAAAACAATATATAGAGGATATAGGTACTATATATAGTATTTTGCATAGCGACTTATATATAGCACAGGGAGGGATGAGCAATGTTATATGTGATCAAGAAAGACGGGACAAGAGAGGAGTTTAATCCGCAGAAGATCGTGGCTGCCGTGAACAAATCCGCAGAGCGTATTCTTTATACTTTTTCAGACGAGGAGAAGGATTTTATCTGCCGTTTTGCCCAGGAGCATGCGGATTCCCTTGGAAAGAATGAGATCGAGATCCAGGAGATGCACAACATCGTGGAGGGGGCTCTGGAGCGTGTGAATCCGGCAGTTGCCAAGAGCTACCGTGATTATCGGAATTACAAGCTGGATTTTATCCATATGATGGATGATGTCTATACCAAGAGTCAGGCGATCCGTTATATCGGTGATAAAAGTAATGCCAATACAGACAGCGCCCTTGTTGCCACGAAACGAAGCCTGATCTTTAATGAGCTGAACAAGGAACTCTATCGGAAGTTTTTTATGAACCGTAATGAGCTTCAGGCATGTAAGGACGGCTACATTTATATTCATGACCAGTCTGCACGTCTGGATACCATGAATTGCTGTCTGTTCGATGTGGCAGCTGTTTTAAGTGGCGGTTTTGAGATGGGAAATGTCTGGTATAACGAGCCGAAGACTCTGGATACAGCCTTTGATGTTATGGGGGATATCATTCTCAGTACAGCAGCACAGCAGTATGGTGGCTTTACAGTGCCGGAGGTTGATAAGATCCTGGCACCGTATGCAAAGAAGAGCTATGATAAATATATTTCCGAATTTATGAAATACTCGGACGAGAGCTGGAGTGGCCGTGAGGAGAGAGCTATTGAGTATGCTCTTGATAAGGTCCGCAGGGATTATGACCAGGGCTGGCAGGGAATTGAGTACAAGCTGAATACCGTCGGTTCTTCCAGAGGTGATTATCCGTTTGTTACGGTGACACTTGGTCTCGGAACCGAGCAGTTTGAGAAGATGTGTACGATTTCCCTTCTTGAGGTCCATCAGGGAGGACAGGGTAAGGCCGGACACAAGAAACCGGTACTTTTCCCGAAGATCGTATTCCTTTATGACAAAGAGATCCATGGTCCAGGAAAGTGCTGTGAGGATATTTTTGAGGCTGGTGTGGAGTGTTCCTCCAAAACCATGTATCCGGACTGGCTGTCTATGTCCGGCGCAGGCTATATTTCCAGTATGTACAGGAAATACAAGAAGGTCATCAGCCCGATGGGATGCCGTGCTTTCTTAAGTCCGTGGTATGAGCGTGGCGGTATGGAGCCGGCGGATGAGAATGATACGCCTGTTTTTGTGGGACGTTTTAACATTGGTGCGGTAAGCCTTCATCTTCCGATGATCCTTGCAAAGGCCAGAGCGGAGAGCAGAGATTTCTATGAGGTTCTGGATTTCTATCTGGAAATGATCCGTAACCTGCACATCCGCACTTACGAATATCTGGGACAGATGCGTGCATCCACCAACCCGCTTGCATACTGTGAAGGCGGTTTCTACGGCGGACATCTGAAACCGAATGAAAAGATTGGCAAGATCCTGAAGCCTATGACAGCTTCCTTCGGTATCACAGCGTTAAATGAGCTTCAGGAACTTTACAATGGCAAATCCATTGCCGAGGATGGGGCGTTTGCTCTGGAGGTCCTGAAATATATCAATGACAAGGTAAATCAGTACAAGAAGGAAGATGGTTATCTTTATGCGATCTACGGAACACCGGCAGAGAGTCTTTGTGGCCTGCAGGTAGAGCAGTTCCGTAAGATGTATGGAATCATTGAGGGCGTTTCTGACAGACCATATGTGAGCAACAGCTTCCACTGCCATGTAACAGAGGATGTAACTCCGATCGAGAAACAGGATCTGGAGGGACGTTTCTGGGAGCTCTGCAATGGCGGTAAGATTCAGTATGTACGTTATCCGATCGGCTACAATAAGGAAGCTATCCGTACACTGATCCGCAGAGCCATGGATCTGGGATATTATGAGGGAGTGAACCTTTCTCTTGCATACTGTGACGATTGTGGTCATGAGGAACTGGAGATGGATGTATGCCCTGTCTGCGGTTCCAGAAATCTGACCAAGATCGACCGTATGAACGGATATCTTTCCTACAGCCGTGTCCATGGAGATACCCGCCTGAATGAGGCGAAGATGGCTGAGATCGCTGAGCGAAAATCTATGTAAATACTGGCTGCCCGATCAACTGTGTAACAGTGATCGGATGTAGAGTCAGACAGTATAAAAAATATCCCGCAGAGCTGCCGGTAAGACCAGCAGCCGTCTGCGGGATATTTTTATGTAAAGTGAAGTTTTATAGTTCACTTTGTATTCTGAGTCCGTAAAATGATCATTTAATGATAGTTCCGGTCTTCTCACGGTAGCCGTCTTTTGCATGGGCCATGTCTGTGATGATGGTACGGCGTCCGGTTCCCTTCTCCACGAAGGAAACACCTGCTTCGATCTTAGGAAGCATGGAGCCTGCCGCAAACTGTTTGCCGGCAATATATTTCTTGGCATCTTCTGTGGAAATAGTATCCAGATAAGATTCGTGATCCGTATTATGGTCAAGGCTTACTTTCTCGACGCTTGTAAGGATCATCAGAGTGTCAGCGTTCAGTTCTTCTGCAAGAAGTCCTGCTGCCAGGTCTTTCTCGATGATGGCGCTGGCACCATTCAGATGAGTTCCCTGCTCAAGAACCGGGATTCCGCCGCCGCCTGCAGCAATGACGATCTGCTCTGCTGCAGAGAGGACCTTTACGGTTTCAATCTCTACGATCTTCTGTGGCTTCGGTGCTGCAAGGATACGTCTGTACTGACCCTCGCCCACCTTTGTGACAAAGTTTCCTTTTTCTTCTTCAGCCTCGGCCTCTTCTGCGTTAAGAACACGTCCAATGATCTTCTCTGGCTCTGCAAATGCTTCATCGTATGGATCGATGACAACCTGTGTCAGAACTGTGCTGACCGGTTTGTAGATCCCTCTGGAGATAAGCTCAGCACGGATGGCGTTCTGAAGGTCATAGCCGATATAACCCTGGCTCATGGCGGAACATACGGACATTGGTGCAAATGTATAATCAGGATGTGCCTTACCGAATTCATTCATTGCGGTGTGGATCATCCCTACCTGCGGACCGTTGCTGTGGGAGATCACTACGCGGGTTCCCTCCTCTACCAGATCTGCGATTACCTTCGCTGCGAGTTTTGTAGCTGTTTTTTGCTCTGGAAGTGTGGTGCCAAGTGCCCGGTGGCCTAATGCAACTACTACGGTTTTTTCGCTCATAGGAAATACCTCGTTTCTCTTTAAAATTGGAATGAAATCAGTTACTGTATCCAGTAACGAGTACATCGAAAACGACGTACGAGTATTATATTTTATTATAAAAGACCTATGTGGGAAATGCAATAGAAAATCGAGTGTTTTCCAAGACAGGAAAAACCGCCTGATCCAGTCAGACGGTTTGATTCCTACTATTTTTTGAGGGGGGAGATAGAGAGTGGTTTTTCATCTATCCAACACCTATTATATAGAGAAAATATGTTTAAAATATGTCGTTAATCTAAAAGAAATGGAAAATTTATAAAGAAAGTTTAAACAAACTTTATAATTTTTATATCCGGTTGCGCATGGTCTGAAAATGTGATACATTGAAAAAGTCTTGATCCTGCATTCTGCGGGATCTGTTCACGCATCATTTCGATGCAGAAATCCATTTTATTTTATCGAAAAAAATATTGATCATGCACCATTTGCCGGGGAGGGATGCCTTTGTCTGTGGAAAAGTAAGCTTCTGTAAAAAAACATGTGTATAAGAAATGCCAGATCAGGCAGAAATGAGGAAGAGCCATGAAAAACAGAATATGGAAACAGATGAAGAAAGCCGGAATTGTGACAGTGCTGGCAGGAGCCATGCTGGGGGGAACAATAGAACCGAAGCTGACTCTGGGAGCAGATTTTTTGCCGGGACAGGCACCGTTTATCGATCAGAGTGTGTTCTGGAAAGACATAGAATCCGGACAGGCGGAGCTTGGAATCCGGATTCGCGGCCTGAATGAATGGCTGCCCGGGAGAAGGTTTTCGGAGGATAAGGAGAAAAATGAGAAGTGGGACGATGAATTTCATAAGATTGAAGATCCATCGGTGGAACAGGAAAAGGAGTCAGAACAGGAGCTGCCGGAGGATGACTTGCAGCAGGAAGAAGAGCCGGAGCAGGAGCTGCCGGAGGATGATTGGCAGCAGGAAAAGGAGCCAGAGCAGGAGCTGCCAGAGAATGACTTGCAGCAGGAAGAAGAGCCAGAACAGGAACTTCCAAAGGATGAGGATGACTTGCAGCAGGAAGAGAAGGCAGAACAGGAATTGCCGGTGGATAAGGTTGTGGAAGGAATCGGAATAGAAATGGAGGAAGGATATGAGCACGTGGAGCAGCTGGCATCCGGGGAAACAGTACAGCCGGAGGATGAAGAGCAGGAGAAAACGGGTCCGCTCACACCGGAAGGAACGTCGACCGGAGGGGAAAATGTAGGGAATGAAGAGGAAGGTGAGTTTGAGGAGACGCAAAAGCTGACGCTGGTCACGTATATTTCGGAGTATTTTGTTCCGGAAACGGATTCTGTCCCGAAAAATATGGCTGCACGGCAGATTTCTGTAAGGAGCCAGAGCGGTGAAGCTACAGAGATCACAAAGCTGGAAAGCGTGCTGAACGTGGAGCAGAACGGGCAGGATGAGATCTTTTTCCGTATCCCGCTGATTCTGCGGCAGGAATACCGTTTTCCGGCAGAGAAAAGCAGTTATCCTGTGACTCAGGAGGAACCGCTTCAGAAGGACTGTACCGGTGCGGGAACCTTTCTCATGACAGAAGAAAACGGGGAAGAGCTGGTGATCGCAGAGGGAATCTCGCCTATGCTGGACGTGGAGGCTGCTGAGGCTGATATGGAATTGTCGGTAATTGCACAGAATGAAAAAATGAAAGCAGGGCAGACCATCCGTTATCAGGTAGAGATAGCCAATACCGGAAAGCTGGATCTTGCAGATATCCGTCTGACCAGCAGCCTTTCCTGCCCTAAGATCCGGCAGCTGTGGGAAGATGCAGAAGGCCTTCTAACAGAAGGGGCTGTGGCGGAATTTGCAGAATTAAAAGCCGGAGAGAGCAGGAGCTTTTATGTACAGGCGCCGCTTCTGGATGAACAGGAAAAAGATCTGGAGCACCAGGTGGAAGCAGAGGCCAGGGTGAAGGACAGAGCGGATGAAGTGATCCGGAAGAACGCCTCCACTATAAATGGTCTGGAGGCACTGAAGGCGGATCTTTCTGTAAAGAAAACTGCAGACAAAGAAACCGCTGCACCGGGTGAGACTGTGACCTATCAGATCTGTATCGTGAATACCGGTGAAAAAACGCTTCATTCGGTTGTGGGAACGGAGCGCTTTCAGGCAGCAGGGATCCATGCACAGTTTCTGGAGCAGGAAGGTGTAACGCTCAACAGCAGCCGTACAAAGGCAATGATCCAACAGATCCCGCCGGGAGAGGCAGTTTCTCTTCAGGCTGTGGTGAAGATTCCGGGAAAAACAGCGGATCAGAAGCTTTTTAACCAGGTGACGGTCACAAGCCAGGAAACCGGAGAGCGATTGATGGAGGCCTCCGCTTCTGTCATGGTAAAAGGAGAGGTGGCTATTACGCCGGAAGAAGGGCTGCCTTTGCAGGGAGATGACCAGGGTCCGGCTTCCGGTCAGATACAGATGGCAAGAACTGCGTCCACACATCCGAAGACCGGAGATGATACCAGGAGGGATTTGTGGACGCTTCTGGCAGTGACAGCTTTGGTGACTGTGCTGGGCGGCATCTGGCTCCGGAAAAAATATGCGGATATTTATGGAAAAAGCTGATGTTACTGAGAACGGAGTGAACAGTAACAAGCTGATATTTTACAAGGCGGCCGTACCTCAAAGAAACGTTGAAAACAGGGGGGAGGTGTGCTATTCTATATGGTATGTACAGAAAATAAGAACAGTATATTTCCCGCCTCCGGTGTGCTGCCCGTCAGACCGGAAAAAGGGAAGATGGAGGAGAAAAATGAATCTTTTATCCTTATTGGAACATCTTGAATACAAATGCCTTCAGGGAAGTACAGAGCAGGAGGTTTCTTCTGTTGTATATGATTCCCGCAAAGTAGAAGAAGGGAGCCTTTTTATCTGCATCAGAGGTGCGGTCGTGGATGGACATAAATTTATACCTGATGTTGTGGCAAAGGGTGCGAAGACACTCATCGTGGAAGAAGCGGTGGAGGCACCGGAGGATGTGACAGTGATCCAGGTAGAGGATACCCGTTACGCCATGGCCTTTATTTCAGCAGCATGGTTCGGACATCCGGCAGAAAAGCTCAAAACCATCGGTATCACCGGAACCAAAGGAAAAACAACTACAACCTATATGGTGAAATCGATCCTTGAGAATGCCGGATATAAGGTTGGTCTGATCGGAACCATCGAGGCTGTTATCGGGGAGAAGCATATCCCGGCAGCCAACACGACACCGGAATCCTATATGGTACAGAAATATTTTCATGATATGGTAGAAGCAGGCTGCGATGCGGTCGTTATGGAGGTTTCCTCACAGGGACTGATGCTTCACAGAACCCAGGGATTTGTGTTTGATTTTGGAATTTTCACAAATATTGAACCAGATCATATCGGACCGAATGAGCACAAGGACTTTGATGATTATCTGCACTGCAAATCCATGCTTCTCAGACAGTGTAAGGTTGGTATCGTAAATCGTGACGATGAACACTTTGACCGCATTATCGAAGGCCACACCTGTAAACTTGAAACCTATGGATTTTCCGAAAAAGCAGATCTCCGTGCAGAGGGCGCCAGACTCGTTGGAAGAAAGGGCTATCTGGGAATTTCCTATCATGTTAAGGGACTTATGGATTTTCCTGTGGAGATCGATATTCCAGGTAAGTTCAGCATTTACAATTCTCTGACTGCCATTGCCATTTGCCGCCATTTTAAGGTATCCGAGGAGAATATCATCAAAGCTCTGAAGGTGGCCAGGGTTAAAGGCCGTATTGAGATGATCAAGGTATCTGACGAATTCACACTGATGATCGATTACGCACATAATGCCATGGCGCTGGAGAGCCTTCTCGGAACACTGAAGGAATATGATCCGCACAGACTGGTATGCCTGTTTGGCTGTGGCGGAAACCGTTCCAAGCTGCGCCGTTATGAGATGGGTGAGGTTTCAGGAAAGATGGCAGATCTGACCATCATTACTTCAGATAATCCGCGAGATGAGGATCCACAGGCCATCATCGATGATATTAAGATCGGAATGGCAAAAACAGATGGAAAATATGTAGAGATCCCGGATCGTAAAGAGGCGATCGCCTACGCGATCCATCATGGTGAGCCGGGAGATATCATCGTCCTTGCCGGAAAGGGCCATGAGGATTATCAGGAGATCAAGGGTAAGAAATATCCCATGGATGAGCGTGTACTGATCCGGGAGATCCTGGAAGAAGATCAGAAAGCGTAAATGGATGATCTATGCAGATGTGATCATTGACATTTCTCATGAAAAGCTGGACCGGGATTTTCAGTATCGTGTACCTGAGGAGCTGGTGCAGGCAATAAAACCCGGAGTTGTGGTCACAGTGCCCTTCGGAAAGGGAAATACCCTTCGGAAAGGCTATGTGACCGGGATCTCCGGAACGGCAAAATATGATGCGTCAAAGCTCAAGGAGATCCGGGGAGTGTCCACAGACAGTGAGACAACAGAATCCCGGCTGATCGCACTTGCGGCCTGGATGAAGGAGACCTATGGCTCCACCATGATCCAGGCACTGAAAACAGTTCTGCCTGTAAAAGACAAGGTCCGTGCAAAAGAGAAAAGACTGATCCTTTTTACAGGGAAAAAGGAAGAGGGGCAGGCACTTCTTGGCAAGCTGGAAGGCAGCCGCTTTAAAGCACGTGAGCGGTTCCTTCGGGCAATCCTGGAGGCCGGGAGCCTGGATTATACCTATGCCTCCAAAGAGCTTGGGGCAGGCATTTCCGTTCTTGATTTTTTTGAAAAAAAAGGTCTGATAACTATTGAAAGTCAGGAAATGTATCGCATTCCCGAGGGGCTCGGCCTGGTGAAGGAGAACATGGAGCTGAGTCTGAACCAGGAACAGCTTTTGGCGGCAGAGCAGATCTTTCGGGAATGGCAGGAGCCGGACCCAAGGCCTGCACTTCTTTTCGGAGTGACCGGAAGTGGAAAGACCCAGGTTTATATGCGCCTGATCCAGAAGGTACTGGAGGAGGGAAAACAGGCGATCGTGCTGATCCCTGAGATCGCGCTTACTTATCAGACAGTTAGGCGCTTTTATGCCATGTTCGGAGATAAGGTTTCGGTTCTGAACTC
>UMDM01020270.1_pt1 | contig 28209 bp, 29 predicted proteins | sample 1964501 | NCBI WGS metagenome assembly UMDM01 (sample SAMEA4835995, study PRJEB28245) | human gut metagenome | biome: gut microbiome; material: fecal sample | place: Denmark | collected 2008
ATATTCAGGGTGCAATGCACCCGATTTTTAAAATTGTGTTTTGCCTATAAAGCAATCAACGCCTGCGATAGGCTAAATCAACCGCTGCTACGTTGCCGCACTTGAGGCACTTTATGCGGATAGTGCCTGAACAGCTCTCATCTTTTTGGTAGAGCTTGTGTCCGCAAACGGGGCAAAACCTCCAGCCGATGCTGAATTGTGCCTGCTGTATATTGCTCAGCGGTTTATTTTTAAAAGAACGATTATTTGATTGAATCATGTTTATTCTCCAAATCGGATGATGTCCAATGGATGGCAGTGGATGGGTTTGCCTTTTATGACCCGCATCTGCTGTAGTCTGATCCTGATAGCAGACCAAGATACTCCCATCCGTGCAGCCATCTCCAGAATTTTTTCATAGTTCGGGTCAGATGCGGATTTGTATAGGATTCCATTCGGCAGACACAGCGCTGCACGTTCTATTTCGGCGTTGACCAGAAATGTTGGCATCAGCAGCTCTGCCGCAAGGGTATTCGCCTGCCATTCTTCCCACGAGGGTTGTCCGTTTCGTTCCCGATAGGCAATGTGCCCACGACACTTGACTGCTTTTCCGTAGTCGTTCGGAAACAGGTCAGCTAAAATCTGGTGCGCCGCTTCATGCGCTATCGTGAAATTCCGGCATCCGGTGCAGCTATCTGCCGCAAGGGCAGAATCGATCACAACGTCCTTCGGCATGAATATCTCTACAAGCTTTGTACCATCCCCTAAAGTTACGGTAAAACCGCATCTTTGAAAAACGGTCAGCCCGAGGACACTGCCATCACTACATAGCGGCAACATTTTCACATTCAGCCCAAGAACAGCGCTTGCAAGCCGTTCAGGGTCAATGGGTTCCGGGGCATTCTTGCTGATCCCAAAGCGGGTATAGTACTGATCGATATACTTACCCGCTATGTGCGAAAGGTCTGCGCGGGATAAGTACCTTGCCATTACGAAGCACGGCTTTCCAGCACGGAGCAGTAGGCTTCCACGAACCACTTGCCCTGTTCAAGCCAGAGATTCCGCTTCTGCCCGCAGATCATGCAGGTGAAGCACTGCCCCTTCCCGCCAAGGCGCGATGTGCCACGCCTGACAGCCAAAACACGGTCGATTCCATAGATATGGCTTTTGTCGTAATTGATGGCAAGAGGGCGGATCTTGCCATCAGGGGTAAAGCGAACGTCCACTTCAACGTATCTCTTTTCACGGTGGAACTTGTTGTCATCACGCATCGAGGGGCCTCCTTCTCATTTTTTAGGTTGTTTTGCGGTGGTTTAATTTGGATTTTTTTACACCAAATTGGTGTTTACGGCTCGATTATACTGCGATTGGTTTTAGTTGTCAACTGCAAATTTACGAAAATATTTTCGAAATCCAGTTGATTTTACTTAAATCACGCGTTTCAGCACAAGTCACAACCGTTAGTGCTCCTTCACTCCCATTTTCTCCTTAACCTTGTCCGGCACGTCGATCAGACCAAATCGGTAGAACAACCCATAGATATATGACACACCTCGGATATCTCCCAGCGCCTTGGGTCTGTCCACTACCTCTCCGATTTTACTGATATTGTGATACGCCAGCATCACGGAACTCCAAGCAAGGCTCTTGCTGCCCTCTCTTCGGTCGATCCACAGCTCCTTGGTGAACTCATCTCCCCTGCCCTTCTTCAGCGTATATGTAAAGGGCAAGCCGGACAGCGTCTTGAACTTGTATCCCTGAAAAGCCACTACGCACTTCCAGAGGTTTTCTTCACAGGGGTCCTTTCTCAGCGCAACCACAGCTCGATAGTGACGCTGTCTCTCTGCCCCGGCACTGATATTCGCTGCTTCAGCTTCCTCCGAGAAGTACACGCCTTTCTCATACGGCAGATAAGAGGTCACAGAAGAGCGGGACAGCTGCAAGGCAGACATGGTGGAGGTGACCGCAGCAGAATAACTCTGCGTTTCTCTGAGGGTATTAAAGGTCTGTTGGACGAGCTTTGCCGTGTCCGACTCGTAGACTCCGGCTGTGATGAGCAGCTTCCGAACCTTGATAGGGTTGAGGGACAGGGCGTCTGCAATGGCTTGCAGGCTCATTTTGTCCGTATAAAGTTCAGTAGCTGCTTTCATCTGCTGTGTTAAGTTCTTGGCTGCACTGTACTCTGGCTTTGATGGCTTCCGACCACCGCCGGGCTTGCGCACACGTGTATTACCCACTGATTTTCACCTCGTTTTAATTTTCGTCACAAACTATATATCGTGCTCAAGAATATGCCGTGTGAACTTCTGGAATTCAGTTCACACGGCGTACTGTTTTATTTCAGCTTTGCGAGGATCTCGTCTGCTGTCATACCGGATGCAAGCAGTTTCTTCAGCACAGCTTCAGCCTCGACCTTCTTAGCAGCTTCGGCAGCTTTCGCCTCAGCGGCAGCCTTCTTAGCCTCCAGCTTTGCGATTGCCTTTTCGGTCTGCTTGATCTCCGCCTTCTGCGGCTTTAGGCTTTCACGCAGGGATTTGATGTTGGTCTTCAGCCTTTCGATCTGGGCGACAGTCTTGGCACCCCCTTCCTCCAAGAGAGCCTTGTCCTTCTGCAGCTTTGCAATCTGAGCATCGCAGTCGGTAGATGCGGTAACACAGTTCTTGCTGCCCTTGGTTCTGGGCATAGGGTGATACCTCTGATAAGATTATGTAAGATTTGATGTTAGTATAGCACTATGAAAAAAGGGTTACAATGAGAATGCTTATATTTCCTCTGTTGATTCCAATGAATAGTACTGCACCCCTTCAAAGCTCTCCAACGTAAATGTTTGAAACGATTCATTGCCATCTACATCTTCAAAATTGATGTTAAACCACTTCGGAATCCCACGTTCCGTTCTTTCATACTCTGTTTCAAGTATTCGAGCAATAACGGCGACTTTTGTGTCGGCATCTGGTGAATCCGAATAAACCACATAAATATCTTTAGGTTCATTCGGTTTAAGCAACTGAAAATAATATCGGTCAAAAATAATAACATTTCGAATCGGAAGCTCTGCAACATTTTCAATTCTAATGTGAACATTTCGGTGCTTAGGAAAATTGCTGGAGCTATATAGTCCAACCGCTTCAGTTGTGCCAGGAAGTTGTTGATCTATATCAATAATCTCCACCGAAAAGATTGGTTGAATCTGTTTCTTTCGAACAGCTAAGTCCCGACTGTTTTGCTTTTTCGCATAGATGTGAGTTTGTACCAATGCTATTACACTTACTAATGTTGCCCCCACAAAGGATAAATATGTACCAAAAAAAGCAAGCCAATCACCTTTCGTTAAGTATTCCCCTGTTGGAATAAAGCCATTTCCTGCAAAGGATAGATAAATTAGAATGTAAAGCAGGATCGCACTGGATGCTAACACCAACCCAATAATCCAGTAGTTTCTTATTTTTTTCTTCAGTTTTCTTTCCTTTATTCCCCATCGTAATTCCTGTCTCAGCATTCATATTTCTTACTACTTGCATCTCCGCCACATTCTCATGTGTTGTCTGCCGCCCACCACGTAGAGGTGTGCAAAGTTTCGAGCGACAAAGCTGTGAGGTATCATCCCCCACAGCTCAATTTTTCTGAAAATTTCTGGTTCTATATTACTCTTTCACCAGTCGTTTTGCAATACACACGCCAGTCAACGTCCCCAGCGTGTTGAACAACACGTCGTTGACATCCGCCATGCCACGCCCGGTCAAGTACTGGAGCACCTCACAGAACACAGACAAAGCAAAACCAACCGCAACTATCTTCTTGCCTTCCCTCCTCCACTGCCAGCTTGTTGTCCCATACGGCACATAGAGAAGCAGGTTTAACAAATTGCCTGCCCATACACCCGCATTCGGCCACAGCTTCAAGCGGAGTCGGATGCTCTCGTTATACCCCGACGCACGGCGTAGCAGCGTAATATAGAGGATTAGAAAGACACAGTACGCAACCGGGAGCCATTGCTTACCTTTGCGGTTGTTCCATGCAATCGTACCCAGCAGTGCCAAGAGAATGATTTCTAAGAGCGACAAGTTTGCAGATGTGGCGTAGTGGATCTGGCTCAGCAGTTCTCTCAAACTCCGTAACCCCGGCTCTTGATGGTTTCCACAACTTCATCTACATACTTCTGGCAGGTATCGTGGTCGGGAGCCTCCACCATCACACGCACAACAGGCTCCGTGCCGGACTCGCGCACCAGAATACGACCAGTATCGCCCAGTGCCTCAGCTACGGCCTTGACTGCTGCCTGCACTGCTTCATCATCCTGTGCAGCTTTCTTGTCGGTCACACGGACATTCTCCAGAACCTGCGGGTAGATCTTCAGGGGCTCAGCCAGCTTGCTCATAGGCATCTTCTTCGCCAGCATGACTTCCATCATCTTCAGGCTGGTCAGGATGCCGTCGCCGGTGCTTGCGTACTTGGAGAAGATAATATGACCACTCTGCTCACCACCGATACGGCAGCCATTTTTCGCCATGTACTCGTAGACGTACTTGTCGCCCACAGCGGTCTTGGCGTAGCCGATGCCCTTCTCATCGAAAGCCTTATACAGGCCAAAGTTGGACATGACCGTGGTAACGACGGTATTGGTCAGCAGCTTGCCACGCTCCTTCATGTAGCAGCCGTAGATGTACAGGATATGGTCGCCAGTGATGACATTTCCCTTTTCATCCACACACAGGCAACGATCAGCATCGCCGTCATAGGCAAAACCGATGTCCAGGCCCTTTTCAACCACGAACTTCTGCAGACCCTCAATGTGGGTAGAACCAGCATTGTTGTTGATGTTCAGACCGTTGGGCTGTGCATTGATGACGTAGGTATCGGCTCCCAGAGCATCGAACACAGACTTAGCGATGTTCCAGGAACTGCCGTTGGCGCAGTCCAGGCCAACCTTGACACCCTTGAAGGAATAGATGCCAAGGCTGATCAGATAGCCCATGTAGCGGTTGCGGCCGGACACATAGTCCACCGTGCAGCCAATGTGTTCCCTGTGAGCGAAAGGCAGCTCCGGCCAGTCCTTATCGAACACATGGAGCTTTCCGTCAATGTAATCCTCGACTAACAGCAAGATTTCCTCCGGCATCTTCTCGCCATAGCAGTCAATCAGCTTGATGCCGTTATCGTAGTAGGGATTGTGGCTGGCAGAGATCATAATGCCGCAGTCGAAGTCGTCCACTCGGGCGATGTAAGCCACAGAAGGGGTGGTAGTGACATGGAGCAGGTAAGCATCTGCACCGGAAGCGGTCAGACCTGCGACCAGGCTGTACTCGAACATATAAGAGCTGCGGCGGGTGTCCTTGCCAATGACAATACGGGCGGGCTCGTTGTTGCCGTTGCGCTCACGCAAAGCGTTGTAGTACCAGCCCAGAAAACGGCCAACCTTGTAGGCATGATCTGCGGTCAGAGTGATTCCAGCTTCGCCACGGAAGCCATCGGTTCCAAAATACTTTCCCATTATAGTTTTTCCTCATCTAAAGAGTGAATTAACGAATAAAATGTGCCGTTAGCCGGATAATTATCCGTTGCCTGCTGCTCACCACGGAGAGGTAGCACATTTGAGCAGCACAGCCATGCTGATGCATGGCCGCTGTGGAGAATCAGTACTTTCTCCACACCATCTTATTAACTACATTTACATACCCCTGAATGATGCGAACCACCTTCATAGACACGTTCTCATCCACATAGTCGGGGCAGGGCTTGCCCAGAACACCCTTCTGTTTCATCTTGATAGCCATATCAGTGGCATTGAGCAGTTCCCGGGTGGTAATGCCAGCCAGAATGAAGTCACCGGCTTCCAATGCCTCGGGACGCTCGGTGGAGGTGCGGATGCACACGGCAGCGATGGGATGACCGATAGACAGATAGAAGCTGCTCTCCTCGGGCAGGGTTCCGGAGTCAGAGACGATAGCCAGCGCATTCATTTGCAGTTTGTTGTAATCGTTGAAGCCCAGCGGCTCGTTGACCCGGACCCGAGGGTCCAGCTGGAAGCCGCTCTTTTCCAGACGGTGCTTGCTGCGGGGATGGCAGGAGTACAGGATCGGCATATCATACTTTTCTGCCAGTGCGTTGATAGCAGTAAACAGGCTCAGGAAGTTCTTTTCGGAGTCGATGTTCTCCTCCCGGTGGGCGGACAGCAGGATATACTTGTCCTTTTCCAGCCCCAGACGCTCCAGCACATCGCTTTTCTGGATCTTCTCCAGATTCATGTGCAGCACCTCTGCCATGGGAGAACCGGTCTGGTAGGTACGCTCCTTGGGCAGACCCGTATCCGCCAGGTACTTCCGGGCGAATTCGGAATAGCACATATTCACGTCGGAGATCACATCCACGATACGGCGATTGGTCTCCTCGGGCAGGCACTCATCCTTGCAGCGGTTGCCCGCCTCCATGTGAAACAGGGGGATATGCAGCCGCTTTGCGCTGATGGCGGACAGGCAGGAGTTGGTATCGCCCAGCACCAGATAGCCCTCCGGCTGCAATTCGGACAGAAGCTCATAGCTCCGTCCCAGAATGTTACCGCAGGTCACGCCCAGATTCTCGCCCACCACGGGGACAAGAATATCCGGGCCATATTCCCCAAAGGTATTTTTTAGCTCGAAATCCTCCCAGAACACGGTGGAGAGGTTTCTGTCCCAGTTCTGGTTGTAGTACACCACGCAGCAGTCAAAATATTCCCGGCAGCGCTTGATAACCGCAGCCAGTCGGATGATTTCCGGACGGGTGCCGCAGCCAATCATGACCTTGGTGCGCCCGTCGTTTTTCCATGTAAAATTGTGTTCCATAAAATTTCTCCTAACGTCAACCAGTATCTTCTCTTACACCGGCTCGAAGAAGGTGTCTGGGTGATTCGGGTTGAAAATCTCGTTGCAGGTCATCACCGTCACCAGATTTTCCGTCTCCGACAGGTTGATGATGTTGTGGGTCCAGCCGGGAATCATGTGGACCGCCTCAATTTTGTCCCCGGAAACTTCGAACTCCACCGTTTCCCCGGTGTTGATGTTCCGCTCTTGGATCAGGCCGTGACCAGCGACCACAATGAACAGCTCCCACTTGGAGTTGTGCCAGTGCTGCCCCTTGGTGATGCCCGGGCGGCTGATATTGATGGACACCTGACCGCAATCGGCGGTATGCACCAGTTCGGTGAAGGAACCACGGTTGTCCACGTTCATCTTGAGGGCGTACTTAAACTTGTCGGTGGGCAGATAGGTCAGATACAGGGAGTACAGCTTCTTGGCAAAAGAGCCGTCCGGCATCTTCGGCATCATGAGGGTCGTGGGCTGCGCCTTGAACTCCTGCAACAGATCCACGATTTCGCCCAGCGTGACCTTGTGGGTCACAGGAACACAACAATAGCGGCCATCTTCTTTCAGGACAGTCTCCACACCGTCAAACTCACAGTGCTGTTCTTTGCCTTCCAGCAGGTCAAACATTCCTTCTACAAGGTCGTCGATGTACAACAGCTCCAGCTCGGTGCTGCGGTCGTTGACGGTGAAAGGCTCATCGTTGGCAACCGCCCAGCAGAATGTACTGACGGCACTGTTGTATTTAGGGCGGCTGTGTCCCATCAGGTTGACGAAGCGATAGACCGCCACCTTTGCCCCGGTCTCCCGAGCATACTGGAAGAACAGCTCCTCGCCAGCTTTCTTGCTACGACCATACTCGCTGTTGCCAAAACGGCCTGCCAGGGTGGCCTGAATGGAGGAAGACAGCATGATGGTTGCCTTGTTGTTGTGCTTTTTCAGACAGCTCAGCAAGTCGGATGCAAAGCCGAAGTTGCCCTTCATGAAGTCTTCCGGGTTCTCCGGGCGATTCACGCCTGCCAGATTGAACACGAAGTCCGCCTTCTGGCAGTACTCGTCCAGTTCCTCCGAGGTAGAATCCAGATCATACTCGTAGATTTCTTTAATATCCAGTGCCGGACGGGTCTTGTTTTTCCCATCGCGGATGTTTTTCAGGTTGTTACAAAGGGCGGTTCCCACCATACCCTTGGCACCTGTGACTAGAATGTTCATCCTTTCACCTCTTTAATGTACTGCGGTGCAGTCCGGAATATCTGCGCCGTCCGGCACAGTTGCATGATTGCAGATGGTGCAGTTGCTGCCGATGCGGGCAAATTTCCCCACAGTTGCACCTGTGCGAATCACGCTACTGGTGTAGATCAAGGCGTAGTCCCCTACCGTTGCATCACAGTGGACTTCCGTTCCGGCATTCAGCAAAACACCGCTTCCGACAGAGGCTCCATTCTGGATACAAGCGTTTTGCAACACCACACAGCCACAGCCGACTTCAGCAAACGGACTGACGTAAGCACTGGGAGCAATGATGTTTGGGAACGCATAGCCAAGTGATTTTGCTTTCTCATACACCTGTGCCCGGAACTGATTGTTGCCGATGCCTACCACCAGCAAGCTGTACTCTTTCCGCAGCTCCGGTAAATCGGAAAGACCTCCAACCACCGGAATGCTACAGATCTCAGTGTCCACGTCTTGTCCATCATCCACAAAAGCACAGTCGTATTGGAGCATCGCCTGTTCCGCCACCATGCGCCCGAAACCACCGGCACCAACCAGCAACAGCTTTTTCTTAGACATTGGGGATGCCCTTCAGTGCATTCTGGACATATTCAGTGGTCAGAATCTTCTTCACTGTGCCCTCAACATCCAGACGCTCGGTGTTGTGGCTGGTGTAGGACTCGTCCGCCATGGTATGTACCTCGCCCTTGACCACGAACTTGTCGTAGTTCAGGTCACGGTTGTCAGCAGCAACACGGAAGTAGTGACCCATATCCTGGCTGCGCAGACGCTCCTCACGGGTCATCAGGGTCTCGAACAGCTTCTCGCCGTGACGAGTGCCGATGATGTTGGTGCCGGTATCGCCGAACAGCTGCTGGACGGCCTTTGCCAAATCGCCGATGGTGGAAGCATCAGACTTCTGGATGAACAAATCACCGGGATTTGCATGTTGGAAAGCGAACAAGACCAGATCCACAGCCTCGTCCAGGTTCATCAGGAAACGGGTCATGTTGGGATCGGTGATGGTGATGGGGTTGCCAGCCTTGATCTGGTCGATGAACAGAGGAATGACAGAGCCACGACTGCACATGACGTTGCCGTAACGGGTGCAGCAGATGGTGGTGCCGCCCCGCTCCGCAGCCACACGGGCGTTGGCATAGATGACGTGCTCCATCATGGCCTTGGAGATGCCCATGGCGTTGATGGGATAGGCAGCCTTATCGGTGGACAGACAGACAACACGCTTAACACCGGCGTCAATAGCGGCGTGCAGGACGTTATCAGTACCGATGATGTTGGTCTGGACGGCCTGCATGGGGAAGAACTCGCAGGAAGGAACCTGCTTCAGTGCGGCAGCATGGAAGATGTAGTCAACACCGGGCATAGCGTCACGGATGGACTGAGGATTGCGGACATCTCCGATGTAGAACTTCACCTTCTTGGCAGTGTCAGGGTGCTTGGCCTGAAGCTCATGGCGCATATCGTCCTGCTTCTTCTCGTCACGGGAGAAGATGCGGATTTCCTTCAAATCGGAATCCAGGAAGTGCTTCAGAACGGTGGAACCAAAAGAACCAGTACCACCAGTGATCATAAGGGTTGCGTTATCAAATGCAGACATTTTTATTTTCCTCCTAATCTTTTATCAAAAAACATCCTTCAAAAGAATTGCATCAATCATCAGTTTGACATTTGGCTGCAAGTCTTTTATGAGGGCCGGAAACAAAAGGATTGTGCTTATTTGCGTCAGCAACGATGCCAACGCAGCACCAGACGCTCCCCACAAGGGAATCATAATTGCATTCAGCAATACATTTGTTATTGCTGCTCCGATATACAAATATTTGAGATAATTTTGTTTACTGTAAGAAACAACCCATGCATTTCTGGCTACTCCCAGATAGGAAAATGCTGTATACCATGTAATGATTCTCAACGGAGCTGCAGCCGGGGCGTATGCGTCACCATACAAAATACTCACGATCGGAGACGCTAAGAGCGAAAAGAGAAGTGAAACACCCACAGACACATAGAACACAATTGCATAAAGCTGCTTGTTCTTGCGTTCAAACAGCTTCTTATTATCGAAAGACTGCAAAATAACTGGGTACAGAGAATCAATTATCGCCGTCAGCAAAAACACCCATGTATTGCACAGTGAAACTGCCGTTGAATAAAATCCCACTTCCGACTCATTCAACATTTGTTTCAGCATGAACTTATCCGTACTGCCGTAAATCGAGACCATCAAGCCAGCTAAAATGAAGTGATAACTACTAAAGAATAATTCTTTTGCCTTGCGTACTGAGCACTTAAACTGAGGGCCATTGTGCTTTTTATACATGACAAGAAGGACAACAGCCACCACCATGTAGTCGATAGAAGTCGAAATGGCAAACCATTCTATGCTTTTTCCTGTTGCCAACAGCCACACTTTATAAGCGGAAACAACCGTATATGATATTACCGTCGCAAAAGCAGAGTATTTCGATTCAAGTTTTGATTGAAACCAATAGTCCAGGGTGTCCATCACTTGGAAAACCACACCAATGCCGCAGAGAAACACCACAATGTGCGTCGTAGTCTCTCCCTTATCAGCGATCAGCGTGATACACACCATCATAAGTACTGATAAGACGCTGGAAACCGTTCTAAGGACAATCGCCGATCCAACGGTTTCGCCTTCCTCATCGGGATGATCCACAAAATTCTTTACGATAACCGAATTGATTCCAAGCGTACAGAATGATGCAAAGAAAGATGTGTATGTTGCAGCATAATTAATCAGTCCGAAATTGCTTGGTCCCAGGTATCGTGCCGTAAGTAATCCAACAAAAAACGCAAGCAGCATGTGATATACCCGTCCGGCAATAATCCAGCTTGCATTTCTTGTCACCTTGCTGCTCAGTAAATCTCGTATCTTCATACTTCTAGACTCCTAATGACTTTTGCCGGAACACCACCAACCAAAGTATTATCCGGTACATCATGTACCACACACGCACAAGCAGCTACAACACAGCCATTACCTACAGTTGAATTGTTGCAAATCGTACTTCTGCCTCCAATCCATGTTCCGTTTCCAATCACCTGATGATAAATCTCGCCCTCACCGGCTCTTCGGGTCCTATCTCCAATTGCGTGTCCGCCCGTTTGAAACGTAACCTCTGGACCAAGATCACAATTATCGCCAATTTGGACTGTACCGTTTCCATTGACCTTACAGTTTTTACCAATCCAACAATTATTTCCAATCGCAATGGTACCTTTGCATTCAATAGGGCCAACTATTGTCGTCCCGTCTCCGACTGGACACCCGATTCCACGGAGCAATTTTCGTTTCATATTGCACACAAGCGGTTTCGTTCCGACAAATACATGGTTAATCAAAAACAGGTTTAGCGTTCTCTTGATACCATTTAAATGTAGCATTCTTTTAAGATTCATTTGCATGATACCATCCATTATCCAATATTTCTGCGCTGCTGCAGGGACCATCTTCAAACAAATTCGGCACCGAGTTGCCTTTGATGATTTCCCTCGCCAATTCAACAAATCGACCGGATGCCACCTGTGCGTTCCATGTATCTGAAATCGTGGCATACGCATTCTCGCCCGTCTTTCTTCTATAGGCGTCATCGTCCAACAATCTACAGACCTGTTTTTCAAAGTGCTTTTGATTCCCGTTTTCGTAAATCAGACCATTTACGCCATCCTTGATTAAGAAAGGCACTGAGCCAATTGCGTGGCTTGCAACAACCGCACATCCACTGTTCATCGATTCATTTAAAACGGCTCCCCATCCCTCATTAAAATCACTGGTAAACAGGAACACATCTGCTCTTTCCATATGAGCACGTACTTCGTCCGGAGACATTGCGCCAAGCATTTCTACGCAATCTTCTACGCCTTTGCTCCGAATCATTTCACGAAGCTGTGCTTCCATCTCACCATTGCCGATAATACTTATTTTAAAGGAGTAGCCTTTTTTCTTAAGAGATGCTGCCAACTCGATGGAAGCATCCGGATGCTTCCATCCTATCAGTCTGCCGGCCCATAAAATTGAAGCCTGAGGATGCTTCCATCCTGCTGACGTAACCGATAGCTTTCGCTTCATCAATTCAGCGGCATCATATTTTTTTGTCTCCGGGAAATACCCCCACTTAAAGGTTCTTCCCTTAAAATTTGTGTAGCGATTCAAATCCGTAGCAGTATAGGCACTGCTACAGCAGAAATACAACGATCCCTTTTCAAACGGTTTCAAATGCTTCCACGCACTCGCGAAATTGTGCGGGATCCGCAACAACCCCGTTCCCTCCTTAAAGTAGCGCTCACTAAACTTAAAGCACAGTTTTCCTTTGCTCGTGCGGCGCACAATCAGACTATCCGGGCATGAGCCGTATATCGCTACATCTGCATCATCAATTAGTTTTTCTGCCTGATGCCTTTTCTCCTCAGAATCGTAGGCACAAAGCACAAACGGGTATTTGTGATTCATATCCTCATACCCCATGTCAAGTCTCTCTTGCGGAATCGCTTCTAAGGCAACAAATGTATACTCCACACCATCCTGACTTAAAATTTCCTGTGAAAAAGGAAGCTGATGATGATTCATAAAATTAGAAACGTAGGTTATCCTCATATGTTCCACCTCTGTATTGTGACAGCTGACTTCGGATGATTCCACAAATCAATAAATAAGAAAACAACAGCGCTCGACACCCGGTAAGAACAGGCTCAAAAAAGAATTGAACTGTTACAGTAGCCGTTATCCCTGTGATCAACACTCGATTTTCAATTGGTACCTTTTTATTTAGGATATACTTAAGATTAGAAAAAGTAATCTGTATGGTCACAATCCATATAAGAACAAACGGAATTATCCCAGCCGAGTCAAAAACATCCAGCCAAAGTTCATGTGCGTAAAATCCGACTGTACTTAGCACCTTTCTTCCGCCCCATGGATAATCAAACATTAAGGCAATATATTGATCCCGAACGTTTCCCCTATCGCTGGATTTAAAAAAGGAAAACAAATCCTGTGACTGCGCTATATTCGCATACGATATTCTGTGAAACAGATATGTCGACTCAAACATTCTTGTTATTGTATCTTGATACCTAATGTATACTGCTATTGCTACAGCACCAAGAACAAGAGCAATTAGAATTAGTTTTCCAATTGCCTTCATCTTTTTCTTGTCGTCCTTTTGTCCCCAGATATACACAATCATGCTCAAAACAAAACTAACACCTGTCAATGCAAAAAAAGTTCTTCCACCTAATATCATGTCATATGCGAAGGCAATCACTATTAACAAGATACCCGCAGCCCATTTTTTAACCGAATTGCTTTCCATAATCAGGTAAAAAATCACACCTGCAAAAAGTGTTAAATATGTTGCAGCACCCGTTGCTGATGTTTTTGCTCCCAGACTAAAGAAGTCGTAATGTGTTCCGCCAGAATTGATTCCGCCGAAACGAACCAACTCATACAAAAAATTCACAACAGCATGACATGTCATGCCTGCTACCAACAGTGTCGTCACCGATTTCAACTGCTTTTCTGCCTGAGCCAATGCTATTCGTTCATTCTGCACTCGAAGCCCGATATAATAAGCCATAGGGCATCCAATTGCGGATATTCCTGCATTTAAACCATTCTGCGCTGAAAAAACAAAAAAGACAGCCGCAAAAAATACAAGTACAACAAACACATTATCATTTGCCGGAATATACAGCTTTCCCCTATCAAAAATCACTACAAGTATAAATACTGCCGCAAGGATCAAACTGCTTTGATTGAATACGTTTAATGAAAACAGGAAAAGAAGTATATATATCATCCTGCTTGTGAAATTTTTTTCTGAGAGCATTCTTTATTCCTCTAAAACAGTTGCATACAATTCGATATAATCTGTAAACTTTTTTTGCATATTGAATTTTTTAGAATATGCGACGATATAGTCCTCATCGTTGCACCTTTTTTTCTCGCAGATGTCCTTTATTGCTTTCTCTGTCGCCTCAATATTATTTGCTTCTACAACTATTCCTGTTTTGTCATCAAGCATCTCCGGACTTCCCCCAGTTCTAAATGTGACTACCGGAGTTCCACATGCAATAGCTTCCATGTTGACGGTCGGATAGTTTTCCTCTCTTGTCGGCATTGCAAACACATCTGCCGCACTATAGATTTCTGCAAGCTCTTTTTGATTCTGAGTTCGATGAATTGAAATAATGCTCTGCGGCAAGTTTTTATCAATTTCGTTATCCGTACCGACAAGGACAATCTGATACCGCTCGCCTAGTTTTTCTGCCATCTCGACAAAGCAATCTAACCCTTTGCGATAACCCCATCCAAAGGAAACACCCAAAACTATATATTTGTCTCCCGGAATCCCGTACTGTTCGCGGAAGTTGCTATGGGTAGGTTTGAACGCATTTAAGTCAATGCCATTATTGATGACTTCAATTGGATACTGTTTTAAATACGATTCTCGAGCCAATCCTGCCAACCATTCAGACGGCGTAACAATTGTCATGTTCTTTACGCCGGTGAACCATTTCTTTTTAAGCTGCCACATTTTTTTTGTATTGTCATACAGTGATGCAGGGTACTCTTTATATTGCGGACAGTTGTGGCAGCCAACCTTCCACTTATCACACTTTACTATAGTAAAGTGTGGACATTGCCCTGTAAATGACCAGCAATCGTGCAATGTCCATACTGTCGGAACATTGTGCTTTTTTATGTACGAAAAAAGCATGGAAAGATTGATATACGAATCATGTAAATTGTGCAGATGAATAATATCGGGCTTGAATTCATCAATCTTCTTCAAAAGTTTATATGTCTCAAACCACGCAAAACATCCATTGAATCCCGTGATTCTGGCAAGCGCAACATTTACCCGACGACTATTGAATGTTCCGATTCGATAATAGCCGCAGTCCTCACCTGCATCACGGTTCGTTGTGGTAATAGGCGACGCACACATTACCTCGTGACCCTGCGCTCTTGCTACCTCGGCAATCCCCATCATGATTTTTCCGGTGCTTCCTTTTGCCCCACCGTTAATCTGCACAATACGCATCCCTCGTACCCCTCACTGATTATCGCTAAAAAATGTATATCCTCTACGCCTCATGATTGCCTTTGAGAGATTGAACAGCGGCTTCGGAAGCCACTCACGAAGCCACGTCCGGAATTCAAGCATCCATTCATCTTTAACACGCATATCCTCTCGGTCACCTTTATAAATAGGATTCCCATCGAAATACTTGCGTGCCTTCGTCAGCACCTTTCCCTTACGAATCACGTCAAGAATAGGGAATTCCCCACGTCGGCTATCTGCACAACGGGCATTCAGCTGTCGTGCCATATTCGTCAACGCAACCTCATACTGCCAGGCATTCAGCGTTTTTGTCAGTGTCTTTTCCATGAAATCCTTACGCCAGATGCCCGCATACAGACTGACAATGTAATCGCCTGCATGATTGTCCAGCAGAAAGATACCCGGTTCCAATCCCTCAGCTTTTCTGTTTCTCAGGCTCTTCATGGTCATAACAAACAGACGCAAATAATCAATCTGATGCTTTTCCATAATCTGAATATCTTCGTTAATCGCCTGAGTCGAAATCCTTTCCGTCAGGAAATAGTCATCCAAGGTAAAGAGAACATACTCTGTCTTAATCAGCGGCATCACTGCTCTCAGACGTTCCGTTATTTCCGTGCCTTCGCCTGCTGCCACCACTGTTACATTTTCAAAAGTACGATCAGTGGGTTTATCGGTTACTAAAAACGTCTCCACGTTTCGGTCTGCCCAATTCTGATTCAAAAGCAAAATATGTGCATCCCACAAATCCGAAAACTTGTCGCACGTCGAAATAATAATTGAAAAGTTGTTCTCCATCACCATGTATCCTCTGCCACTTATTTCATATGTTGGATTGCCTTTGCAACCACATTTTCTGAGGTCTTGCAGCTAGCCTGCAGATTATGATGCTCTCTTGTCATCACAATCGCCTGTTCGTAGTATTTCTTTTGAATTTCCTGATTCGAAATCAGCTGTGTAATCGAATCCACCAATTTAGCTTTGTCCGTACAAACCATTGCCGCATCCGTTGACTGCATATACTCAATGATGCCGCTTTCTAGCGAGCCATATGTTAGAATGGATGCACCACTCGCCAATGCGTCCGCTGCCTTCGTAGAGAGTGAATATCGTGAAAGGTTGATGTCCTTTTCCTCAAATCCCTCTACAATAACAGTTATGTCGCTTTCTGCCATGCGCTTTTGAACCTGCGTGTACGGCACAGAACCCATATATTTGACATTTTGATTGTCCTTGAATACAGAATAGACCTGCTCGTCCTTTTCGTTGGAATAAACCTCCAGTATATATTCTGGATTGATTTTCCCAAGGGCGTAGCCAATATCGTTCAGGGAGTTGTTGCGTCCCATACCGATATTTCCGAAGTAAGTAATAACCGGGCAATCTTTGTTAATCACGCTGAACGGTTTACGCTGAACCGTAGAAGTCAAATAAACCGTTTCGCCGTCCAGTCCAAATTCCGAATTATACTTATCCCGAATCTTGTCGCTGATGTAAATCGCACTACCCGGCCAAGCCAGAACCTTGTCAATCAATTTCTTGTAGGTCGATTTATAAAGGTGATAGATCGGATTCAGCGTCTTTTCCACATTGAAATAATAGTCATCGCCAATGCAGGAGACAATTGGCACGTTATATCTCTTGGCGACATACATTGCAATCTGCGGGATAAAATAGTCATCCGAAAAAGCCAGAAACACGCATTCTGGTTTGAAGTCATCTAGCCAATTATTTAGCTTCTCCGTGCACCAGAATCTCTTACGCCAAAGGATTCCCCTTAGCAAATGCGTAAGAGGCGTATGCTTTCCACCGAACTTGTAGGCAGCTTCTGCTTTTGCATTTCCGAGTTCCAAATCATTGTCTTTCCACTCGGTGTCAAGCTCATCATAATGATAAATTATGCCAGTATCGACTTTCTTCCCCATCCATCGCTGCAACACACGGTGATCCGTAATTTGGAAAAGCGTTTCGCAATGCCCCTTGCACGGCTTCTTTGTATTAGAGAATATCTGTGCAATATTCTCTTTCTCCCAATAGTGAAAGTACGCATCAAAAGCGCGTGACGTTGATTTTGTGTTATATGGAACTGTTCCTACGATCAGCACTCTCGGATGCATATCGTTTCTCCTGTGAACTTTTATCAAATATTCAATACTTTTTTGAGTACAACATTTTGATTGAGCAGGCGGATAACCACTGCACATAGCCCTATTGTCAGGGCAAAGTTTCCGGCAGTCAGTAAATACCCCTCAATACTGCTAAATTGGATTGCAACACTGCTTTTGAAGATATTGAGAAGCAGACCGTGCATCATGTAAATTTCTAGGCTTTGTTTTCCTGCCCAAAGGAAAAACTCCCTTACTTTTTCTTTCCGGTTAATATAAATCTCAGCACGGCATTTTGGCTCATCATCACTATTGCCATCACAGTGAGTGCTACCGTAATCACATAGTTGACCAGAACCAGGCTCAGCCCCATTGGGCTGTACAGCGTCGGTGCCTTGTCTAGCCGGATCAAACTGAGCAGCAGATAGTGCGTGAGGTACACTTCCAGTGAATGCGCTCCGACCCATGCAAGAGTCCCCCCCGATTTTACTGGAGAAGATTCCCCTACAGAGACCACATCCTGCAATACACCCAGCCAACGATGTTGCCGCACGCAAGATAATCGCAAAGCCGCCATCCGACATCTCATAAAGCGGAAATCTAAGAATAACGAACAGCCACACTACAAAGCAGATTGCAACTACACTATACACTACCTCTTCTTTAGTCTTTCGATGATTTCCGCATCAACATCTATGTCAAACTTTCTTGCGATAAGTTTCTCCGCCTTTTTTAGTTCTTCGTAATCTATAGTCGTTAATGTTTTGGGGCTGCTCATTCCATTCTCCCACTTGATATAGTGTAGATACGGCTTTACATTATCTGCATAAGGCGAATTCATAACTAATGTTTGGAAGAAGCATTCATCTGGGCACAGGGAATGTTTGAATAGTTCTATATATTCCGGACATTTACCCAGAAAGTTATAAATCCATTGCACCACTGCATCATTTAAGCACCACCACGACGACCCAAAAAAATACTGAACACTACCCGGTGCTGTTCTTCTTACTAAGGAAAATGTGTGATTCCATCCTCCTGTACCATACACCAGAATGTTCTTCAAAATCTTCTGCCATTTCCTTCTTCCGACAACTATTCTAGGAAAGTAAATATCATTTCTTTTTTCGAATTGTTTTATCAAAGCACAGTCAATGAAATTCTCATTTTTATGCTCATTAAGGAACTTCACAATTTCCCCAATCGATTTAAGTGGAAAGTCTTGGCCGCTGATTAAGAAATAATGGCTGTACCCCCCCCAGAAATGGCAGCATTTAACAAATTCAGTGTTGCCTGTACCTGGCTAAACTGTCCCCACTGAACATCAATACTGTCCTTCTTTGGAAGAAGATAAATACCATCGCCTTCCCCAATATCTTCTCTGATGCTCTCGCTTTTGGAATCCACATGGACATAAACATCAACTTGCGGATGTTTCAACGCTTTCAGCAGTAGATTAATCTGTTCAGGATTCTTGTGGCACTGCATTAAAAAGGCAATCTTCATCATCAACCCCTCAACACTTTCTCAAACATAAACTTCCGCAGCCAGTTCGGGGCCAACGCTGATCCACTACGAATCACACAGCTCCTAATGTACTGCCCTTTTCCAATAAAGCCTTGCTGTTTCATAAACTTGAACAGCTTCGCCTGCGTCTTGGCGTATTTCCAACCGGCTCTTCTTAAATACATATCCGAGCCAGCTCTCATATGGAGCAGTGGCTCTTGAATGTTGTACCCATGATATCCTGCCATCAGCATCCTTAGCCAAAGGTAATAGTCCTCCAGTAAGTAGAAATCTTGATAGGAGCCAACTGCTTCGACTGCGGACTTCTTATACATCACACAGGGGTGATTGAACGGATTCCGCTTCTTTGCAAACTCTATAATTTTCGCATTCGTCTCCGGCGGCACTCGCCTCGTATCAACCGTGTTCGGATCAGTGGTAAACTCCTCCACGATGCCGGAGCAAATGCTCACCTCCGGATGTGTGTTAAACACAGCAATCTGTTTTTCACATCGATCTGGATAAGCGATGTCATCGCTGTCCATCCGGGCAACCAACTCATTTTTGCAATGCTTGATTCCCTCATTCAGCGCATTGCCAAGTCCCCCGTTTTTCGCAAGTCGGACAACATTTAATGTGTCACCCATCTCTTGCTGCTTTGTAGCAATCACGCCATCTAGCTGTTCGTTCAGCGGTCCATCACATACCAGCACGAAATCATTTGTGGAGAGCGTCTGCGCTTGTATGCTCTCTATTGCCTGCTTCAGATACTCCGGCTTCTCTTTGTGATAGACCGACATAAGAACGGAGTATTCTCTGTTTTCCACAACACTCATAGTCCCTCTCCGCATATCAAAGATTACAGCCCAGCCTCAATCTCAAAGAGTCTGAGCCGTTTTTCTTATAAAGCTCTACCAATCGTCCTCAGCAGTATGAATCACACGCTGCTATGTCTCTATTTCGTTTCAGTCAAAATGGTTTTTAGGTTGGTTTTATGCCTCACACCAGGCAGACAACAGCATTCCTTTTTCCAAACGGGTCATTAAACCGTTGTCTTTTCGCTATTTTCTGATTCCATTGCGGTGGTCGCACCCTCTGCGATGCCTTCGGTAGACTCCGGCATAAACAAGATCTTCACCGTAGCCAGCATGATCTTCAGGTCCTCGACCAGACTGGGATGGGCAATGTACATCAGGTCCATTTGCAGCTTATCATACGGTGTGGTGTTATATTTTCCGTACACCTGTGCATAACCGGTGAGGCCAGCCTTGGCCTGCAGGCGCAGAGCAAACTCCGGCATCTCTTCGCAGTACTGCGCTGCGATCTCCGGGCGCTCCGGGCGGGGGCCAACGATGGACAGGTCACCTTTGAGGATATTCAACAGCTGGGGCAGCTCATCCAGACGGCAAGCACGGATAATATGGCCAACCTTCGTAATGCGGTCATCCTTGTCACCGGTGGAAAGGCGAGCCACGCCGTCCTTTTCAGCATCCACACGCATCGAACGGAACTTCAGGATCTCGAAGGGCTTACCATCCTTGGTCAGACGCACCTGCTTATAGAATGCAGGGCCTCCATCCGACTTGACTGCAATGGCGGTAATCAGGAACAACGGGCTGAGAACAATCAGTGCAATCAGCGAAAGCACGATATCCATTGCCCGCTTAACGAACAGATACTCCGGCTTTGCCATGTACCGACCGACTCGCAGCACCGGAAGGTGAAGCATATGCATCGGCCAGGCACCGCTCATCAGAACATCGCCCACACGAGGAATGATGAAGGTATTGATGTCGTTCATCACACAATACTTCAGGATGATGTTGCGCTCATGGCTGTGAACGCCGCTGAGGAATACGGTCTTCATACCATCCAAAACACTCAGATCTTCCAGGCACTCCTCTACGCTCAGAACTTTTTTCACCTCGTACTTGCTGTCCAGACCGTAGTCCTGGATCAGCTTTTCCATACCACGGCGCACATCATAGACCACGGTGGTAGGCTGCGGAGGGAATGCTTTGTAATACCAGCGATGTGCAACCGCAGACCAGATGCCAGCCATCACAAACTGCCCTGCAATGGCAGCGATTCCCGGCAGAAGATTGCACAGCTTCGTGGCCATCAGGCAGATCACAATGTAAAAGATCCCGTCCGTCGCCATCGCCGCCAGGACCTGACCGTACATCAGCTCGGAAACTCGCTGCATGGACATCCAGAATGCATCATAGGTCTTGCCCAGCAGAATAAACAGCACCGCATACAGGCCCAAAATAACTGCATGGCCTTGCCAAGTTCCATCCATCGGTGTTTTTGCCGCATAGTACCAGATCCAGCAAGCCGCAAATGGAAGTGTGATCATCACCACATCCAGCACCTTTACGAGTCTCAACATCACATCGTGTCGAATTTTTGTCATAATACCCTAACTACCCCTTTTTCACTCTATCATCAATTCTTTTTGACTCTATTACGAGCCCATCTTGTTCCAAATCATCCCGATGGCATCCAGCCGCTCCATCCGTTCTTCTGTCAGTGCGCCGCTGCTTTTTTCGGGATTCAGCCGTGTGTAACGCTGCCGCTTGACCCATTTACCGAGGGCATATCCCTCCGGCGAAACATAGTTGACCGGGACCCTCAGATCCCCGTGGGCTTCAAAATAACGTTTTGCTTCCTGATATCCTTGGTTCCACTGGCGGTCATTGCGGTTGCCCCAGTACATCCCGATCCTGTTGAGCCGTTCGATCTGCTCCTCCGTCAGCTTTCCTTTCGGGTACGACCGTTGCTGATTTGCAAGCCATACTCCAAGCCGTTCCCCGGCCGCTGTTACATAGGAGCGGGGAATATTCAAGTTCCCGTTTTCCTCGTAATAGGCCACAGCCAGGGCATAGGCCTTTTCCCACTTGGCGTCGAAGATGCTCCACACCATACCGATCTCATCCAGCTGTGCGATGCGTTCTTCCTTCAAGTAGCCATTCAACTTCTGCTGCCGGGTCTTGAGAATCCATTGGCCCAAGGGATAGCCCTCCGGGTCCACATACTTTCCAGCCACCAGCAGATCTCCGTAGGTGTCATGGTATTTCTTTGCAGCCTCGAACCCGTGCTGCCATGCAATTTCCTTCCGATTGCCCCAAACCATGCCAATGCTGTCCAGCCGTGCGATCTGCTGCTGGGTCAGATCGCCCTGGATCTGCCCTTCACGCACACGGCGCTGGGTGATCAGCCACACCCCAAGGCTCAGACCTCCAGGCGTGGTATATCGTTTCGGGACGTTCAGGTCGCCGTGCTCCGCATAGTAGATGCTCGCCTCAGAAAAATAGTGCTCCCAACTGGAGGACAAACTCGCCTGTAGCCGTTCAAACAACACCCGGCAGTCCTGCACCTGCTCAATAACCTCAAACCGCTCCGTGACGACCTTATCGCCCTCACCGTTGGCATAGAGCCGGTGAACGGCCTCCTGCATCTCGTTTTGCAGGCTGGAAATACTGGTCAGGCCCTCAAAGTTGTTGACCACATCCAAGATCAGCGGTATTGCAGTGTCCCCTGCAGTCAAGGCCCGTCCGATCTGCTGTTTGTAGACGACAGGGGAGATGGTAGGCCGGAACAGGATCACGCCAGAAATGCCTTCTACATGGACGCCCTCGTTGAGCATATCGATACAGAACAGCAGCTTCAGCCGGTCACCGGTGTCCGTTTTGAAGTCCGCAAAGGCCTTATCCGTGTTCGGGTCATCCGAGTAAGCCTGATACACCACAACATTCGGGTTTACCCCGGCGAACCACTCCGGCACATGGGACACCATCTCGTCCATATGCTCCTTGTTGGCGCAGAACACGATGTACTTACCAGATTTGTTTGTGATATGATGGGCAAAGACCTTGTCCAGACCGTCTGCTTGTTCCAAAGCGCGGCGCAGCTCGTCCAGATATTTCTGATTCACATCCTGAATGCCCGGTGTTCGCAGGTTATCTACCCGCGCCTGATACTTTGCAAGTGCTTTCTGGTACTGGTAGACTGTGGTCACATATTTCGGGGCAGGCAAAATACCCCTGACGACTGCTTCGCCAAGGGTCATGTTGCTCGCAACACGGCTATCAAAAAGTTCTTCAGCCATGTCACGGTTATTATCCAGATATCGGATGTTTGTTGCCGTCAGCCCCAGAATCTTTGCATCCGGGCATAACTTTAATAAAGCCACCGTGCTTTCGCCCCAACATTCAGCACCAGCACGGTGGAATTCATCGAGTATAATATAGGCAGGCTTCTGCGCTGCTATTTCGTCCAGCTGTGCCTGCGTGCAACACATCAGCTTGGCGTAGGTATAAAAGTGAATGTTTGCCAACGGAAAATCCGGGTCGTTCCTTTTCAGGCTTTCCAGCTGGGTCTTGAAGATATATTCACTGGGAGAAAGCCAGATCACGACCTTCTCCGGGTTGTCCTCGATCAGCTTGAACGCAATGTAGCTCTTTCCGGTGCCGGTCGGGTGGACAATGGCGGCCTTGCCATACTGCTCCATCATCCGGACTGCCGCACGATACGCTTTCTCGTTGTGCTCAAACAGGCGCAATGCCACCTTGTTCACCCCTTCCCGCATAAAGGGGTATCCTCCACAGTGAAAGTGGAGGAACGGCGTATGAATCGTGCGATATTACGTTATATTTAGCACATCTCCGCCCCTCATGGACACCTGATGGGAGAAAATTCGGTTCATCTCCCGGCGCTTTCGGGTTAGGTCAGAGTGCACATAGCGCTGCAAGGTGATGTTGGCGTTAGCGTGACCTAACAATTCGCTGAGGGTCTTTACATCGCACCCCGCCTGCAGACAGGTCGTTGCAAAGGTATGGCGCAGCGCGTGTGGACGTACTTGCCGGACAGCTGCCTGCTTCAGATATGCCTTGATGCTTTTCCGGTAGCAGCGGGGTTCGGTGGGCTTGGACTCGTTGCCGGACAGAAACCATGTGGCATTGCTGACACATCCACGCAGTTTTTTCAGCATAATAAGCAGCTGCTTCGGGATTGGAATTTCCCGGCGGGAGGTGCGGGTTTTAGGCGTTTGGATGACTACCTTTGTATGTCCATTTCCGCAGGAAATTCGGCAGACTGTCCGGCTGATTTTCAGCGTTCCGAGTTTCAGGTCAAAATCACCCCATTGCAAGCCGCAAATCTCGCCAATACGCAGACCCAATTCCAACCCTAATAATAAGCCAATCTTGCGGGGCGTGGGGTTCTCCTGTACATACTGATAAAGCCGCTGCTGCTCCGCCGGGGAGAGGGGTACAGAAATTTTGTCGATGGCTTTTGGCAGCGCTACTTCTAGCTCCATCGGACGGATCAGGCGCAAGTGCGCGGCATATTTGCAGATACGGCGCAGCATGGAGAGGCATTCCCGGGCAGAGGAGTTCCCTAGCGGCTTGTGTGCGGCATCTATCGGCGCAATGATCTGTTGCATGGCCTGTTCCAGAAAGCTTTCTTCAAGGGAGGCAACGGGCACTTTGCTCAAAACGGGAAGAAGATACTTGTGCAGGGTGTACGAATAATGTGCATAGGTGGATTCTTTTATACTGTTCCGCAGGGAGTGCAGCCATACTTCAGCCAGCGCTTCAAGGGTCAGGTCGGTTCTTTTCAGGTTGTAGAAGCCCGCCTCAGCTTTCTTCTGAATCAGCACACGTTTGACCTCAGCATAGACCGTGCCATAGACGTAGCCCCACTGGATTTTGCCCTCCGGCGTGCGCGCCTTGATGTACCGACCTTCCCACCGACCATCCTTGCGTTTGTGAATGTTTTCTCCCCGTCGTGCCATTTCTGTTTCCTCCTGCGGCTTGGACACCCATTTGACCACTTATTTTGTCCACCATCGTTTTTAGCTGGATTTTTCATGCAAAAATGGGCAATGTGCAACAAACTTTCAGCTTCTGCGAGGCTTTTTCTAAGGTCATGTGGGATACATTTGTACGGATTTCTATTGATTCCCAGATATAACCATGATAAAATAATAGGGAGAATCAAACAATGATGTCGAAAGATTGGTATCCTCCATTTTCACTATGAAGGATACTTTTTTTATTAAATATATTCTTTGCCATTACGCGGTTGCACATTCTCTGTATCATAAAATACTTTTGCATCATACGCAGATGCGTATGCATAGCTGCACGGATTTCTGTAACATCATAGTGAGGTGAACTTCATCACGACTGTAAAAGATGCCGTCACCAAACGCTTTGAACAGTTCTACGACCAGCGAGAGATACATCCCAACAAGTTGGCAACCCACGCCTGTGCATATTCCAAAATCGATTTATTGCTTCACTCATAGATATATTTTTATTCTACAAAATGCACCTCTTGCGAACACAAAAAACGCGTGTTATACTGAAACCATCAAAAAACATTGGAGGTGTCCCCTATGCCCCGTCCCAAAGGAAGCAAGAACAAGCCCAAGACCGTAAAAGCAACCGTTGATTTTGCTGCGCAGATTGCCGAAAAACAGTCTGCAAAGGAAGCCGCTGCCGCTGAAATTGCATCGATCACTGCGAACATCGATGCGCTGAAAGCAGACCTGAAAACAAAGAAGGCAGCGCTGAAATCTATCGACAAGGAAATCGCCAGAATTGAAGCCAAAAAGGTCAAAGCTGAAACCAAAGCAGCGGAATCCGCAAAGAAAGCTGAAGCCGAGGACGTGCTGAAAAAACTGCTGGCCAGCGGCGTGAGTGCAGACGATATCCTCGCAAAGCTGAAGTGATCTGAAAATTTCTTACGCAGTAGCTGACGGAAACATCTACGTCGCAAGCAGTGCAACTTGGTACCAACTTGCGATTTTTGAATCGGATTTTTCAAAATCCAAATTCAAAATGCTTGTTGGGCTGTGCCCAATCCCCTTTCGTTCTGCATCGTGCGATGCAGGCTGCGCGTTTGTTTCAAACACTTCTATAGCAAAAAAAGATAGCCTAGGGCTCTTCCATAAGGGAAGAATCCTAGGCTATCTTCGTTTATCGGGACTTCATTTTTTCAGCGCCACTCTTTTCCTCTGCAAAGAACAGTTCTACATTTTTCTTTGCACGAAGAAGTTCCTGCATTTCTTCTTTCACTTTACGATAATCCAGGTATACTGCTTTCTTTTCTGTCAGCAGCTTGGAATATTCTTCATCCAACGCCTTGGCCTTGGGGAGCGTTTTCAAATTGGCTTCATCAAACGCCGCTTTCGCCGCCTTGTGCAGCGTGATTTCTGTGCGGTGCGTTTCCAGAAAGCGCTTGCTGTATCCGGTCTTGCGGTAGGCATCATATACCGGTCGCGTCTTAGCGTAGTTGATGATGTGCGCTTTCAGCACTGCAATTTCTGTCAGCCGCTTCTCTGATGCTTTAATGGAATTACCCAGTTCATGATAGCGGGCAGTAGCGGCGTCCACGCGCTCCTGCATTTCCTCGATACTGCCGATTTTGTTTTCCTGCAAGAAAACCAGCGTCCGGGACATTTCTTTTAAGTTGTGCTGCTTTGCCCAGCGGGCAAAGCCCGCGCCTTTTCCCTCGGCCAGTTTTGCCTGAATGTCCACCAGCATCTGAAATTTCTGTTCCGGTGCCGGGCACTTTTGCCGAGGTCGATGCTCCGCTTCTCCCGCAAGGACAGCTTTCAGTTCTTCCTCACTGTACCCTGCTCCCAGAGTGCGGAACCGGATAAATCGTTTCTGCCGTGCGCCCTTGACGGAGGTGTACTTTCTGCGTTTGACCTCATAGCCTTGCTGCTCCAGCTTTTGCAGAAAGTCCTCGTAGTCCTTGGGCTTTTCAGCCAGAATCCTGTCAATTACACTGCATAGCCGGTCACGATTACTTTCTTTGGGCGGGTAAAGTGTGCGCTTCTGCCGCTCCCGGTAAGGCTTTATCTCAATGACGGAGAGCTGATGTTCTAAGCAGATCAGGTCACTCAACCGCTGCACTGCCAATGCCGAAAAGAAAAAATCCCGGAATTTTCGTGTCCCATCCAGCGCAGTGGAGTTATAAATAATGTGGTTGTGGATGTGTTCCCTGTCCGTGTGGGTGGCAACGATAAACGCATATTTGCTCTTGGTAAACCGCATTGCCAGCTCATAGCCCACCTTGTTGGCCTCCTCTGCGGTGATTTCTCCGGGCTTGAACGATTGACGAATCTGATAGGCGATCACATCATTTTTCTGTCTGCGCCCTGTGGCAAGTTCGTATTGCCGCTTGGACAGCATAAACTCTTCATCTGCGGTCAATGGGCTGCACTCGTAGCTGCTGACCAGCTCTCCCCTGTTCGTCTTGTCAGGATTCTTTGCGTAGTCCGTGCGGCTTTTCAGGCAGGCCGCAACCGACTTGCCCTTGTTCTTGTGCAGCGCAATCAAACGTGTTGCAGCCATTCTGAATCACCTCCCGTGTGACAGCCAATACTTGAGCCACTTTGCTAACGAACACTTGAGCCACTTGTAGCGTTTGCAGCCCCAAACAAAAAAGCCGCCCAAAGGCGGCAAAGATAAAAATATTTCTATTACAGTTCGGCAAGCCATTCGCTGAACCGTCCGATGCCCGCTGTGATGGCAGTTGCACCGAAAAAGAGAACGAAGCAGATAAACTCTGCCACCAGCAGAATGAAAAACTGATCCCAAGTCTGGCGGTAGGCGGTGTAGATGCCGCAGCCGAAGATGTAGAGCATCAGCGGCGCGACCACATAGCTGGACAGAGTGAGCAGCCACTTTGCCATCAGAGCCAGAAACGCCACAAAGAGAGAAATCGGAAAAAGAGCAATTTTCTTCAGCGTAAACATCATATCGAACACCAACCTTTCTTTTCGGCTCTATTATAAAGGTATCAACGATTGCGTTGCAAGGATGTCAACCCATATGTACCCCGCAGTCCTCCAACTGCAGGGAAAAATTTTAAAGTTCTGCCAACCGGGAAAGAATCTGCTTGCCGATGCTGATGAGCTCATCCAGCCGGGCGCGCAAGTCCTCCATATCGGCAGCATAGACCCGGCCATTTTCATTGGCTACTTTGGCGTACTGGTTCAGGTTGTTGCTGCACATCTGCAAAAGATACGCCATGCGGCGCAGCTGCGGCAGATCCAGATACAGACAATATCCGTCCAGCGCCATTTTTCGTAGATAGGAGCCAATGCTTAGTATGCTGCTGGATTCCATCTTGTTCCGAATCCGTTCCAACTCCGGCTTGCTGACCCGGAAATGGAGTTGCTGGTCGCGGCAGTCGCTCACCGAGCATCACCGTCCTTGTCATAATAGCTGCGGAACGGCTTGACAGGCTCCGACTGATTGATCTTTTCCCCCAGTGCAGCCAGCACAGACGGACGAGTTGCGGGTGCTTCGGTTTCCTTGTATTCTTCGGGAGTATCCTGCGAGGAACTGCGGTCACGGTCGATATTCAGCAAAGCGTTCAATTCAGCAAGGCGAGCAGACTTTTCGGCCAGTTCTTCCTCCTGTGCAAAGGGCTTTG
>UMDM01006535.1_pt1 | contig 26877 bp, 20 predicted proteins | sample 1964501 | NCBI WGS metagenome assembly UMDM01 (sample SAMEA4835995, study PRJEB28245) | human gut metagenome | biome: gut microbiome; material: fecal sample | place: Denmark | collected 2008
CAAAACCGTGTAGAGCGGTTCGACTCCGCTAGACACCTCGAAAAAAGGAAACCCTTTTTTTGAAAGGATTTCCTTTTTTGTTTTCCATATCTTCCCTATTGAATCCCATTCACACTAGTTATTAATTAAATAAATGTAGAATTGATGGGGAAAAACAAAAGAAAAACAGCGCAAATTGAAGAAAAAAGCATTTTTTTTAAAAATAGTTTAGAATTTATTTTTTTAAACCAAATATTTTTGCTACCTTTGCAAACGTTATCCTGAATACAATCTTTTTACCTTAAAGAAGACTAATACCTATTGAATGTAGAGCAGTTGTCTGAGAAGATAGCTGCTCTTTACTTTTATATTCCCCCTATTTTTCCAACAACTTACTTTTTTTCCTTTCAATTCATACAATATCGCCCGCTATCCTGCGTTCTAATATATATGAAGAAAATAGAAATCATAGAACTTCCCAAGATATATGATCCTCGCGGCAGCCTTACCGTCGCCGAGGAAAATACCCATATCCCATTTGATATCAAGAGAATGGAATGGATTCATCTTGGCGCCATACAGCCCGAGACACCCATCGAACTGGGAGAAAGTCCTGTGATGCTGATTGCACTGGCTGGAGAAATCACCATCCAGGTTATAGATAACCAGCCATCTGCAAGGACTATCACGCTCAATCATCCCTATCAGGCTCTTATCCTGAAAGAAGGCTGTAGAAGTAGAATAACCCATAGCACCAAGCATTCCTTGCTTCTTACTATTCATCAAAAATAAAGGAAATGGAAACAGAAAACGAAAAGAAAGCCATCAAGTATCTTGACCTGAAGGCTATCAATGCCCCATACGAAGAAGAGATCAAGAAGGAAATCAATCAGGTAGTAAGTAGCGGATGGTACTTACAGGGAAGATGCGTGAAGCAGTTTGAGAAGAATTATGCCACTTTCATCGGCACCGAGTACTGCATATCATGCGGTAACGGACTGGATGCTCTCAAACTGATTCTGATGGGAGAAATGGCTATTGGCAAGCTCCACCAGGGTGATGAGATTCTGGTGCCAGCCAACACTTATATCGCCACCATTCTTTCCATAACGAGTGTGGGGCTGGTTCCTATCCTCGTAGAACCCAACCCAGAGACACTGCAAATCGACGAGAACCTCATAGAGAGCAACATCTCCTATAAAACCAGGGGCATCATGCTGGTACATCTCTACGGCAAGTTATCCTGGACGGAAAGAATCCAGGAGATCTGCAAGGAGAACGATCTGCTGATATTCGAAGACAACGCACAGGCTTTCGGATGCGGATACGTCAACAGCTCTGCACGAGAGGCTATCAGAAGAAAGCTGAATCAAGAAGACGAGGATATCACCCATCAAAATCAGATAGACGAGAATATCACCTATCAGGACCAGATAGATATCATCAGCAATTACGCCATCCAGAAAAGCATTTCCCATACGGGTGCTCTAGGAGATGCCGGTGCCCACAGTTTCTACCCAAGCAAGAACCTGGGAGCATTGGGCGATGCGGGTGCCGTGACAACCGATGATGAAGAACTGGCAGAGGCTATCCGAGCCCTCCACGATTATGGAAGAACCAGCAGATTTGATTTTGAATATCAGGGTATCAATTCCAGAATGGATGAGATTCAGGCAGCTGTACTCAATGTAAAGCTGAGACATCCCCACGATGAGCATATCGCCAGATGCAGGAAGGCGATGCTCTATATGGATTATCTGCACCCTGCCATCGTAGAACGCTGCATCCCGAAGAGATTACTGGAAGATCCATTCAGCAATGTACTCCATATCTTCCCTTTCATTACCGAAGAAAGGATGAGACTGAGGGAATTTCTGAAGGATGAATCTGTAGAAACTGCGATACACTACCCTATATCACCCAATGAGCAACTGGGATATCCTGAGCTTCGACATTATCAACTGCCGATTACCCAGAACATCGCCTGCCAGGAGCTGAGCCTTCCCTGCAACTCTACGATGAGAGACGAGGAAGTAATCCGGGTAGCACAGCTCATCAATGACTATTTCTTGCGACGCAATCTGCGGTAGAAGTCTTGCAGACGACCAGGAGCAACGCCCTTCTTCTGCAAAGCTTCCAGTTCGCGATAGGCATCCAACTTTCTGTTGAGCATGATGAGGAGATCGATGCGGTTGATGCGGTAATCTGCATTATCCTCATCGAGGGAGATTGCCTTAGCGTAATCATACTCGGCAAGTTCCAACTGACCACGCTCCTTCTCCATACCGCCACGTGCTGCATAAGCCGTTGCACTATCCGGATATTGCTCTATCAGATTGTTGATGCCATCATACGCCTCGGTATAGTGCTTGTCCTTCTCATTCAGCAACGCCAGACCGAGCTGAGCCTGGAAGTTACCAGGCACCAGAACCAGAAGGTTCTGATAATCAAGACGGGCAAAGTTATAGCGCAGAAGCTTTTCGTTAACGAATGCACGGTAGAAGAGACCTGCGATATTGGTATTGTTGAGGAACAACACCTTATCCAGGTCATCCTTGGCATAACTCCACTGTTCCAGCTGGATATTCCACGCAGCCTTCTTCAGGCGCAGATCGATGCTGTCAGGATGATAGGCAAGCACACTCGTGGCAGCCGCCAGGGAATCTCTCAGCGCCTTGTTCTGAACCTTGGAATCGCGCAATGCTACATCATCGACCTTGGAATCAGCCGTCAAATTGTTTTGCTGGGCAAACAGAGGTGTAGCCAGCAAACAACCTATATATAATATGATACTTTTCTTTTTCATGCTGCAAAAATACAAATAGTTATGCAATCAACCAAAAAAGGAAAGATAAAAGATGTTTAGAATTTTCAAAATAAAATAAACAGAAGCAAAACTCCCTGTTTTTCGGGGTTTCAGCGATACGATATTTATCCTTAAGGAAAAAAATAAATTCCCTTAAGGGAAAAAATATATAGCCTTAAGGAAAAATAATCTTTCCCTTAAGGCTAATCAAATCAAAATTCTATCTTGTAAGAATACTTCTAAAAATCAATCCAGATTAAGCATTCTTGATCCAGTTAACGATCCACTCGCCAACCTCTGTTGTGCCATACTGTGCACCACCCTCAACCTGAATCTCAGGTGTGCGGACATTGGCATCAAGAGAAGCATCTACTGCCTTGCGGATCAAGGCACCCTCCTCGTTCAAACCGAAGTGCTCGAGCAACATGGCTGCAGAAAGAATCTGAGCTACAGGGTTAGCCAGGTTCTTGCCAGCTGCCTGTGGCCATGAACCGTGAACAGGCTCGAACAATGGGGTGTGCTCGCCCAATGAGCTAGATGGCTGCAAGCCCATAGAGCCGGTAATGCAAGAGGTCTCATCGGTAAGGATATCACCGAAGGTGTTCTCTGTAACGATGACATCGAAGAATGTTGGCTCTGTCAACACGCGCATAGAAGCGTTGTCGATGAACATATAGTCGGTGTTAACCTCAGGATACTGTGGCTCCATCTCCTTGGCAATCTGACGCCAGAGACGAGAAGATGCCAATACGTTTGCCTTATCTACCACTGTCAGGTGCTTGTTGCGCTTCATGGCAAACTCGAAAGCTACCTTCAGAATGCGCTCAATCTCAGGACGGGTATAGATATCTGTATCGTATGCCTTATCGTTATCCTGATACTTCTCACCGAAGTACATACCACCAGTCAACTCGCGGATGACTACGAAGTCAGCACCCTTCAGGAGCTCATCCTTCAATGGTGACTTATGGAGCAGGCAATCGAATGTAGCCACTGGGCGGACATTGGCGAAGAGGCCCAACTTCTTACGCATAGCGAGCAAGCCCTGCTCAGGACGAACCTTGGCTGTAGGGTTGTTGTCGAAACGTGGGTCACCAACGGCAGCGAAGAGCACTGCGTCAGCATCCATACAAGTCTTGAAGGTCTCCTCTGGGAATGGATCACCTACCTCATCGATAGCGTGAGCACCGCAGATAGCCTCATTGTAAGTAAACTCGTGGTTGAACTTCTCTGCAATGGCCTGCATAACTGCTACGCCCTGCTTCATAATCTCTGGTCCGATACCATCACCGGCGAGAACTGCAATGTTTAATTTCATCTTATCTGATTTTTTAATTGTTTTTATTCCATATCTAAATTTCGAGGCGATGCCGGCTGTTCATCACTCTTATCTGCCTCATACGTATTGAGCATCTTGAGCGTTGCCTTGATAGCAGCCTCTGTCTGGTCGGCATCCAAGCCGCGGGTACGCCAGATGCGGTCGCCTTCACGCCAGGTAATGACGGTCTGGACAAGGGCATCGGTACGGCCACCAGGTGGGATGGTTACCTGATAATTGTCGAGCGTAGGGAAGGTCTTGCCGAGCTTCACCTTATAGATGTTGCGAAGCGCCTTGACGAAGGCATCATACTGACCATCACCAGAGCTACGGTCTTCATACTCCTTACCCTCTATTTCTACCTTCACGCTGGCTATAGGCTTCAAACCATAAGAAGTGGATACCATGTAACTGACCAGTTTTACCTTATCCTCAGGTGTGCTATGCTTCAGCACATCACTCACGATGTATGGCAGGTCGTCCTGGGTTACCAGCTCCTTGCGGTCGCCGAGTTCGGTGATACGCTTGGTCACAGCCTTGGTCTGCTCCGGCGTCAACTCCAAGCCCAGTTCGTTAAGGTTCTGGATAATGTTCGCCTTACCGGAATTCTTACCCAATGCATATTCACGATGTCTGCCGAAACGCTCAGGCACCAGGTCGTTGCAATAAAGCTTGTCCTTGTTGTCGCCATCGGCATGCACACCAGCTACCTGAGTGAAGACATTATCGCCCACCACAGGGGTATTCGGAGCCACGGCGATGCCGCTGTATCCTTCAACCAATCGGGAAATATCGTTCAGGCGGTCTTCCTTGATATTGGTCTTTGCCCCGAACATATCCTTCAGAATCACCTGTACGCTCGCCAATGGCGCATTGCCGCAGCGCTCGCCCAAGCCATTCACGGTAACGTGAAGACCCTTGGCACCGCTCAATACGGCTGCCAGCGAGTTGCTCACAGCCAAATCGTAGTCGTTGTGGGCATGGAAATCGAAGTGAGAGTTCGGATAACGGCGAACCATCTGGCGCATATACTCCACACACTGCAATGGGTTCAGGATACCCAAAGTATCAGGAAGCAGGAAGCGCTTGATAGGCAGTTTCACCAGCTCGTCCATCATCATGAAAAGATAGTCACGGCTGTCGCGCATACCGCTCGACCAGTCCTCCAGATAGAGATTTACGGTGAAATTCTTGCTCAAAGCATAATCGATGGTCTGCTTGATATGAGCGAGATGCTCCTCAGGCGACATCTTGAGCTGCTGGGTGCAGTGCTTGTAGCTACCCTTCGCCAAGAGGTTGATGACATGACCGCCGCATTCAGCAATCCAATCCACGCTCTTGTGGTTATCCACGAATCCCAATACCTCAACGGAATCCAGTTTACCTATGGTCTTGGCATAACGGCAAATACGAGCGACAGCATCCTTTTCGCCTTCCGACACACGTGCTGAAGCCACCTCAATGCGATCAACATTGATATCGTGCAACAACATTCTTGCTATCATCAATTTCTCGTGAGGGAGAAAACTGACACCATTGGTCTGCTCGCCGTCGCGCAGCGTGCAGTCCATGATCTCAATCTCCCTGATACGAGAACTATCTCTCTTTGCGTTAACGTTCATAATTACTTGATTACTTGTTCTTAGCTTCCCAAGCCTCTACCTTGTCACGGTTCTGAACGAGGAAATCTACATCGTCCAAACCGTTCTCCAGACAGTGCTTCTTGTAGCCGTTGATTTCGAAGTGCTCGCTCTTGCCAGTAGCAAGATTGGTCACGGTCTGGTTAGGAAGATCCACCTTCACCTCTGTCTTGTGATCCTTGTCGATGCTCTCGAAAAGCTCCTTCAGGAATTCCTCGCTTACCACTACTGGCAATACGAGGTTATTCAACTCGTTGTTCTTGTGGATATCAGCAAAGAAAGAGCTGATGACTACACGGAAGCCTGCGCCTGCGATGGCCCAGGCAGCGTGCTCACGGGAAGAACCTGAACCGAAGTTCTTGCCTGCTACGAGGATGACACCACTGTAAGAAGGGTCGTTCATCACGAAGTCTGGCTTTGGAGTTCCGTCGGCATTGTAGCGCCAGTCGCGGAAGAGGTTGTCGCCCATACCCTCTTTATCGATAGCCTTGAGGAAACGGGCTGGTATGATCTGGTCTGTATCTACATTCTCCAATGGAAGAGGAATGCAGCTTGATGTAATTACATTGAATTTCTGTTTCATAACTGTACTTATCAATTGTACACTATTAATTGTACATTATTAATTAAAAATTACATAAACTCTCTTGGGTCGGTAATCTTACCAGTGATAGCGGCTGCAGCTGCTACGTATGGACTGGCAAGGATGGTGCGGGAACCTGGTCCCTGACGACCCTCGAAGTTACGGTTGGATGTACTTACTGAGTACTTGCCTGCAGGAATCTTATCATCGTTCATTGCCAGACAAGCAGAACATCCTGGCTGACGGATTTCGAAGCCGGCAGCCTCTACAATCTTATCAATTCCCTCTTCACGTATTTGTTTATCAACCAACCAAGAACCTGGTACAAGCCAAGCTGTTACGCCGTCTGCTTTCTTCTTTCCTTTAACCAATGAAGCGAAGGCACGGAAGTCTTCAATACGACCATTGGTACATGCGCCCAGGAATACATAATCGATAGGATGACCCTCGAGTTTCTCGCCTGGCTGGAAACCCATATAGTTGAGGCTCTTCTTGAAACCAGCCTGCTCTTCCTCAGGAATCTCATCGAGAGTTGGGATGCTTTCGGTAATGCCAATACCCATACCTGGATTGGTACCGTAGGTGATGCGTGGTTCGATATCCTTTGCCTCGAAAGTCAACTCCTTGTCGAATACAGCATCATCGCCACTCTTCAAGGTCTTCCAGTAAGCCACAGCCTTGTCCCACTCTTCACCCTTAGGTGCATATTCACGGCCCTTGATGTACTCGAATGTGGTCTCATCAGGAGCTACGAAGCCACCACGGGCACCCATCTCGATAGAGAGGTTGCAGAGGGTCAAACGACCTTCCATAGACATATCCTTCACTACATCGCCACTGTACTCAACGAAGTAACCGGTAGCACCTGAAGTAGTGAGCTGGCTCATCAGATAAAGAGCTACATCCTTGGCGGTAACACCCTTGCTGAGCTTACCGTTGATGCTGATGCGCATAGACTTTGGCTTGCTCTGGAGAATACATTGTGAAGCCATCACCATCTCGACCTCAGAAGTACCGATACCGAAGGCTACGGCACCCATAGCACCATGGGTAGATGTATGAGAGTCGCCGCAGACGATGGTCATACCTGGAAGAGAAAGACCCTTCTCAGGACCAACCACGTGGATGATACCATTATCCTTGGTGTTCATTGCAAAGTGGGTTACGCCGAAATCAGCGGTGTTCTTTGCCAAGGTATCTACCTGCTTCTTTGAGATAGGATCCTCGATTGGCTTATCCTGATCGTGTGTTGGTGTATTGTGGTCAGGCATACAGAAAATCTGGTCTGGACGGAACATCTTGAGTCCGCGTGCTCGCATACCAGCAAATGCCTGAGGTGATGTTACTTCGTGACAGTAGAGACGGTCGATGTAAAGCTGTGTAGGACCATCTTCTACAATCTGGACAACGTGCTTGTCCCAAATCTTGTCGAATAATGTATTCATAATATCCTGTTTGTTATATATTTATCTGAATTAATTTTATCTTACCTTGAACTTGTTGATACAGTCGATGTAAGCCTCAACAGAAGCTGTCACGATATCGGTATCTGCGCCAAAGCCATAATATACATGACCATCGTATTCTACCTGCATGTGAACCTTACCCACATCGTCTGAACCCTTGTCAATCGCCTGGATAGTGAACTCCTTGAGGTTCATCTCCTTGGTGATGACCTTCTTGAGGGCACGGATGGCAGCATCTACCGGACCATTACCGGATGAAGCAGCCTCGAACTTCTGACCTGCGATGTTCAAGCCAATGCTTGCCACGCTCTTCACGCCCTTGCCAGTGGTAACCTGCAACCAGTCGAGCTGAACACCATGCTTATCGGCAGAATCAGCACCAGCGAGCATCAGTACATCCTCGTCGGTAACCTCCTTCTTCTTGTCAGCCAACTGGAGGAATTTCTTGTAGATCTTGTCGAGCTTCTCCTCGTCATCTACATTCACGCCATTAACATGGAGGCGATACTTCAAGGCTGCACGACCCGAACGAGCTGTCAATACGATAGCGTTATCATCCAAGCCCACATCCTTAGGGTCGATGATTTCGTATGTCTGAACATTCTTCAAGACGCCATCCTGGTGGATACCAGAAGAATGAGCGAAGGCATTGCGGCCCACAATCGCCTTGTTAGGCTGAACAGGCATGTTCATCAGGCTGCTCACCATGCGAGACATCGGCACAATCTTGGTGGTATTGATGTTGGTATCAATGTTGAGGTGCTTGTGGCACTTCAGAATCATGGCGATTTCCTCGAGCGATGTATTACCCGCACGCTCACCGATACCATTCATGGTCACCTCCACCTGGCGGGCACCATTCAATACACCCTGCAGGGTATTGGCTGTAGCCATACCGAGATCGTTGTGACAGTGGGTAGAGATGCATGCATTCTCGATGCCGTCAACGTGATCCATCAGATACTTGATCTTGGCACCATACTCATCCGGCAAGCAATAGCCGGTGGTGTCAGGAATGTTAACTACGGTAGCACCTGCCTTGATGACAGCCTCTACCACGCGAGCCAGATACTCATTGTCGGTACGGCCAGCATCCTCAGCGTAGAACTCCACATCCTCAACATACTTCTTGGCATACTTGACAGCAGCCACGGCACGCTCGATGATCTCCTCGCGGTTGGAATTGAACTTATATTTGATATGGCTATCGCTGGTACCGATACCCGTATGAATTCTCTTATGCTTAGCATACTGCAACGCCTCGGCAGCACAGTCGATATCCTTTTCCACCGCACGGGTCAGCGCACAGATGGTAGGCCATGTTACAGCCTTGGAAATCTCTACTACGGAATTGAAGTCACCCGGGCTTGAAATAGGGAATCCAGCCTCAATGACATCAACGCCCAACTGCTCCAGCGCCTTAGCTACCTGAATCTTCTCTACGGTATTCAACTGGCATCCTGGAACCTGTTCGCCATCACGAAGGGTTGTGTCGAACATAAATAATCTGTCACTCATATCTCTTAAATATTTTTATTTCTCTTATTAATTAAAGCTTTTGCCCGTATAGGGGCAACATTGCGCCCTTACTTTTGGCAAGGGCGTAAAGAGCTGGGAATTAAAAAAGCCTTTCTCACTCCCATATACGGAAGTGTAGAAAGGCTCAATATATCCAAACCGCTGAACTATACGCACACCTTATCACTTCCGCCTACATGCTGCAGTCGAAGTCGAATAATAATAATAATGCTTGTAATATTCAACGCTAATGCTCTCATATTTTTCTATTTTTATACGTTATATATTTATCGTTGGCAAAGGTAATCATTTTCTCTGATATACGCAAACAATTTATAACTTTTTTAATAGAAAATCTTTCAAATTGCCATTTTTATCTATTTTTTACCCAAAATCTAGAGAAATGTGCCGTTTTTATGCCAGATTATTCTAAAAAAGAACGTTCTGGTACGAAATTACTCTCTTTTCAACTAGAAAGGTAACGGACCGTCAGGTCCAGTCATCGGCGGAGGTGGAATGGCACCGCTGGCAATCATCCCATCAGCAGCCCCACCGTTCATCTTGGAACCCATGATTTCACCACCCTCCTGTACAGGAGTATAGGAATCGGTAGGATCCTGGAAGCGGGTGAACTCGCCACGGAAGTTCAGGAGTACATCTCCGGTGGCACCCTTACGGTGCTTGGCGATGATGATCTGCGCCATACCATGAAGATCGTTTCCCTTTTCATCCTGATAGATGTGATAGTATTCCGGACGATGAACGAAGAGCACCATATCGGCATCCTGCTCGATGGCTCCAGATTCACGGAGGTCGCTCAACTGTGGTCGCTTTCCTTCGAGACCCTCACGGTTTTCTACGTTACGCGAGAGCTGAGAGAGGGCGAGTACCGGGATATTCAACTCCTTGGCAAGACCCTTGAGGGAACGAGAGATGGTGGAAACCTCTTCCTGACGGCTACCGAACTTCATACCGTTGGCATTCATCAGCTGGAGGTAGTCGATCATCAACAGCTTCACCCCCTTCTCTCTCACCAGTCGGCGCGCCTTGGTTCTCAACTCAAAGACAGAGAGGCCCGGAGTATCATCTATATAAATAGGTGCACCCGTAAGAGAACGGATCTTCTTGTCCAGTCGCTCCCACTCACTTGGATCCAACTGACCGTTCAGGATCTTCTTACCCGAAATCTCGCAGACATTCGAGATAAGACGGTTGACCAGCTGAACGTTGTTCATTTCAAGCGAGAAGAATCCGATAGGCACCCCGTGATCCACCGCTACATTCTTGGCGATACTCAGCGCAAAGGAAGTCTTACCCATGGCAGGACGTCCGGCGATGATCACCAGGTCGGAAGGCTGCCATCCGGAAGTCATATCATCCATCTGCTGGTAACCTGTAGGAATACCCGTGAGTCCGCCCTTGTTCTGGGCGGCACGCTGCAGGATATCCACGGCATCCTTGATCACCGGATCAATCTGGGTGTAATCCTGCTTCATGTTACCCTGAGAGAGCTGGAAAAGCTCACCCTCGGCATGCTGCATGAGTTCGTCCACATCCACACCCTCATCATACGCCTGGGTCTCGATGTCGCCGGCATAATGGATGAGCTGTCGCTGCAGATATTTCTGCGCCAGGATTCGGGCATGGTACTCGATGTGGGCAGCCGAAGCCACCTGCGAGGAAATCTCCATCAGGTAACCGGCTCCACCAATCTTCTCGATGGCGCCCATCTTGGTAAGTTCATCCGTAACGGTCATGATATCCACGGGGCGCTCCTCCATATTCATGGTCTGAATCGCCTCGTAGATTTTCTGATGTCTCGGATCATAGAAGGTCTGGGGCTTCAGCATCTCGGATACCACCGAAAAAGCATCGGTATCAATCATCAATGCACCCAGAACCACCTTTTCCAACTCCACTGCCTGCGGTTGCAGGTGGGCGTAGTTGGTATCTATCTGTGTCTTGTTATTGTTATTTCTATTCTGATTTATCGGCATACTTCTTTATTTCTTCTTGCGATTTCTGGTGTTCAGCCACTACCTGATTATATATAATCATCAAATCAGTGTAAGAACATCCATAGTTCTTCAACCATTTATAGTCTTCCTTAAGGGCTTCAAAGAATACATTCTCATCCTTTTCTACATAATAGGCATAAACCCTGAAGAAAGGTCCCATAGCCTTTTTCGGCTGATGTTCTATCAATGCCAGGAGACCAAGCGAATAGTTATTGTAAGCCTCGGCAAGCTTGTCATTCTTCATCATCTTGAAAAAGAGATCCATCGCCTGCATCATCATATTCTTCGTATCCTTACCCGCTTTTTTCATCTTCTCGAAACTACCGAAAAGCTCGTTCACCTCGGCGAAATATTCATCCAGGCGCTGATGAGCCTTCTGGAAGTTCTCTTCCGCATGTTCGCCACCTATCTTGATAAGCAGCTGTGTGAGCAAGGCTCCCGCCATCTGATTCTCCGGATGGGTATAATCCAGCTCGTAAGCCAGCGGCATCGCCTCTTCAAATCTGTTGTTCATGACGATGAACTTCAGTTTATCCAGTTTCAACTCGAAGAGTTCCTCTTCTGAGAAAGAATCCTTGAACTCCATCAGCTTGTCGAAATTCTCTAGATACTCATCCACCTGGATGAGATTACGATAGCAGGTGCCCAGCTGCAGATATACCTGCTTCATGTCAGGCTTTATCTTCAGCATCTTCTTGAAGTGATCGACAGCCATGCGGAGACTATGATTGTCTCCCTTCTGCATACATACCCATCCCTTCATGAAGTGCATCTCCAGCGTGTCGCATGGCACACCTTCCAGCATCACTTCAACCAGGTCAGGGAACTCGCGACGGAAGGAATAGCGGGCTATAGCCATGCGGTACTTATCGAAGAATTCATCCTGGAAAAGAGGACCCGCCAAGACGGCATAGGCTGGGTTGTCATCATCCAGCTCATCGAAGATATTGAAGATTTCATCCTTCGCTGTATAGAACTTGGAGAAGCGCATGAGATTGCGGATGTAGTTGATACGGATACGCTTTGCACGATGCTCTTCAGGCTCATTAAAAAATTCCTTAACAATCTCTTCCTCATCTGCAGACTCGCTGCCATCTTCCTCATCCTCAGGGTCATCGTAACAGTCAACAATATTCTCCGGTATCTCATTAGGATGAGAGACGATCAGGTTTGCCAGGGAATAGGCATCGGCAGGACATGACCTTGCAGTAGAACAGAAAGCCTTGCAGAACTTTCTCTTCTCATCTACGAATCCGAGAGCCTCGGTTATATGAGGATTCTTCAGATAGAAAGGCATGAACCAATTGTACAGATGAGTAAAGAACTCCGTCTGGTCTCGTAACATTTTAAACTGCGGCAAGAGGATATCGATGCCCTTATCCATCATTTCATCCATAGAGAGCGGACTCTCTATATCCGCGTCGAGATTAGGGATCCTATCCTCGTCGGTATTGGTATCGTCAGAACGGATAGGACTCTCTTCCGAAGTTTCCTCGTCATCCTCGATTCCGAAGATATTTCGCATATCTTCATCAGCCTCCAGCAAATCGGCTACCTTATCCCTCAGGTCGTCGAGGAAACGTTTTGACAGCGATGCCATGATGTCATTAGTATAGTCGATAGACTTCTGCTCGCTGAATACGGTCACGGCAAGCATCTTCTGGGCTTTTATGATTTCGGCAAGCAAGTCCGGATCATTCTTGCAATCCTCGGTCAACTGCTCTGCAAAGCTACGGAAGTCAGGCTGCTGTTCGTAGCTGCCGCAATTCGTAGAAACCAGCAGCCATCCCAGGAGGGCACGCACTTTCACCTCATCGTCATCTGCCAGGCGGTAGATATCGTAGAGCAAAGTGAATTTACCCATATCGAAAACGGTGGCGGCAGAGAGCGTAATGGCACTCACCAGCAGCTGGGAGGTCAAGGAATCAACTGTAGGCGAAAGGATGGTGTCTTTGACAACAGCACGTTCCTCATTATTCCAATATCCAGAAGAGACAAATCTGTCGAAGATCTTTTCGCGATACTCTTCCCACTCCTGATACAGACGGGCTGAAGCCTGGTCTTGCTCCTCCTTCGAGAGGTCGTGGTTCAGGAAAAGCATCGCCTCACGGGAAACGAATTTCTCGAGGGTTGGCTTCACCTCTTTGATATCTATCGCCTCGCCCTGCTTTTTCAAATCCTTGAAAATACCCTGGTCTGAACGGATATCCATCTCGATATCTACCAGAAGCTGATCAAGCTCAGAAACAGCGCCGAAGACAAACTTCGTTCTAGCCTCGGGTGTCATTTCCGGGATATCAAGCTCCTCTGATGGTTTGACATACTGCTTGAGAAAGCCAAGCATATCATCAGGCAACTTCTTGCACTGCAAGAGACTCATGTTGGCGAGAACGGTTTTCAGCAAACCATGCATCAGACGGCGCATATACTGCTTATGGTTCGGACAATTTTCAAAAATTGCTACAAGTATTGGCTTGCATTCGGTAAAACGCTGCTGATGAATCAAATCACGCATTTCATCTACCTTCTCCAACAAAAAATCCTGATCCAGAACATCTTCTTCTGGGTTATTAGACTCTTCTGACAAATTTACTTCTTCTGACATAATTGTAGTTGTTTAATTGTTAATATCTGCCACCTTGAGATCTCGCTGGCGAGGCTCCATAGCGTGACTGTACTTTAATTTTGGCAGATTGCTAACGGTTTGGGCATCAATACCATAATACTTGGTCAGTAAAGCGGCATAGTGGTGTACGCCATTCTTATTGATGCTATCTACAGCGATGTCGTAAGCTTTCAAGAATCTGTCGATTTGTTTTTTTCTTCGGGGTTCCGCCTTCAGTTTGCTGCGGAAGGCAATCACTCCCAACTGGAGGTTCTTGTCTCTACTATCCGCCAGTGCCACATGCTTAGCCATTCTTGCCTGTGTGGCGTATGGCTCCGGCATCCAGGCGGCATCCATCTCATTGTTGAGGAGCATGCGCAGGCGGATGTTCAGGTCGTTGATCTGCACGCGATATACGTCATACTTGGTCTTCACGCTGTCGATGACAAGCGTTGAGAGATAATCGGTGGCAGAATGACGGGTCATGGCTATCATCTTGTCTGACAGCTGCTTCAGCTCCGAGATACGCGCCTTGCGGTTGGTGATAAGCTGCCAGTACAGATTGGTAGAGACAGGATAGAAGAGCTGTGTACCCTGCTTCTGCAGGCGGGCAGCTCTCACCAGGTCGGTCACCGTACCCTCTACCCTCTTTCGGGCGATGGCTGTATCGCAGTCCATCTGCGCATTGTAGCGATAGAGATGTACCGTTACTCCCTGCTTCAGGAAGATGCTGTCCTCGTAAGCCAGATATACCGGAAGGCAATCAAGCGTAGGCATCACACCCACCTTGAGCGAAGCCCGGTCGATGCTGTCGAGTTGGGCCTTCTCCTGTTTGCTCAGTCGCAGTCGCTTCTGCTGTGAATCGCCGCAACTGGCCATTCCCAGCAGAAGTGCTGAAACCAGACATATCATGATTGAAAATTTCTTCATTGTATTTTTACTCTACATTCTTCATCGTATATACTCTGACATAGAGATTTTACTCTTTTTACGCTGTCAGAGCTTACTCCACATAAAGCACGAGTCCCTTCAGGTATTCGCCTTCAGGATGATAGATGTTGATAGGATGATCGGCTGGCTGATGCAACTGGTGCAGGATGCGAACCTTTCTTCCTGCCTGGGCTGCTGCAGTAAACACAGCGTTGCGGAAATTATCCTTGGTAACCACCTGAGAGCAGCTGAAGGTGAAGAGGATTCCACCCTTCTTGATTCTCTGCAAGCCCTTTACATTCAGGCGGGTATATCCCTTCAGCGCATTGCGCAGCGCAGCACGGTGCTTGGCAAAGGCTGGAGGATCGAGGATGATGAGATCATACTGCTGGTCGTGCTCATCCAGATACTTGAAGGCATCCTCGCAGAATGCCTCGTGGCGTGGGTCGCCAGGGAAGTTGAGAGCGATGTTCTCATTGGTCAGCTCGATAGCCTTGGCGCTGCTATCCACGGAGTGAACCGCCTTGGCATTGCCGCGCATGGCATAGACAGAGAAACCGCCGGTATAGCAGAACATGTTGAGCACGCTCTTGCCCTTGGCGTAATGCTCGAGCAGGGAGCGGTTCTCACGCTGATCTACGAAGAAACCGGTCTTCTGACCGCGCAGCCAGTCGATATGGAACTTCAATCCGTTCTCCACAGCCACGTCATCGGCATCGCCACCCAGGATAAAGCCATTCTCCTGACGCAGGTCTGCCTTGTATGGCAGGGTGGTCTCGCTCTTGTAGTAGATGTTCTGCAGCTCGTCGCCCATCACCTGCTTCAGCGCCTTGGCAATCTCCATACGGCATACATGCATACCCACACTGTGAGCCTGCATCACGGCAGTAGGACCATAGCAGTCGATAACGAGACCCGGCAGGTTATCTCCCTCGCCATGCACCAGTCGATAGGTGTTGTTGTCTGGATTGCCGGCGATATCTACCGCCAGACGCATCTTGTAAGCCGACTCCAGTCGGGCGCACCAGAATTCGTTGTCGATATCCACATCGCTGAAAGAGAGCACTCTCACGGCGATGGAGCCGATCTGATAGTGACCGATGGCGATGAAGTCGCCAGCAGAAGTGAAAACCCTTACGGTTGCTCCTTCCTCTATATCATTGTCCATGCGCTGGATAGCGCCGGAGAATATCCATGGATGGAATCTCTTGAGAGATTCTTCTTTACCTTTCTTTAAATATACGTTCTTATACATTATTATATTATATAGTCTTTTAAGTTCTATCAATTCTCTCATTTACGAAAAATCGAATACATCAACCTAGAACTCTACCAGCTCGTAATCGTCAGCCTTGCTGAGACGGTTGAACTCCTCGTAGATATGAATGCAGCACCATGCGTCCGTGGCGGCATATCTGCACTGAGCCTCTCTGAGCTCCTGGGATTCCCAGTTGCTGAGTCGCTGAGCCTTACTGATTTTCTGATGGAAGAGGTTGGCGTAGATTTTCTGCAAGCTCATATCCTTGATGCCGAATTTCTTAGCCACATCCTGCAACTCGATGAAATATCCCGGCTTGAAATCGCTTCTGCGATGCAACTGCAAGAGGTCATCATGCCAAGACAATCCCACTTTTGGCACCTTTTTATCCTCCAGGAATCGGATGATGGCTGGTGTCATACCCGTGAGATGCAGGCGGAAGAGATAGCAGGTATCGCGGGTACTCACCTGCAGCAGTGATACCTGGAAGTGCATACCCTTGGAGAAACTTGGTCGTGTCTCCGTATCCACACCCAGAATATCCTGTCCCAGGAGATATTCTACAGCGGCATCTGTATCTTCAGCCTTATCTATCACTATCATATTGCCAGGAAAGAGAATTCGAGGCAGGCTATTGATAGTTTTCTTTTCGAAACTAGTGAAAATTATCTTCATTACTGCTATTTATTCATTACAAGTTGCAAAATTAGCAAAAAATCCCGAAAAAAAGGAGCGTTTCTCAATCTTTTTTGCTAATTTTGCAGTTAAATATTAAAAAGGAATAGAAAAATGGCAAAGAAAAAAACATCAGGCAAAACTAAATCATTTAGCGAAGCCATTGGTTTACAATATATTTTCAACAATACGATTACCGATTTCTTCCTCGGACTCGCCTTGCTCGTAGTTGCTGTCGTCATGATGTTGGCGATGATATCCTTCCTCAGTACGGGCGCTGCCGACCAGAGCTTGCTGGAGAACATGCAGCCTGGAGAATGGACCAACACCCAGCAGCTGTTCCAGAACTACTGCGGATCCATGGGAGCCATCCTCTCCTATTGGCTGATGGCGGTGAACTTCGGCTTTCCTGCCTTCCTGATTCCCTGCTTCGTGGTGATGGTGGGTTTCCAGCTGATGAATGTCTATCGCGTGAATCTCTGGAAGTGGTTCTTCTGCATGATGGTGGTGATGATCTGGTCATCCGTCACCTTCGCCAAGTTCCTCACTCCTATCTTCGGTAGTCTCATCTTCAATCCGGGCGGAAAGCACGGCATGTTTGTGGTCCAGACCTTGGAGAATGTCATTGGTCCTCCGGGACTCACCGCCATCCTTCTCTTCGTGGCCATTGCATTCCTCACCTATATCACCACCGAGACCATCACCATCGTGAGAAAGGCACTCAACCCTATCGGCTATATATCTAATAAGGTGAAATTCGAGATTACCAACCACAGGGAGGAGCTGGAGGAGAATAATGCCATCGATGAAGCTTACCGGAATGCCGCCCAGGGTACGGTGCAGGATGAGGAGGATGAGATGGACGAGAATTCTCAGACTCGGGAGACAACTCCTGACCAGGGGGTTGACCAGAACCAGGAAAGTTCCCTGCAGCAGGAGATGGACAAGGAGCAGAAGGACGGAAATGAGAAGACCACCTCGCCAATCGACCTTGATGCAGCCGTAGCCGATGACAGCCAGCAGGCTGATGCCGACAAGAACGTGGCTGCTCCGAGTCTGATTCAGCAGCAGCGTGAACTCAGAGCCCAGCGCGCAGAAAGAGAGCGCCAGGAGATGGCTGCAGCCGCTGCCGCTTCGGCTCATATCGGAATGGATATCTCTGTGGCTACCGGAGAGGAGAAGGCTACCAGCAACACCGTAAGCAATGCCGAGGTGCTCAATACGCCTATCAATCCGAAGGAGCCGTTCACAAGATACAAGTACCCTACCCTCAACCTGCTGAAGAAATACGACGGCCAGGAGGTGTCTATCGACGAAGAGGAGCAGAAGGCCAACAAGAACCGAATCATCGAGGTGCTGGGCAACTTCGGCGTACAGATCAAGACTATCCGTGCCACAGTGGGCCCTACCATCACTCTCTACGAGATTCAGCCTGCTGAGGGTGTGCGCATCTCCAAGATCAAGAACCTGGAGGATGATATCGCCCTGAGCCTCGCAGCCCTGGGTATCCGTATCATCGCTCCTATCCCTGGCAAGGGAACCATCGGTATCGAGGTGCCTAATGCCAAGGCGAACATCGTGAGCATGGAGAGCATCCTGAACTCCAAGAAGTTCCAGGAAACCAAGATGGAGCTGCCTATCGCGCTGGGCAAGACCATCACCAACGAGGTGTTCATGGTGGATCTGGCGAAGATTCCTCACCTGCTCGTTGCCGGTGCCACCGGTCAGGGTAAGTCTGTTGGTCTGAACGCCATCATCACTTCCCTGCTCTACAAGAAGCATCCTAACGAGCTGAAGCTGGTGCTCATCGACCCTAAGAAGGTGGAGTTCAGCGTATATTCACGCATCACCAACAAGTTTATGGCTGCCGTTCCGGATGAGGAGGAGCCTATCATCACCGATGTAACCAAGGTGGTGAGAACGCTGAACAGCCTCTGCGTGCTGATGGACAGCCGCTACGACCTGCTGAAGAAGGCGGGAGCCAGAAATATCAAGGAGTATAATCAGAAATACGTGAACCACAGACTGAAACTGACTGATGGTCACGAATTTATGCCATACATCGTGGTAATTATCGATGAGTTTGGAGATTTGATCATGACAGCCGGCAAGGAGGTAGAGCTTCCTATCGCCCGCATCGCCCAGCTGGCCCGTGCCGTGGGTATCCACATGATCATCGCTACCCAGCGTCCTACCACCAGCATCATCACCGGTAACATCAAGGCGAACTTCCCGGGCCGTATTGCCTTCAAGGTAACTTCGGCCATCGACTCCAAGACCATCCTCGACAGAACGGGAGCCAACCAGCTCATCGGTCGTGGTGATATGCTCTATCTCAACGGCAACGAACCAGTGCGTGTACAGTGCGCCTTCGTAGATACACCAGAGATTGAACGCATCAACGAATACATCTGCAACCAGCCTGGTCCTATCGAGCCAATGGAACTCCCTGAACCAGCCAGCGAAGATGGCGGCGTAGGAGGCAACGGCAGCGTAGATACCCGCAACCTGGATCCGTATTTCGAGGAGGCAGCCCATGCCATCGTTCTCTCGCAGCAGGGCAGCACCAGTATGATTCAGCGCCGTTTCAGCATCGGCTACAACCGTGCCGGCAGACTGATGGATCAGCTTGAGGCAGCAGGCATCGTAGGAGCCGCTCTGGGCAGTAAGCCAAGAGAGGTACTCCTGCAGGATGAGAACCAGCTCAATACATTGCTGATGCAATTGAGGAACTCGTAAGAGAAACGCCCTGAAAGGGCAAAAGCTCCTAGCCCAGGGCAACGCCCTGGGTTAATGAGAGAAGAACCAATACGCCCTGAAAGGGCAAAAGCTCCTAGCCCAGGGCAACGCCCTGGGTTAATGAGAGAAGAACCAATACGCCCTGAAAGGGCAAAAGCTTTTAGGTTTAGTTTTAATACAATAAAAGTAAGGATATGAAAAAGATTTTAGCTATCGCTTTCGCAGCGATGATGAGCCTGGGCACTATGGCGCAGACCGCCCAGCAGGTGCTCGACAAGACCGCTGCCGTTATCGGCAACAAGAAGGGCGCTACCGCCAACTTCAAACTGTCTAGTCCTAAGTACGGCTCGGCAAGCGGTACCATCACCATCAAGGGTAACAAGTTTAATGCGCGCACACCACAGGCCATCGTATGGTATAACGGCAAGACGCAATGGACTTATATGAAGAAGACCAACGAGGTGAACGTGAGCAACCCTACCCAGGCCAAGCAGATGTCGATGAATCCTTATACCTTCATCCACATCTACAAGACAGGATATAAGAGCAGCCTCAAGACTGTGGGCAGCAACTATCAGGTGCATCTCGTAGCCAACAACCAGAAGCGTACCGTGGCAGAGATGTATATCACCATCAACAAGAACACCCACGTGCCATCACAGGTAAAGATGCGCCAGGGTTCTACCTGGAGCACCATCAACATCTCCGGCTTCAAGGCAAAGGGTGTTTCCAACAATTCCTTCGTCTTCAACAGCAAGGAATTCCCAGGAGCCGAAATCATCGACCTGAGATAAACGCCCTGAAAGGGCAGAAGCTCCTAGCCCAGGGTATCACCCTGGGTTAAAAATCCAATAAGAAACTACGCCCTGTAAGGGCAAAAGCTTTAAAAATATATTTAAAACCAAACTAAAATGAAAGATCTCAAACCTATCATCTCACAGTTCGACATCACCGGAACTGTAAATGAGGTAAAACCTCTCGGTAATGGACTCATCAATGACACCTACAAGGTGACAACAGTAGAAGACGATGCACCAGATTATGTTCTCCAGCGCATCAACGACTCTATCTTCACCGATGTAGATCTCTTGCAGCACAATATCGAGGAAGTAACTACCCACATCCGCCAGCAGCTCGAAAAGCAGGGCGCTGACGACATTAACCGCAAGGTGCTCACCTTCGTCAAGGCGAGCAACGGTAAGACCTATGTAAAAGACGAAGACAAGCAGTTCTGGCGCATTTCCGTCTTCATTCCTCGTGCCATCACCCAGGAGGCAGTAAACCCAGAAAGTTCTTATTACGCAGGAAAGACCTTCGGAGAGTTTGAGGCTCAGCTCACCGACATCACCGACCGCCTCGGCGAAACCATCCCTGATTTCCACAATATGGAACTGCGCCGCGACCAGCTCCGTCAGGCTGTCAAGGAAGACCGTGCCGGACGCGCAGAAGGCGTAAAGGATTTCATCGCAGAAATCGAGAGTTATATGGATGAGATGTGTCTCTGCCAGCGCCTCTTCCGCGAGGGCAAGTTGCAGAAGCATGTCTGCCACTGCGATACCAAGGTCAACAACATGATGTTTGATGAAAAGGGTCGGGTATTGTGCGTCATCGACCTCGATACCGTGATGCCATCACTCTTCGTGAGCGATTACGGCGATTTCCTCCGCACGGCAGCAAATACCATCGCCGAGGATTCTCCAGAGTTCGAGAAGATAGATTTCCGCATGGACATCTTCGAATCATTCACCCGCGGCTATGTGGAGTCAGCATCAGCCTTCCTTTCTCCATTGGAGATTTCCCTGCTTCCTCATGCAGCAGAGCTCTTCCCATACATGCAGGCAGTACGCTTCCTCTGGGATTACCTCAACGGCGACCACTACTGGAAGTGCAAGTATCCTGAGCACAACCTCGTAAGAGCCCAGAACCAGTGGCATCTTTTCCTCAAGGCGAAGGAACACGAGGCTGAGATGAAGGCATTCATCGAAAAACTGTAGTTAAAGGAGTTAAAGGACTTAAGAAGTTAACTACATAACACTTTATCTCCTTTAACTCCATAACCCCAAAAAGACAATGAGTAATATTTATAAGAAATTATCTGTTGGCAACCTGATGGCAATGGCAGTAATCTTGCCTATGGTTGCCAACACAACCAACACTGCATCATCTCCCCTGCTTCCGTCCGCTCCCGATGCCCAGAAGGCAGCCCAGGCCGTGAAGGCTGGAGATGTCCAGATTCTCAGAATCAATCCTACGCTGGTGGAGATTGTCTTCGCCAACCAGCAACGTGTCGCCGTAGATTTCTATGGCGAAAGTGTTTTCCGTATCTTCGAAGATCACAACGATGGCGTGATGAGAGCGCCCGAGGCAAAGCCTGAGGCGAGCATCCTGGTGGATAATCCACGCACTGCCCTGAATCATAAACAGGTGAAGGTGGAGGAGAACGACAACTCCATCATCCTTTCTACCACCAAGGCACAGGTCATCTTCGACAAGGCTACCCAGCTCTTCAGAATCATCAACCTCGAACACGGAAAGACCGTGGCAGAGCAGAGCGATCCGGCACAGTTTACCCCCGAAAAGGTAACCCTCAGCCTGCGCGAACAGCCGGATGAGTATTTCTTCGGTGGCGGCGTACAGAACGGAAGATTCTCTCACAAGGGTGAGAAAATCGAAATCGTCAACACCAACAACTGGGTAGATGGCGGAGTGGCGTCCCCTGCCCCATTCTATTGGTCAACCGCTGGCTACGGCTTCATGTGGTACACCTTCAAGCCAGGTCTCTACGACTTCGGTTCTACCCAAAACGGAAAGGTAGAACTCTCTCACGAATCCAGGAACTTAGACGTTTTCTTCATGGTGGGCAAAAAGCCTACCGATCTGCTCGATGGCTATTACCAACTCACCGGCAACCCTATACTCCTCCCTAAGTTCGGCTTCTACGAGGGCCATCTCAATGCCTACAACCGCGACTACTGGAAGGAGGCCGACAAGGGCCGAACTATGGTATTCGAGGATGGAAAGGCGTATAAGGAGAGTGCCAGCGACAAGACCGGAATCAAGGAATCACTGAATGGCGAGAAGAACAATTACCAGTTCTCAGCACGTGCGGCAATCGACCGATACATCAAGCACGACATGCCGCTGGGATGGTTCCTGCCAAACGATGGATACGGAGCCGGATATGGTCAGGAGACTACCCTGGACGGCAACATCCAGAACCTGAAGGAATTCGGTGATTACGCCCGCAAGCAGGGTGTGGAAATCGGACTCTGGACCCAGTCAGACCTGCATCCGAAAGACAGCATTGAGGCGCTCCTGCAGCGCGACATCGTGAAGGAGGTGGGAACCGCTGGCGTAAGAGTGCTCAAGACTGACGTGGCCTGGGTAGGCGACGGCTATTCCTTCGGATTGAACGGTGTGGCCGACGTGGCTCAGATCATGCCTTACTATGGCGGGAATGCCCGTCCATTCATCATCTCGCTCGATGGATGGGCTGGTACACAGCGATACGCATCCGTCTGGTCGGGCGACCAGACGGGCGGCGAATGGGAGTACATCCGCTTCCACATCCCTACCTTCATCGGTGCCGGACTTTCGGGTATCTCCAACATCACATGCGACAACGACGGTATCTTCGGCGGAAAGAATCCAATCGTCAACATGCGAGAATTCGAATGGAAGGCCTTCACCGCGATGGGTCTGAACATGGATGGCTGGGGCAGCAATGCCAAGTATCCTCATATCCTGGGCGAACCGGTAACTTCCGTCAACCGCTGGTATCTGAAGCTCAAGTCAGAGCTGATGCCATACATCTACACAGCAGCCCACGAGGCAGTAACCGGCAAGCCGCTGGTAAGAGCGATGTTCCTCGACGAAGCCAACCCTTATACCCTGGGCAAGGCAACACAGTATCAGTTCATGTGCGGTCCGTCGTTCCTCGTGGCTCCTATCTACAAGGAAACCATGATGGATAAGGAGGGCAACGATATCCGCAACGGCATCTACCTGCCTCAGGGCGAATGGGTGGATTACTTCAGCGGACATATATATAAAGGTGGAAGAATCATCAACGAGTTTGAGGCTCCCTACTGGAAACTGCCTGTTTTCGTGAAGCGAGGTGCCATCATCCCGATGGTAAATCCTAACAACAATGTATCGCAGATAGACAACACCCAGCGCATCTTCGAACTCTATCCATACGGAGAAACCCATTACGCCCTCTATGATGATGACGGCAAGACCGAGCTTTACCGTCTGGGCGAACACGCCACCACCCACATCACCTCTTCCCTGCTGAAGGGCCGTCTCAACGTACATATCTACAAGACCACGGGCCACTTCCAGGGGCAGGAGAAGAACCAGGCTACCGAGCTGCGCATCAATCTGAGCCAGATGCCTAAGAAGCTGGCGGCGAAGATTGGCGGAAAGAGCGTGAAGCTGCCCCAGGTGAATTCGCTTGATGAACTCCGCAAAACCGGAAATGCATGGTTCTTCGACGAGGCTCCTCAGCTCAACCGCTTCGCCACACCGGGCAGCGAGTTCGAGAAGATGGATATCTGCAAGAATCCGATGGTTTATGTGCGACTGGCGAAGACCGACATCACTGCCAACGACGTAGAGCTCCGCATGGATGGCTATCAGATGGATGACGCCGATGTGCTGCTCCACGCCACCGGTGCCCTCGCTGCCCCTCAGGTAACGATGAAGGACAGCCAGAGCCCTAACAAGGCATTCGAGCTGGTGGCTACCTGGAATAAGCAGGCCAATGCCGACTACTATGAGGTAAAGGTGGATGGCGTGATTCATTCCACCATCCGCAGCACCGAGTTCACCATCGAGAACCTGAAGCCGGAAACCGATTACGAGGTGCAGGTGAGATCCGTGAACAAGGACGGCGTTTCTGAATGGGCCACCGTTCAGGCGCATACCATCAAGGACCCTCTCGATGAAGCCATCCGCAACATCACAGCCACCAACTCTACGAAGGACTGGGAAGGCCTGGAGGTTTCGAAGATGTTCGACTTCAACGAGAAGAACTTCTGGCATACCGACTACTACAAGAAGGAAGGTGTGCTGCCATTCGATGTAACCCTCAACCTCAACGGCATCACCAAGCTCGAGAAGATTCACTATCTCCCGGCTTCTGAGCGCGAGACCAACGGACAGATCCAGAAGGGCAAGTTCGCCATCAGCAACGACGGCATCAGCTGGACCGAGACCGGAAGCTTCGACTGGAAGAACGAGAATGCCGTGAAAGAATACCAGTTCCAGGGCAACCCAGAGGCTCAGTACATCAGGATGACCGTAGAGGAAGCCCGAGGAGGAATGGGTTCGGGTGCCGAGATGTACGTATTCAAGGTTCCGGGCAGCAAAATGGAGAAGGCTGGCGACATCAACCACGACGGGCGCATCGACGAGAACGACTTCACCTCTTATCTCAACTACTGCGGATTGCGCAGGGGCGACAAGGACTTCGAGGGCTACGTAAGCAAGGGCGATATCAACGGCAACGGTCTCATCGACGCCTATGATATCTCCGTAGTGGCTACCCAGCTCAAGAGCGGAGTAAGCAGCAAGAAGGTGCCAGCCGTAGAGGGCAGCATCAGTCTCGCAGCCGACAAAAAGACATACAAGGCAGGCGAAACCATCACCCTCACCGTAAAGGGCAAGGGTCTCGTATCGCTCAATGCCCTGAGCTTCGCCCTGCCATACAGCGCCACCGAATACGAGTTCATCGGAGTGGATGTGAAGGATATGGGCAAGATGGAGAACCTCACCAAGGACCGTCTGCACTCAGATGGCAGCAAGGTGCTCTACTCTACCTTCGTCAACATCGGTGAGCAGCCAGCCGTAGAGGGCGCCCGCGATCTCTTCACCATCAGGCTCAAGGCAAAGAAGGCATGCAAGCCAGCCTTCCAGCTCAACCAGCTGATGATGGTAGATAAATTCCTGGGCGTAAAGACCAGAAAATAGCCTCTTTTTTGTGAACAAACATTTAATTCTGTAAATTATCTAAAAATAAAGCTTATTATTTTGGATATTTTACAGAATTATTTGGTAGATAGAAATAAATTCATTACCTTTGCAAACGTAAAAATCAATCAGGAGATAGGAATATGAAAAAAGCAGAAGCTTACAACAGATTGGTAGAGAAAGGCATTAGACCATCAGTACAGAGACTGGCAATCCTGGACTACCTGATCAAGCACCCTACCCACCCAAACATCGAAGATGTTTACAAAGCTTTGGAGAACAAGGTACCGACTCTAAGCCGTACCACAGTGTATAACACGCTCCGCATGCTGAGTGAGGTAAATGCAGCCCAGATGATCACCATCAATGAGCATCGCGTATGCTATGATGGCAACATCGAGCCACACGTTCACTTCTACTGCAAGAACTGCGGTAAGATCATCGACCTCTTCGATGAGCAAGCACCACGGGTAACAGAGACCAAGGTGATCGATGGCAACATCGTGCAGGAGGAACAGCTCTACTACAAGGGCATCTGTTCAGCTTGCGCCCAGAAGATGGAGAAGAAGATGAATTAAGAGGAACAGGTTTCTGAAATAATTCGTAAGACAAGAGAATTAATAGTAATAAGATAACACAATACAAGAACATTTTAATACATTAACATTATGAAGAAGAAATTTATTTGCACCGTTTGTGGTTACATCTACGAGGGTACAGAGGCACCAGAGAAGTGCCCTATTTGCAAGGCACCAGCCAGCAAGTTCAAGGAGATGGAAGATGCAGTGGATGATGATTTGACATTCGCTACAGTACACGTTCTCGGTCAGGCACATAAAGATGGCGTCAATGAGGAGGTCATCAAAGGATTGAAGGATCACTTTGCAGGTGAGTGTGGCGAGGTAGGTATGTATCTTGCAATGGCTCGCCAGGCAGACCGCGAGGGTTACCCAGAGATTGCAGAGGCTTACAAGCGCTATGCGTTCGAGGAGGCTGACCATGCATCTCGCTTTGCAGAGTTGCTGGGTGAGGTTTTGGGTGATACCAAGAGCAATCTTGAGGCTCGCATCGCAGCTGAGAAGGGTGCTTGCGAGGATAAGTTCCGCATTGCCAAGCTTGCCAAGGAGCAGGGTTCTGATGCTATCCACGATACTGTTCATGAGATGGCTAAGGACGAGGCTCGCCACTGTGCAGGTTTCGCAGGTCTTTACAAGAGATACTTCAAGTAAGACTATTTTTAGTTTTTTTCGATACTAAGTCTTGGAGCCCGGTTCCGAATCATAGAGATTCTGAATCGGGTTCCTTCGTTTTCGGTTAGGGATTTGTGAGGATGTGTCATAAGTCCAGATAATGGCAACCGAGAACGGGC
>UMDM01009250.1_pt1 | contig 25822 bp, 25 predicted proteins | sample 1964501 | NCBI WGS metagenome assembly UMDM01 (sample SAMEA4835995, study PRJEB28245) | human gut metagenome | biome: gut microbiome; material: fecal sample | place: Denmark | collected 2008
GATGATCGACGCAATCAAGGCTGCTAAGGAGTCCAAGTAATCAACTGAATATCGTTCAGATTTGATAGAAAAGCCTCTGTCCGATGGACAGAGGCTTTTTGTGCTGTTTGGGTTCATTGTTCGGCGCCTACACTGGGATATTCAGGGTCGTGGTCGAGATAATATTCAACATGGTAAATCCCGTAATAATCGTTTACGATTTTGCGGACATCTTCGACGTATTGATTTGTGGATGTGTCGCTGTATACGCCACGCAGTGTTTTATACGGGTTTTGCTCGAAAGTGGTGATATAGTCCTTGGTTGCAGCCGGAAAATAAAGCGATTGCTTGTAATGACCCGGCATGTGTGCCCCTTTGGATGCCATAAATGCAACACATTCCTTGTCTGGCAGGTCGGACAGCCGGATTCCGGTCTGCATATATTCCGAAACCGGCGGTGTGTTTTTGATCGTTACAGCCATAATCGCAATGGTGGCGAACAACAGAACGAAAATTGCTTTGATTCGTGCGCTTAGCATGGTATCACCGCCTTGTCTGATATATATTTTATTATACTGTAAATCGGTTCGTCCTGAAAGTATAAATTTAGAGAAAACGATACCGTATCAAACGATTTGCACAGCCCACATCGTAGGGGAGCACGATTGCAAAGGATTCAGAAGGCATAATTGTTACGCTCATTATCCATTATCAATTCTCAATTCTGCACAAAAAAGAGGTACGATTCTCCTGAATCGTACCTCTTTCGCTATCCAGATAAGGATTATTCGTCCTTATTTTCGTTTTCTGCCGGAGCCTTTGCGTCCTTATGCGTCAGTACCAGCTTGTCGTCGGCGGCATCGAGCGTTACACTGTCGCCCTTCTTGATCTTGCCCTCGAGGGATTCCTCGGCAACAAGATCCTCGACCTCGTTGGTAACGGCGCGGCGCAGCGGGCGGGCACCGTAAACCGGATCAAAACCAGCCTTAGCCAGATGCTTCTTAGCGGCCTCGGTCCAATCCATGGTGATCTCCATATCCTGCATGCGGGCAGCAACCTTGCGGAGCATGCCGTCGGCAATCTGTGCAATCTCGTCCTCATTCAGACGGTTGAACACGATGATGTCGTCGATACGGTTGAGGAACTCCGGACGAACCGCGGTCTTGAGTTCCGCCATAACGTCGGCCTTGATCTGCTCAAAGGTGCGCTCTGCAGCGTCCTCCGGCTTTCCGTCCGCAAAGCCGAGCGACTTGCGGCCGCTGCCGGTGATCTTCTGTGCGCCGATGTTGGAGGTCATGATGATGATGGTATTCTTGAAGTCTACATGGCGGCCCTGACCGTCGGTCAGGATACCATCTTCAAGGATCTGCAGCAGGATGTTGAATACATCCGGGTGTGCCTTCTCGATCTCATCGAACAGGACAACCGAGTACGGATGACGGCGAACCTTCTCGGACAGCTGACCGCCTTCATCGTAGCCAACGTATCCCGGAGGCGAACCGATCATACGCGAAACGGCGTGTTTCTCCATATATTCGGACATATCAATGCGGATCAGCGCATTTTCATCGCCGAACATGGCCTCGGCCAGTGCCTTGCTCAGCTCGGTCTTGCCGACACCGGTTGGGCCGAGGAACAGGAACGAACCGATCGGGCGCTTCGGGTCGCGCAGGCCGACACGGCTGCGGCGGATTGCCTTAGCAACGGCGGTTACAGCCTCGCTCTGACCGATGACACGCTGATGCAGCGTATCCTCGAGGTGCAGCAGACGCTGTCCCTCGTCCTCGGTCAGCTGAGCAACCGGAACACCGGTCCAGCCGGAGATAACGGCGGCAATATCGTCCTCGGTGACAGCACCGTGCGACTTGGTCTGCTGGTCAGCCCACTCCTTCTTGCGGGCCTCCATCGCTTCGCGCTTGGACTTCTCCTCGTCACGCAGCTTGGCGGCGTTCTCAAAGTCCTGACCCTTGACGGCCTCTTCCTTCTTTGCAGCAACGGCGGCAATTTCGTCCTCGAGCTGCTTCAAATCCGGCGGAGTGGTCAGGCTGGACAGGCGAACGCGGGAGCAGGCCTCATCAATTACGTCGATTGCCTTATCCGGCAGGTAACGGCCGGTTACATAGCGGACAGACAGCTTGACAGCGGCTTCAATAGCCTCGTCCGGAATCTTGATGCGGTGATGTGCTTCGTACTTGTCGCGCAGACCCTTCAAAATCTCAACGGCATCCTCGGCGGACGGCTCGTTGATCTGAACAGGCTGGAAACGACGCTCCAGAGCGGCATCCTTCTCAATATTCTTACGGTACTCGTCAAGCGTGGTTGCACCGATGACCTGTACTTCGCCGCGGCTCAGTGCCGGCTTCAGGATATTCGCAGCATCCGCTGCACCCTCAGCCGCGCCGGCGCCCATCAGCATATGCATCTCATCAATGAACAGGATGGTGTCCTTCTTGGCGGTTAGCTCTTCAATGACCTTCTTGATGCGCTCCTCGAACTCGCCGCGGTACTTGGTGCCCGCGATCATGCCGGTCAGGTCGAGCGAGATCAGGCGCTTGCCCTTCAGGGTCTCCGGTACATCGCCGGAAACAATCTTCTGGGCCAGACCCTCAACAACGGCGGTCTTGCCGACACCCGGATCACCGATCAGTGCCGGGTTGTTCTTGGTGCGGCGGGACAAAATCTGGATGACACGCTGAATCTCTTTGGAGCGGCCGATAACCGGGTCCAGCTTGCCCTCCTTGGCAGCGGCTGTCAGGTCGCGGCCAAACTGGCTGAGCGCGTCCTTGCTGTCAGCGCCGCCGTTTGCAGCAGTGCCAGGCTCGCCGGAAACGCTGTCCTGTACGCCGCCGAGCGCTTCATTCAGCTTCTCGACAAGGATCTGCGGGGTGATTTTCAGGTTAGCAAGAGCGGTCAGTGCCACATTCTGCCCTTCGCGCAGGATGCCGAGCAGCAGATGTTCAGTGCCGACATAGCCGGTGCCCATCTCATTCGCGGACTGTACGGACAGCTCTACAATGCGCTTGGTGCGCGGCGTCATGCCCTGCGGCGCGGTGGAATCCGGGGTGCCGCGGCCGGACAGCTCCTCGATCTGATGAACGAGAGCTTCGTCGGTTACGCCTGCGGCAGTGAGTGCCTTTGCGGCCGGGCCGCCGCCTTCACGCAGCAGGCCGAGCAGCAGGTGCTCCGAGCCAATGTAGCTATGGCCGAACGAAGCGGCCGCTTCCTGTGCAAGCGTCAGTGCCTGACGGGCACGCTCGGTAAAACGGTTTTGATAGAACATAAATAACACTCCTTTCAGAGTAGGAAAAATTCAAAATAATTGAGAATTGATAATGGAGAATTGAGAATTATGGAGCGGCACGAAGTGCCGAATTTAATACGCGCGTAGCGCGCACCGTCATTTTCCATTGTCCATTCTCCATTTTCAATTTAATTCTGCGGGTGAATACCAGAGGTATTCGCGCGCAGAATTTCCGCGCGCTTCTTATCGCGGTCCTGCGGTGCGCCGGTCAGCATTGCCGGACGGATGTGCTCCTCCAGTGCGTACAGCTTTTGCGCGTCCATGCCGGACAGGAAGCCCATCTGCAGACCGATCAGCACATCGGAAATGCACTGTACGGCTTCGCTCGTGTCGATGAGGTAGGCGCTCTTCATCGTGCCTGCTGCGCGGTAAATGCGGTCGCGCAGTGCGGGTTCATTCTGGCTGCGTACCTGCTCGCGCGCTTTCTTCTCGGCGTCGATGATAGTGGTCGCGGTCTCTACCAGCTTGTCGGTCAGCTCTGCGGCAGACGCACCGAGAGTAACCTGATTGGACACCTGATAGAATCCGCCGACCGCCTGCGAGCCTTCGCCGTAGGTGCCGCGAACGGCACAGCCGCGGCTGCCCGCGTAGCCGATGATGCGGTCCATCTGCTCGGTTGCGGTCAGCATCGGCAGATGCAGCATGATGGAGGCGCGGAGACCGGTGCCGATATTAGTCGGGCAGGCGGTCAGGTAACCGAGACGCTCGTCATACGCGAACGGCAGCGCCGCTTCGATGAGCGAAGCTACACGATTTGCGGTTTCGAGACATTCCTTCGGGCAAAGGCCGGTGCCGATGACCTGCAAACGCAGATGATCTTCCTCGCCGACCATGATGGACACGCCGCTGTCCTTGGAGACAATCAGCCAGCCACCGTTCTGCGCCAGCTCGGGGGAGATGAGGTGTTCCTCGACAAGCTGAGAGGCTTCTGTCGAACGGGGGATGATCTGCTTCTTGTCAAACTCCGGACCGATGGTCGGGTTTTCTTTCAGTGCAGCGAATATCTTGTCAGCAATTTCACTGTGCTGCTGTTCGGTCAGACGGAACGGATAGCCTTTAATATTTCGTGCCAGGCGTACGCGACTGGACGCTGCCAGACCGGTAAAGCCGCCGTGAATCTCAAACATACTCATTTCTGTTCGCCCTCCATTCTGCGGATCTCATCGCGCAAGCTTGCTGCGCGCTCGTAATCTTCGCTTTCAACTGCCGCTTTCAGCTGTGCCTTGAGGTCAGCCACCGGGTCAGCCTTGGGCTGTTCGGGTGCCGCCGGTGCCGTGCCGATATGACGCGTTGCACCGTGAATCTTCTGTACATACGGATTCAGAATATCCGCAAACGTGGCGTAGCAGTCCGGGCAGCCGACGCGGCCGGTGCGGCGCAGCTCGCTTTCGGTCATGCCGCAGGTCGGGCACTTGCGCTCGGTGCCGAGCATGGTCGCGGTCGGAGCCGCTTCGCCCAGCATATCGTTCCACAGGCTGCCAAAGCCGCCGCCGAGGAACGAATGGAACGGATCGCTCCAGAAGTGGTTCATCGACTGAAATGCGTTTTCAAACGCACCGCCGAGGTTTTCCTTCTGTGCACATTCCGGACACAGGTGCATCTCACGGGTGACACCGTTTACGGTTTCCTTATAATACATGGTAGCTTCATTCTTGCCGCATTTTTCGCATTTCATAAGTCAAAACTCCTCTCCAAGAGATTCTATACTATTATATAAGATAAATTGGTTTGCTTTTTCATTTTCATTCAAATCCAGCTTTGCCGGATTTGAATACCGCTGCCCGCGCCGTGGCGGCGCGTCCTCGTTCGCTGTGCGAACGAGAGGGGGTTATCCGAAAAAGTTTCTTCGGAACTTTTTCGGTATCTAAGGGGGACAGCGTCCCCCTTAGACTGTCGCAACGCCCATTACCGAACATCGGTAGATGGCGGCGCGCAGTCTGTCGCGGTCGGTCTTATCAACCTCCGCCAGCGCACCGTCCGAGCAGGCGGACAGCAGCAGCTGACCTTCGCGCTGGGTAAGCAGCTCAGCGGAAACGAGTGCGCGTGTCAGCCGCGCCGCGTCGTTCTGGCTCAGCCGTCCGCCGATACCGCGTGCCGCTTCGAGCAGCGTGCGCTGCTTGTCATCCAGCAGACGGATAATGCGGATGAAACCGCCGCCGCCGCGCTGGCTCTCAACCAGATAACCATGCTCCGGTGTGAAGCGGGTCTCTATCACATAATTGATTTGACTCGGTACGCACGAAAACCGGTCAGCAAGGCTTTTGCGCTGCAGCTCAGCAACGCCGCCGCCGTCTGACAGCATCTCACCGATGAAGTCGGCGATCACATCGGACATTTTCATGGTGTTTCACTTCCTTCCGGGAAGGCACTCACTCATCTGACCTTCCCTGATCATTGTCTATATTGTATATCCGGAGGCGTCTAAAATCAAGAGAAAAATTTGACCATTTCTGACTATTAAAGTGAGGTAGATAAGGCTAACCATGAGTTTTCTCGCTATATCGCTTTGAATCACGATTTTTCTCGATTTTTCATAAACTGACCCAAATTGTGTACTATGATAAAAGTTACCAAAGACTAACCGCTTGTTTTTGTTGCTTTTTTTAAATCTTGTGGTAAAATGATAATTGTAAAATACATTTGGAGGTGCAATACCAATGGCATATGTTATCGGTGGCGGCTGCATTATGTGCGGCTCTTGCGCTGGCGAGTGCCCGGTTGGCGCTATCGCTGAGGGCGACGGCAAGTACGAGATCAACGCTGACGCATGTGTAGATTGCGGTACCTGCGCAGGTTCCTGCCCGGTAGGCGCTATCTCTCAGGGCTAATTCCTGAACACATATAAAGCGAAGTACAAAACCCTGTTCCGTTTGGAATGGGGTTTTTACTTTTGCCTAAAACAGCAGAGCGGTCGCGCATTCTTGGCACCGAATGGCTGGGGGACGCGAACTGCGTAAGCGTGTTCGTCATTTTCCGGGCGGCACCTTTTTCTGCACCGGCTGAGTGGGGTATTTGAACCGCGCAGGCGGTTCACCCTAACGGGCGGAGAGTTTTTCGCTGAACCTCAGCGGGGGGATTCGCCGTCTGCGGACGGCGGGAGCGTCGCGGCGCCCGCCGCGGGGGCAAAAAGGAAGGACAACCTGCGGTTTTCCTTCCTCTTTGAACTCCTACCTTTCCCTTGCTTGATAGTCCGGCGCAGATTGCCAACATGTGACCGCTGTGAAATAGGGGGACGGCAGAGGATTTTTTCTCTGCTACGGACGAACTACCTTCGGAGTCCGTCCTCTTGAGCAACCTGTTCGCAGGGTCAGATACCGTTCTGCTACACATGCGTGTTAATCAACGCAAGGCGCGGCATGACAGTGCCGCGCAAATCCTTGGCACGTTGTACCGCACGGCACCTACGAATTTAGACGTTTGGTACAATTTATCCTCGCAGACCCTGTCTATTATAACGCGCTCACGAGTTGCGCGGCACGGTCATGCCGCGCCTGCGTAGAGTAAACCACCTGTGTAGCAGTAATCTATCTGTGAACTACGAATATTTCACGAAAAACACGCAACGGTAACCCAACTGCCGTTCCCTTTTTCGGAGCGGTCGCCGGTCTCTGGTCTGCGCCAGACTCTCTAAGGGAAAGGGGAGATACACAAGAGGGTGGGCACTCATTTAATCCGCGCACGGCGCGGGAAAAAGGTTTAGCAGCCTACGGGCAAACCGCAGGTGTCTACCCTCTTGTGCGCCCGCGCGGCGTCAGCGCACATTTCGTTCGCTTCTCAAGCGGCGACAATATATAATAGGAATAGGCGAAGAAAAAACACTTGAAATTTCCGTGCAATATGATATAATGAAAAAGCTAAAATTTCAATGCCTTGCGGCATAGACGGGGCAGAAAAATAATGTTCAAAATCAAGTTAGACGAATTAGGCTTCCTGCTGGCGTATCCGCTGCAGATCTTTGTGGTCGGTCCGTTCTGCCGATTTGTATTTGACGGACGCATGGGCGCGCGCACGCATATCTTCGCAGAGGGATAACAGGCGATTTCGGAAGGATCTGCTGGATAATGTCAGAAAATAGCGAAACTGGCAGAGTGCACAGAGATTGGATGCGCTGTTTGGTAATTTCGTTCAAAATCACGGAGCAAAAATTGAAATCTTAGCTGGTTCTTTGCGCGAAAAAGAGTATAATATTCTATGCAAAAGGTTATCACATTAAGAAAGGGTGGGAACAATGTCATATGACTTTCTGTTGACGATTGCGATCATCATGTTGTTCACAAAGGTATTCGGCCTTACTTCGGAGCGCGTGCATATGCCGCAGGTTGTCGGTGCACTGATTGCCGGCGTGCTGGTTGGCCCGAGCTGCCTCGGCTGGGTAGGCGAGACCGATTTTCTGGTAAAGGCCGCTGAGATCGGTGTAATCATCTTGATGTTTAACGCAGGTATGGATACTGATCTGGACGAGCTGAAAACCACCGGTTTTGCGTCCTTCGTTATTGCGCTGATCGGTGTTATCGTGCCGCTGATCGGTGGTGTTGCATGCTATCTGGCGTTCGACAATGATCCGACCGACCCGATGAACATGCTGAAGGCTGCTTTCATCGGTGTCGTTCTGACCGCTACCTCGGTTTCGATCACCGTCGAGACCCTGCGTGAGATGGGCAAGCTGAAAAGTAAAGTCGGTACAGCAATCCTCGGCGCAGCTGTAATCGACGATATCCTCGGTATCGTGGTGCTGACCATTCTGACCGCACTGACTGACCCGTCGGTAAAGCCGATTCTGGTACTCGGCCGCATCGTTGCGTTCTTCGGTTTCGTACTGGTTGTTGGTCTCGTTATGTACCGCGTATTCCTCAAGATGGAGGAGAAGTGGCATCATCATCGCCGTATTGCAATCTATGCGGTAGCATTCGCATTCCTGATGAGCTATGTTGCAGAGCGTTACTTCGGTATTGCAGATATCACCGGTGCATACTTTGCAGGCATCGTAATGTGCCGTCTGTCCTCTGCGCGTGACTACGTTGCAAGCAAGACCAACGTGCTCGGCTACATGCTGTTCTCTCCGCTGTTCTTCGCTTCCATCGGTATTAAGACCAACCTGGAAGGTCTGACCAGCACTATGGCGATCTTCGCAGTGGTACTGACCATCATTGCAATCCTGACCAAGATCATCGGCTGTGGCATTGGTGCCCGCATCATGGGCTTCCAGACCTATGATGCGTTCTCCATCGGTCTGGGCATGGTATCCCGCGGTGAGGTTGCGCTGATCGTAGCACAGAAGGGCGAGCAGGCCGGTCTGATCGACCCGCACATGTTCCCGCCGATCGTACTGGTCGTTATCGTTACTACGCTGGTAACGCCGATTCTGCTCAAGCTCGGCATGAGCAAGCAGACCCCGGCAAACACGGAGTTCAATGCACAGGAAAAGGTGCAGATGCCCAAGGTAAGCCAGCACTAAAAATTGAAAATTGAGGATGGAGAATGGAAAATGCTTCATCCGAAGGAAAACAACGTCCTGTATTGTGTGCAGGACGTTGTTTTTGTATTTGCTAAATTGCAGGACGGGGCACTCCGGAGTGGCTTCTCTTGCAACTTTGCCGCAATTCACCTTCTGGGGCACCCCGCCCTGCTTGTTATCGTCAGCATATTCGCCCTTGCGATATTGAAGCCTTGCGGCAAGTATGCTATAATAGTAGCGTTTAATACTATCTCTTAATGGAGGAAACAACATGAAAGCAACGAAGCTCCTGCCGATTCTGGCGGTCGTGCTGTGTGTTCCGGGGATTGCGCTGCGCGCGCTGCACCTGCTGAACGGTTTTGACGTAAGCACCGGCTTGCCGACGGCAGGCGATAAATGGATCTGGTTCGTAATCGCGCTGTTCGTTATCAGTGCAATTGTATATGCTGTGCTGGCGCTGCCGCTTAAGACACGCAATAAGGTACCGTTTGAGCAGCTGCTCGGCACGAAAGAGACGCTGTTCCGCATGGCTGCTGTCGTTGCGGGACTGATTATAGCGGCGGGCAGTCTGGGTTACCTGTATCTGACCATCACCACGGCAGAGCAGGACGTGGCTGCATGGGCGCGTGTTCTGGAGATCGTCTACGCAATCATGGGTGTGCTGACCGGCGGCTGCATGATCAGTCTGGCCAAGGCACAGGGCGTACAGATGACGGAAAAGAGCGCTGCAATGACACTCGTACCGCTGTTCTGGAGCTGCCTGCATCTGCTGGTCAACTACCGCATGACCTGCACCGATCCGAAGCTGGCGTCGTTTGGCTTTGGACTGGTAGCGGATGTGATGATTGTGCTGGCGTTTTATGAGCTGGCGCGTCTGCTGTTTGGCAAGCCGGCTCCGGCTATGCTGGCGTTCTTTGCCGCAGTGTCGGTCACCATGTCGGTGTCGGATATCGGCGGCTACGGTCTGGCTATGCTGATGGGCATTCCGTCCATGTGGTCGATCAAAATGGTGCTGCGCGGCATTCTGGCTGCAGCAGCGTGCGTTATGTTGGCTGCTGAGCTGTTCTGCCTGTGCCGCTCGGACGCAGCGCAGACGGCAGCCGAGGATTAACAGGGGAGGACACCGAAATGCTGTTTGTATGCTATCCCAAATGCTCGACCTGCCAGAAGGCGAAGACGTGGCTGCAGGAGCGCGGCGTGGCGTTTGACGAGCGTGATATCAAGCAGGACAATCCGACTGAGCAGGAGCTGCGTGCGTGGCACGAAAAGAGCGGTCTGCCGCTTAAGCGGTTCTTTAACACGAGCGGCCTGCAGTATAAGGCACTGGGGCTCAAGGACAAGCTGCCGGCTATGACCGAGGACGAGCAGTATGCGCTGCTCGCGACCGACGGCATGCTGGTCAAGCGCCCGCTGATCATCGGAGAGGACTTTGCTCTTCCGGGTTTTAAGGTAAAAGAATGGGAAGAGCGGCTGTAACAGCCGTTCTTCTTGTAAAAAGCTGTTGACAAGCAGGAGGAATTCCTGTATAATAAATCTTGCTTATCGGGCAAGATACGGAACGGTATCGAAGTGGTCATAACGAGGCGGTCTTGAAAACCGTTTGTCCGAAAGGGCGCGTGGGTTCGAATCCCACCCGTTCCGCCAATCACGAGATTGCGCGCGGAGGGTTCGATCGAGGATAACTCCGCGTACAACTCAATACCTTGACATGGAGACATACCCAAGCTGGTGAAGGGGCTCCCCTGCTAAGGGAGTAGGTCGAGAAATCGGCGCGAGAGTTCAAATCTCTCTGTCTCCGCCATGAAAGCTGCACTTTTTATTACGAAAAGTGCAGCTTTTCTGCATTTATAGATAGAAAACGATAACTTTTAGAACGACTTAATTTTTCTTGACAGCAATCGTGACAGCAACGGGCTAATTTACGGCTTCCAGACTGGAGATCAGCTCCTCCATACGGGCGGCGCTGCTGCGCTGCATTTGATCGCTGACATGAGCGTAGGTTTTCAGTGTGAACGCAGCGGTACTGTGACCTAAATTCGTCTGCACGGTCTTAATATCATCGCCATTTTCCAGCGAAATCGTAGCGAATGAGTGGCGCAGAGAATGAAACGTATAATCCCCCATACCGCAGGAACGCAGCAGACGCTTGAGGTGCTTGTATACGGTCTGGTGGTTGAGTGCGCGGCCAAATTCATTGGTGAAAACCAGATCAAACGGATTGTTCCACAGCGGTCCGGCGGCTAAACGCTGACGCTGCTGCTTGGTGCGCTGCTTCTGAAGCGTAAGCATAGCCGTTTCCGCCAGAATAATACGCCGCTGCTTGTTCTCTTTCGGGTCAATGAGCGTATAGCTGTAATCACCTTTCTTGCATTTCTGCTGGAGCTGCTTGCGTACAACAAGGCTGTTCCGGTCCCAGTCAATGTCAGCCCAGCGCAAGCCGAGAATTTCGGATTGGCGCATACCGGAGAAAATATCGAGGAAGAACAGATAATAGAATTCATCCTTGCGGATCAGATCGAGAAACTGATTCAGCTCGGCAGAGGTGATCGCTTTGGCGCGGGTTTGCGTTACACGCGGCAGAGAGCAGAAGTCAGCAACATTGCGCTGTAAGATCTCATCGCGCTGTGCGGCGGTCAACAGGGCGTGCAGCGTGCCGAATACAGTGTGTACGGTCTTGGGAGCGAGTCCTTTACCGCCTGCCCATAAAGACGAAGCAAAGCGCTGTACCTCGCGGTGGGTGAGGTCGGTCAAACGGCGAGTACCCAGTGCGGGAAGAATATGCAGCCGAAGATTTTTCTCGTAACTGCGCTGTGTGGAATCGGTCAGCGTGGCAACGTGAGTTGTCATGTATTCTGCGGCATATTCGGCTACCGTGATTTTACGCGGTTCCTGAAAGGTGCCGTTGTCAATACTGGAGGTTGCAGCACGCAGTTTCTCTGCGACTTCTTTCTGTGTTTGGCCGTAAATGGTATGACGACGAGGCTTTCCGGTTTCCGGATTGTAACCGGACACATACTGACCCTGCCAGCGGCCGTCTTTCCGCTTGGTAATAGAGCCGCTTCCGGCTTCACGCTTTTTATTTTTTCGTGCCATAAGTAAAAGAATACTCCTTTCCGGCACATACAGTTCGATTGTATGTCCATTATTGTAAACAGAGGACTCAAGCACATCATTGACATATACACGAACATCAGCAATTCGGTTCAAATCTTCACAATTCAATCGCATTTCATAACTTAAATCAGCGAAAATTTTATTGTTATTGCCCGTAGAATTCTCTATAATATGCTCTAGTCCAGCTTGGCGATTATCTATCCACCTACAAACTTACCCCCAGAGAACTTGCAATGAAAATTATCCTGGATGTGATCGAGAATACCGGAATTACAGCCACCGCAGGTATTGGTACGAATCTTTATTTATGTAAAGTCGCAATGGATATCTTGGCAAAACATATCCCTGCGGATGAGAACGGCGTGCGCATCGCAGAGCTGGATGAGATGACCTACCGTCAAACCATGTGGTCGCACCAGCCACTCACCGATTTCTGGCGGGTTGGACGTGGATACGCCAAGAAGTTAGAGGCACACGGAATGTTTACCATGGGCGATGTTGCGCGAATGTCGGTATGCAATGAGGATCTTCTTTACCAGCTCTTTGGGAAAAACGCTGAGTTGTTGATTGACCATTCGTGGGGCTGGGAACCCTGTACCATCCAAGCGGTTAAGGCATATCATCCCAGTGAAAACAGCCTTGGTTCCGGTCAGGTTCTGCATTGCCCGTATTCCGCAGAAAGGGCTCGGTTGGTGCTGAGAGAAATGGCAGAGCAACTGGCACTGGATTTGGTGAGTAAGAAGCTGATGACCGACCAGATTGTTCTGACGGTCGGCTATGACATTGAGAACCTAACTGATCCGGCACGGCGAAATCGTTATCATGGCCCAATAGTCAAGGATCACTATGGCCGCGAGGTTCCAAAGCACGCCCATGGAACCGAGCGCCTGAACGATTATACCTCCTCTACAAAGAAAATCATGGGGGCAGCTACAGCGCTCTTTGATCGTATTGTGAATACCGACCTCATGGTGCGGCGACTTAACATCGTTGCGGGTCGGGTGATTTCAGAGAGTGAGGCGATGACCAGAGAGGGCGAATTTGAGCAGATGGATCTGTTCACCGATTATGCTGCCGTTGAGGCTCGTCGAAAACAAGAGCAAGCAGAACTGGATTGGGAGCGAAAAATGCAGGAGGTTATGCTCACTATTAAGAAGATGGTGCCCATACGAACTATGAATTATCGGCGCATAGACCGCACGGTTGCAGGACATATTCGACCCATCCGTTACATCTGTACCCTCAGTCTGTGAGGGGGAACATCGTATAGGAGAAGGCGGCAGCGGGATGAATCTGCTGTGGCTGCAGATAAACTTTGCGCGCTTCCAAGCTGAGGAGTTTACACTGAATTTGGGATGGCCGCTATGCCCGTGTCAGCCTGCCCAGTGGAAACTTCAGCAGCACACACGCTTCTGTAACGGCTGTGTCGGCTGACAGAAGCGTGGAATGGGCTGGAACTTTAATCAGTTTTTGTGGATACAGTGGTCAAAACATCCATAGACTCCCTTGAGCCGCCAGCGGCTCAAGGGAGTTTTTTACGATAAATTCAGATTCCTCGATAAATCTCGGTTTGCCCTTGCATAAAGGAAAAAATAAATGTATAATTATTAGACACTTGATTGTGAGGAGTGCAGAGAAGAATGTCCATTGAAACGTCGAAAAAGAAAAAAGGCATCCAGATGCCCCACACGTACATTATTCTGTTTCTGATCGTGTTGGTTGTCTGCCTGCTGACCTACGTGATTCCTGCCGGCCAGTTTGAGCGCCAGGAGGATGCCAGCGGCCGTATGCTGATTGTACCGGGTACATACACTCAGGTGGAATCGTCACCGGTTTCACCGCTGGAAATCCCCATGGCTTTTGTGAGAACTCTGGGCAGCTCCAGCGTAAACGAGATCATCTTCTTTATTTTCATCATCGGCGGCGCCTTTGAGCTGATTATGCAGACAGGGATGATCACCGCCTTTTGTGCCAAGCTGGGCAAGATGTTTGCGGGAAAAGAAAAGCTGCTCATCCCCATCTTCATTACGGTCTTTGCCGTAGGCGGCTTCACCATGGGAATGTCTGTGGAGGTTCTGGTGTTTGTGCCTATTGGGATTGCAGTGGCCAAGGCAGTGGGCTATGATACCATCACAGGTACAGCCATGATCGCCATGGGCTCCATCGTGGGCTTTACGGCGGGCATCTATAATCCCTTTAATGTGGGTGTGGCTCAGTCCATCGCGGGTGTGACTCCCATGTTCTCCGGAGCCTGGTATCGCTGGATTATCCTGGTGGCGTTTATTGTTGTGACCAGCCTGTATATTATTCATTACGCGGAGAAGGTAAAGAAGAATCCCTCCAAGAACCTGATGGGGAACGAGGATTCCAACCTGGAGGATGTGGATGTATCTGCGATTGAAGTGACCGGACGGCACAAGCTGATCCTTCTGGCCGTTGTCATCGCGTTGGCCGTTTTGATTTACGGCGTGGCCTACTTGGGATGGTTTATCACCGAAATGGCTACTTTGTTTTTGGTGCTGGGTGTGGTATGCGGTATTCTGGCCGGGTTCAGCGGCAACAAGATCTGCGATCTGTATGTGCAGGGCATGGCCAATATCACCTTCGGTGCGCTGATTGTGGGAGTGGCCGGTACGATCAATACCGTTATGGTGGACGGCATGATCATTGATACCATTATCAATGCCTTGGCCAATGCGATTGTGGCACTGCCCAGCTCGGTAAAGATCATCGGTATGTTCCTGGTGCAGACCATCATCAACCTGCCCATCAACTCTGGTACGGGCCAGGCGGCAGCCACCATGCCGATCATGGCGCCTGTGGGCGATCTGGTGGGCCTGACCCGCCAGAGCACTGTGCTGGCCTTCCAGCTGGGTGACGGCCTGACCAATGCCATCTTCCCCACTTCGTCCACCATGCTGGGATTTTTGGCTGCGTCCAAGATTCCCTATTCCGTGTGGCTGAAGTACGTCATTAAGCTGGTGATTTTGCTCAGCCTGGTTTCTATGGCCTTCCTGACTTTGGCTGTGGTGATCGGTTACTGATCCGTTTAGAGCTGGCCGCCGCAACTGCATGGCGCGACGGCAGGATATTATAGATTTTAAAGATATGGGATGGGACATGCCATGGAAGAAATTCAGAAGCAAATTGCGAATATCGTTTCAGAGCTGATGCCGCAGCTGTGCGCGCTGAGCGACGAAATTTTTGATTACGCCGAGCCGGGCTATGAGGAGTACCGCTCCTCAGCTGCGCTGACAAAGTGGCTGCGAGCCCACGATTTTGAAGTAACCATTCCCTACGCCGGGCTGGATACGGCTTTTTGTGCCGTGTACCGCCACAAGGGAGGGCGGGCTGCCGGAGGGCGCGCAGTAGGATTTTTAGGGGAATATGATGCGCTGCGGGGCCAGGGACATGGCTGCGCCCACCATATGCAGACCCCTGCCATGATCGGCGCGGCAATGGCCCTGCGGGGAGTGCTGGAGTCTTCGGACCAGCCCTTTGAGATCCATGTGATCGGGACGCCCAGCGAGGAGTCGCTGGACGGAGGCAAAAACGAGATGGCCGCCCACGGCGGGTTTGACCATATTGATGTGGCCTTCATGGTGCACGGCAGCACATTGACCCAGCTGGAGACGCCCTCTCTGGCTCTGATCGAGATGGATGTGGAATTTCACGGCAAAACCGCCCACGCGGGTATTGCGCCTTATGCTGGGCGCAGCGCAGTGGATGCGGTGACCATGCTGCAGACAGGGCTTGGGCTCATGCGCAATCACCTCAAGGATTCCAGCCGGGTGAGCAATATTGTGCTGGCTGGGGGGACGGCAGTCAACTCCGTGCCCGATTTTGCCAAGGTTAAGGTAGAGATCCGCCACTCCTCCATGGCGTATCTGGAGAGCGTGGAGCAGTGGACCCGGGAGATTGCCCAGGCTGCTGCCATGGCTACCCAGACACAGGTACAAATTACCCCTGTGGCGCATATTTACAACACCACCATCAATGATGCCATGGGTGCGCTGCTGATGGAGTGTGCAGAAAAATTTGCGTGTGACGGAATTGCTCCGCCCCGGAAGGACTGCGGTTCTACCGATTTCGGCGCGGTGACCCACCGGCTGCCCAGCTGCTGCCTGCGGGTAAAGACCATCGAGACAGATGATCCTCCTCACACGGACGCATGGGTAAAGACCGGGAAAGAGGCGCGGACTCATCAGGGCATCTATGACGGTGCTGTGTGCTGTGCACTGGCTGCCTTCCGCCTTGTGACGGATGAGGCTGCCTGGCAGGATGTGTACCAGTGTTTCCTTGCGCACCAAAAGGAGAATTGAGGAATGGAAGAACTCTCACGGGAATGCCTGATGGAGACACTGGATGTGTTTTCCGGGCTGAAGCGCATCGGCGGTTCGGAAGATGAGCACCGTGCCTGCGGCTATCTGATCAAGAAGCTGCAGGAATGGGGCATTCCATGCCGCGTGTATGAGTGTGACGGATATGTCTCCACTCCTATAGAAGCGTCAGTTACTGTAGAGGGGATGGATCAGACCTTTGAAGCCCTTCCCCGTTCCTTCTCCGCCCATTGTCCGGACGGAGTGACCGCCCCCTTGTTTTATGATGTCCATGCCCACGACCAGCTGAAGCCCAGACAGGAGCAGGATTGGTACGCGGGGGCGCGGGGCTGCATCGTGATTGGGGACAATTTTTATGAGGACTATGTTCAAAAGCTGCGGGGATACGGTGTAAAGGGCCTGATCCATCTGTGGACCAGCGAGGAGCCTGTGCTTCACTACGAGACGGTCAGCCCTGTGTGGGGCACCGCGGAGCCTGAAAACGGAAAAACCTATCCTGATTTTCCGGTGGTGGGCCTGAGAAGCTGTGACAGAGAATCCATACTGCCCTTGCTGACGCCTGGAGCCTGCAGCCGTACCGCGACGGTGCGCAGCGTACTGCAGTGTGGATGTGTGCGTCTTCAGATCCCTGTAGCCGAGCTGGCCGGTGAAACGCCGGAGTATGTGCTGGTGGGCAGCCACTATGACTCCTGGGATTATGGTGTGACGGATAATGCCACCGGGAATGCCGCTGTGTTGGAACTGGCACGGGTACTGTCCCAGAAGCAGCTGCGGCGGGGTGTCAAAATCGCGTGGTGGCCGGCCCACTCCAACGGACGGTATGCCGGGAGCACTTGGTACTGCGATGAGCAGTTTGAGGACCTGGATGCCCGTTGTGTGGCGCTGGTCAACATGGACTCTCCCGGCTGTATGGGAGCGCAGGAGATCGGGTTTTCCACGTCCGGTGTGGCAGGGGATACCCTTGGGGATATCCTGCGTCGGTGCACCGGGCAGGCTGAGGTGGTGATCCGCCCGCTGGGGCGGGGATCAGACCTGTCATTTTTCGGGCCGCGCATTCCCATCCAGGTGTCCTTTGACTTTTATCAGGCGCCGCCCAACCGTGGCCGCTGGCACTGTGCAGGCAGCGGCGGAGGCTGGTGGTGGCATTCCGTGGAGGATACCATGGATAAGGTGGACCCCCAGCTTCTGATGAGGGATACACGGGTGCTGGTGGAGCTGGTAAAAGAGTTTGCCGATGAAGCGCATCTTCCCTTTGACGCGGCAGGGTGTCTGGCGCAAATGAGAGATACTGTGGCAGACATCCGGACCCATTGCGGCGATGACTTTGATTTCGCTCCTGTAGAACGGGCACTGGAGGAGCTGGACAAGGCCTGTGCCGGGCGTATCTGCTTTTCCAGTGACAGACAGGCGAAGGAGGCAGGAGGCCGGCTGACGAGACTGCTGTGCAGTGCCTGTGATGAATATCACTTTGACAACACATTTGCAGTGGGCCTGCTGCCCGGTCTGCAGCTGGTCAGGGGCAAGCACCGCAACGACCTGCCACCTCAGGAATTTTTGTATTGGCGGACAGCCTTCCGCCGGCAGGTGAACCGCTTTGTATCTGAGTGCACAAGCATTGTCCAAGCACTGAACAGCGACGCGGACAGTGTGGTATGATAGAGAAAGGGGATATGGATTATGCAGACCAATATCAAAGAGTATGACGAATCGTTTGATCTTACCCAGGCACTCCAAAAGAAGGGCACCAAGGAATATGGTTTTATTCATTTGGCCCAGCGGGCCAACGGTTCATGGGTGAATATTCCCATTATGCTGGCGGTGGGCGCCCAGGACGGTCCCACGTTGGTGGTGGATGCCTGCAACCACGGCGACGAGTATGAGGGTACTGAGGGAATTATCAAGACCTTTGAGGGGCTGGATGTATCCAAGATGAAGGGAAGCTTCATTGGAATCCCTGCCCTGAATGCAGAGGCCTTTGCCGAAATGAAGCGCTATAATACCCTGGACTTTGTGCCCCAGGATCTGAATCGCATCTATCCGGGCGGAACCGGCCCCATGACGGCTTATGTGTGCAGCTGGTACTGTGAGAACATCATCAAGAAGGCTGACGCGGTGATCTGCATCCACGGCGGCGGCAACAGCGAGTATCTGGAGCCTGTTGTGCTGTACTGCGGAGAGGAGTCTCCTGTGGCGTATAAGTCCCGTGAAATGGCCCAGTGCTTTGGCTTTAAGGTCTTGTGGAAGAACACCCGCTACGCGGAGAACAGCGGAATTGAGGATGAGTATGCCTATCAGATGGGCATTCCCTGCATTACACCCGAGATCGGCGGACAGTGCACCCGCATGTATCAGCGGGATGAGCACAAGCAGATGTTGGAGACCGGAATTCGCAATGTGATGACCCTGCTGGGGATTCTGGAGGGCAGCGTGCCCGCCAATGAGGGCGTACACCACTATGACATTGATTATATCTATAACCGCAACGGCGGGATTCATGTGCCTGTGAAGAAGGCAATGGATTCTGTGCGTAAGGGCGACACGCTTTCCATCATTACGAACCTGTTCGGAGAGGAAGTGGATCGGGTCATTGCTCCCTTTGACGGTGTGGTCATCGGGTACTGGACATATTCTGTCTGTCCTCCTCATGGCTGGGTATACATGGTTGGCAAGCCTGTGGATGGGGAGTAAAGCGCCCAGATCCATGCATCCTGCAAATCGAAGTGCCAGTTGAGTATCCTAGATACGAACAGGGCAGAAGCAGAGTGGGCTGTACATGGCCTGCAGAAATGAAAAAGGGCACCCTTTTGGATGCCCCAGTCTGTCGAAAAAGTCCAGCGAAAGCTGGGCTTTTTCGTTTGTAAACGGGAAAAATGAGTGGTGAGGGATGCTGAAACGGGGAAAAATGGGGCACAATGACCGGGTGTCTGGACATGCTGACAGCCAGCTTAGCTGGTGGTTTTGACTTGAGCTTATGCAATCAACAGCTTCTTATTGTTGGATAGACAACTTGATTTTCTGATAGGTGTTCCAATCAATGAGGTTTTGTTTGCGAAGGACCTCATTGAAGTAATCAAACCAGATTCGTTTCGTCAAAGCCTCGCGGCTTGGTTTTCTCATACGCAGGCCTCCTTTGCTACAGTATGCCTGATCTTTTTGGCGGTCATACCTGGCATGATGATAAAAAATGAATCTGCTCATTTTCCAAGGAGCAGGGCCTGTGCGAGGGTAATTGGGCCCCTTTTGGTGATCGACTGCACTGAGATTGTTCCGTAGGGTAAGGTTGTATCTCATATACCGCTCTTGTTGCTTTGTGGATGGCGATGGAACATATATTCCAGATCTGGCTCTTTTGTGGACAGGATTCCCGCTTGTAATCTCTGGTTGCTTAACATATGCCAAAGCGACGAGCAAACGGGGAGGGAAATATCCGCAAACGAAAGGACGGACGCTGGGAGGGTCGGTACACAGTCGGTCACGATCCAGAAACAGGAAAGGCCATCATTAAAAACGTCCTTGGAAAGACGCAAGCGGAAGTCAAGGAAAAGCTGAAGAAAGCCATCGAGGAAAATGTGGGCATCGACTACGGACGGGCCAAGACCTACACCGTGGGTAACTGGTTAGAAGTGTGGTATGAGAACTATGCCAAAATCAAAATGCGCCCATCCACCTACCTGACCTATCATGGCTACATCGAAAACCACATCAAGCCGCAGCTCGGCAAGATCCCGTTGAATGATCTGACGACGCTGCATCTGCAACAGTTCTACAAGAAATTGTTGGCAGAAGGGCGGGTAGAGCGAATCGAAGCACAGAAGCAGCCCAAGGGACTGAGCGCCAAAACAGTGCGCAACATCCATCAAATCATTTCCTCTGCCCTGAAGCTGGCAGTCGAGCAGCGGCTGATCGCCCACAATCCGGCAGACGGCTGTGCACTGCCGAAGGCGGAGCGCAAATCAGATTTGATCTTATCATCAATTCCGTTGATAGAATCTATATTTGTAGCTTTAGAAATCCAGCCTTTTGATTTCAGATATTCATAGATTTTCTTTTTAGTGACTTTGCCTTTTTGCTTGGAAACAGGGTGTATGAACATATCTTTAATCAACTGCTTTTTATGCTCTGTAGAAAGCGGTTGACCATCAATTTTTAATGGATTTAATTCGTTGAGCAACATATACTCGCTATATAGTAAAGAATCCTTAGGCAGAACAGGGTCACCTGTGTAAGTACAGCGACCGATTAAATTGACGAGAAATGCTTCAGCTGAATGATCAAGATCAATCAGTTGATTAAAGTTCCACGGATAAATTTTTTCTTTGCTATCAGTGTTAGAACGAACAGCCCAGTGATGTGCTGCTTTATCATTTAGTGGACCGACATAATACGGAACACGGAATTCAAATGTTTTTCTAATCTTCTCAGCGGGAGTGTAACCATCGCATTGCTGTTGTGCTAGAAATGGTAAATATAAAGAAGCGTTTTTCAATATTGCATCTAGTTCGCGCAGTTGAAGCTGATAGGGGATAACTCCATTTTCAGAGCTTCGCAAACGCGGCAGAAAAGAACCATCAACGATTTTTTGATATATAGTTGCAATGACAGGGGATTTGGATTCCGCCATTTCAGGCAAAGACTTTTTTAGGAATTTGCAAAAAGCCTCCTGTGAGCAAGTGTAATCGCCGCTTTTATGATGATATTGGCTATAGGCAGCATAATTATCAAGCTTGTCCTCTTTGTCACAAAAAATAGAGTTATATCGTTCAATGCAGTGCGCCTTAATATAATCTTTAAGTGCTCTTAAGTCAATGTTATTTTGCTTATATACAGCAATTTTGGCATCGCAAAGGTATCTGTGCGTACCGATAATTTCCGCAAAGCGTGCGGCATCGTATACATCTTTGGCAGCAGTAACTACGGATATATGATCATCTAATACCTCACAAAGTTCATTGTAATTTGCATCAAGATCATTTTGCAGCGTAATTTTCTTGGCATCTTTAAATCGGTCATCACCGAACAGGTTGGAGAGTGCAACAGACCTTCCTGCCAGCAATTCAGAAATGTAAAAGGGAGAAATTCCGGCTTCATTTTTGCTGGGCTTCTTTAGACCTTCGGTAAGTAAAGCTGCCTTTTCCGTAACTCGCATATTAGGAGTTTTCAAAATGTTTAGATAATTATCCATATTGTGCGGAACAAAATCCAATCCGTATGCATCTGATAAAAGAGTACAAAAATCATCGAACTTATCCCTTAAAGATGAGTCATTGTCCGATGTTTCCGATATTTCGTAGAGGAAATGTCCCCGTGATTTCATCAAATGATGTAGTGCAAGATAGACAAGACGGACATCATGCGAATCTGTGGAATGTGCTAATTCACTGCGAAGATGATATGTGGTTGGATACTGGGCGTGATAATCGCAGTCATTAAAATTGGAATCGGAGAATAGAGAATATTTAGAATTTATACTTTTATCTTCCTGCCATAAATCACTCTCATGCATACGGGCTAAAAATTGAGGATCCTTTTCATTTAATGCAGGAGCAAAGAGCATTTCTAAAATATCAAGACGTTGTTTTCTGCGCTGCAAGCGACGCCTTGCAGCACGATGAGTACGGCGCTCTGCAGCAGTTGATGCATCGGGGGAACAGACGAACACCCCACATGGCTTTTCCTTTAGTTTTTAGAACATGATACATTGTATCCGTGACGGCCCAGCCGACAGAACTGCTGCCGGCATCTATTCCGAGATAATAAGGAATCTGTGTTTTTTCTTTCATTTTCTTTATCTCCCTGATTGACAAATTGATGATTGGGGTGGATAATAATAGTGTACCAATGATTTACTACCATTAGGTATTACACTACAAGTTCAAATAAGCTTTTAGCGCAAGCGCCGTGTATGCGGCTCCATAGTGTGTGGAACAAGAGATCTCTTAGGAGATCTCTTTGTATTTTGTCCAATTATTTTGCGACAATTTAACTTTTATTGGTTTAATATTACCACAATGGGCATCGAATAGCAATGTTTTACAATGTGTATAAACTACAAAATATAAAAGACTGACTGATACCACATAAGTATATCAGTCAGTCTTTTTGTTTTCTTCATCAAAACGGCGGCGGAATATGCGAATGATGCGCAGTATGTCCTTCTGCTCGTCCAAAGTCATGGAGGACAACTGTGCGTCGATTTTCCGTTTGATCTCATTGGTTTCCGGTTGTTTCTGCGGGACTTCCTCGACCGAGCCGATCAGTTCATAAAACGATATGTCCAACGCAGTGGCGATACGGTTCAGCGTTTCAATCGTCGGATTGCGCAGACCGCGTTCGATTTGTCCCAAGTGTGCAGCGTTCAGATCGGCTTTGAAAGATAATTCTTCCAAGCTGATGCCCTGTGCGTTGCGGAAAGTCCGGATTCGTTTGCCGATTGCAGCCGAAATATCAGTCATTGGCAACACCTCTCATACCATCATAGAGGTAGTTGTTCCAATCGGCAAATTGATATATACACTGGTAAATAGTGATTGTTATATCATTTACAAATGAGGCTGGAAATGATATACTGTGCATAAGAAAGCAAAGGGGAGGGGATCGCGTGAAGTGTCCAAAGTGCGGTTCGGAAAATACGCAGTATGTGGCTGTTCATCATTCTGGCAGCAGCGGATCGTTTACAGATGCCTGCTGCGGTATGATGATTTTCGGGCCGATCGGCATATTGTGCGGCCTGTGCGGAGCAAGTCCGGGATTTACCGATGATTACTGGGTGTGCCATTCCTGCGGTAAAAAGTTTCAAGCGGGGACTGCGAAAGCAGCGGAAAAGGCTCGGCAGGAGAAAATTCAACAAGAACTTAATGCAAAAGCCAGGCGAAAAGCATTGCTGTCGGCAGCGAATCCAGTAATACTCCAGAATATCGACAACGAAGTGATAGAAGCTGAAAACCGCTATAAGGCTTTGAAAGCTCGCCTGAAAGCGGATAAGCAGGCATTTTTGCAAGAGTACCCGGCGTGTAAGGTACAGAATACATTCCGGATGATTGGGAGAGGAATCATCATTGCATTGATGGGCTTTATAGCATTTCTGGCTATTGATATGGACGAACTGATTACGATAATTATCTGGTTTCTTGCTGCAATGGTGATTGGAGTAATGTGCATGATGCCGCCGTATTACATAAAGCTATCACCAGCCTTAACCGAGTTAAACGAAGCAGTCGAAAATGCAAAGAAATATAAAGAGTATTTAGATAGACTGAAAAAGGCTCGTGATGAAGAAAACGGTGTATGAATGGCTGATGGCAGTCGGCCATCGAGCAGGCTGTCATCAACGCGCAGATAGGAGCTTTTACTGGAAAGGCAGGAAGTTTCCGCTGTGTGCCCGTTGTACAGGTGTTCTGGTTGGATATATTCTCGCTGTGCCAGCGTATACGGTTTGCAGAAAGAACGTGAGCGTGTATGCCGTTTGCTGTATCCCACTGGTGATAGACGGTTTAACTCAGCTATGGGAGTGGCAGGTGTCTACCAATCGAAGAAGATTTGCAACAGGCGTTTTAGCGGGATATGGTATCTGCTCTATGGCGATAACGTTGCTGTTATTCGTAAAAAATTTAATGCTAAGGAGTTGGTAAAAGATGTTCTGTCCAAATTGCGGTACGGAAATTAAGGAGAAGAAAACATTTTGTCCGAAATGCGGCTCTCCGCTGGGCGTAGAGGCAGTTCAAGAGGACACAAAGACGGTGGAAGCTGCTGCAAGCACAGAAAACGTTCATGAGAATGTAATACCACCACAGGGAGCGCCAGTACCATCGAAAAAGGGCGGTAAAAAGAAGTTTATCATCGGCGGTATTGTGGCGGTTGTACTGATTTTGATTGCAGTGATGATTGGTACGTCTGGTGGTAATACAGGCTCGACCAGCACGGACACTTATATCGAAACCGTACAAAATGGCTATCTCGGCGAATTTACCGATATGACGGTGCAGGAATTGCTCAGCAGCTACTATGAAGATCAGCTGGGTTGCACAGCCGAGTGGGACGGCGGAGAGAACGATGATGGTCAGCAGATTGTTGAAGTAAAATATACAGATGAAACTGTGGGCGACACAACGATTCAGTTCAAAATGCTGGACGAGCAGGTGTTCAAAATTTCTGCTTTTCATGATCCCAATACAGAGATTGAAAAGGCAAGCGACCTTGCGGCAGAGTTAAACAGTCTATACTTTATGGCTTACACCACAAAGCATGAAACAGAACTCGACAGCGCAGAGAAGATGAAAGCCTTTATTGATGAGCTGGATCAAATCTCCGGTTCTGCGGTATTGTATGGCGCAGCGGCAAACTATACAGGTGATCGCGCACAGCTTTGTACACTGTTTGGTGAGGACGCATTGGAAACCTCGGTTCCGTGGGTACTGGATGCGTATGGCTATCTGGATATGAACGACTATGCACAGCAGGACACTGCTGATACGACAGCAGTAGAACTGGCATCGACTGCGGATATCTCATCGGCTGATTATATTTTCCCGAGTGACCGCCAGTATATCACTGAGTCCGATATGGCAGGCTGGGATCAAAAGACGGCTCTGCTGGCCCGCAACGAGATTTTTGCTCGTCACGGCTATGTATTCCAGACGCAGGAAATCCAGAATTACTTTGCGGCTAAATCGTGGTATACGCCAAATTCGTCCTATGATGGAAGCGATTTGAGTGATGTAGAAAAGGCGAATGTCGATACTATTTCTGCATATGAGCAGAAGATGGGCTGGGCCGAGCAGGATGTTTCGCCGACAAAGTTGGCGCAGGGTGCGGTCAGCAGCTATGTGGAGAGCCAAGGCGATTACTGTACCGGTTTCGACTATGTTAGACCATATGCAGAAAACGAATATCTGGTTTGTGCAAAGATTGGCGAGTATGAATGGGAAGCCGAATATATTGTAGAGGTCAACGGCTCTGACGCATGGGTAATCGGCCGTCTGGACGGCGGTGTGTTTAGACCGGTATAAAAGCCAAAAGCCCGAGCGGGAAACCGCTCGGGCTGACAGCAACGTGACAGCAATCACGATAAAAACAACCGAAACTGTATGTGCTATATGTACTCAAAAAACGGGATGATGAACTGAATAAGACGGAATAACACAGAAAAAGATGCAAAAAATCAAAACTTTGCTTTTCAAATCTCTCTGTCTCCGCCATGAAAGCTGCACTTTTTATTGCAAAAGTGCAGCTTTTCTGCGTTTATAGATAGAAGGCGTATGCCGATACCATCGTGTGCGGCTTTGACGGCAATACCTCCGCTATCTCCGCCATCAAGGACGGTTCTCTCGGCATGGATATCGCGCAGCTCGGTTACGACATGGGCTATAAGGCAGTGGAAGCTGCGGTAAAGGCTCTGGAAGGCGAACAGGTTGAGTCCTTTATTGATTCCGGTTCCAAGGTCGTTGACTCCACCAACTGCGATGAGTACATCGACGATATGAAGGCTAAGAGCCTGTGGGAGTAATTCACAGACCGGCTGCACGCTGTTAAGGCAACACCGCACAATTAAAGCGGCGGTGCTTTGCGGAAATTTTGTGTCCTGACTTTGTTGCAGTTTCACGGTAATACATCAAGTATTACCGCAAAACTGTGCCT
>UMDM01010521.1_pt1 | contig 25161 bp, 20 predicted proteins | sample 1964501 | NCBI WGS metagenome assembly UMDM01 (sample SAMEA4835995, study PRJEB28245) | human gut metagenome | biome: gut microbiome; material: fecal sample | place: Denmark | collected 2008
AAGCTCCTGCTTGATACGTTCGTTCACTTCGTCAAGCGCATGAGCAGGGGAAGACCCTGTACCAGAACCAGCGGTAAGCAAATGAGCCGTTACTTCGTTATGGCGATCGAGACGCAAAAGCTCATCACTCGTTAACGCGAAAATGGTGTTGTAGGTTTCCTGGTCAATGTCGGCAAGCAGCCCTGTAGGAACGGTTATCCCTTCGCTGTTCTTGGTGCGCTTGACCTCGGACACTTCGCCATTCGAGCTGTCGCGGAAGAAGAGGCTCCCTACACGCTCTGCCGATTCGGGACGATACGAATTACCCTGACCCCTAGAGCTCGGCCAACCGAACAAAACGCCCTTCACCAATTCATTGAGCGTGGTTTTGCCAGCTTCATTGGGGCCGTATACCACATTCAAACCAGGAGAAAACGGGCCTACAATAATGTTCGAGAATTTCCCGAAACTCGACATCTTCACATGCTCAAGAAATAAGGGGCTGATGCGTGCCTCGCCACTGGTATTTTTCTTTTTGCCCATTAAGCCTCACGCCCCAACAGATCGAGTACAAGCGTTTCAGCCTCATCGCACAAAGAGGGCATTGCGCGACCAAGGGTTTTAGGCAAAGGAAGGTCTCGGCTGCAGAATTCGTCTTCCACACCCTGAAGCGCCGCCGCATCACCTTTGCGATACTCATCGAGCGCACCAAGGTATGCCGCAGGGAACAGACCCTCGGTACGAAGAGCCTCTTTGTTGAAAGGAACCGAAGTGCGGCCCCAGATATCGTCGATAAAGAAAAACGGATACGAGTCGTTCACCGCCTGACGAAGATCATCAAGCACACGAGCGTCAAGGCGAGAATGGAGGCTCGTCTTGCCGGTAAGGATCACACGGAATATCATGCGCTGACAGCACGCATCGGCATTGGCGGCGAACTGCGCAGAAACAATGCGCTCCTGAACATCGGCAACCGTTGTGCACTCAGACACATCCACCTCCAACCGGCACCATTCAACTTGCGCCATGGGAAGGAAGTCTGCCTGAACGGGGGATCCCTGCGAAAGCGCAACCTGGTACACCCCATGAGGGCCGGTTTCCACCACACTCCTGCCCTGAGGGCACCCAGAAAAGGCAATGCGCGGGCATTGAGAAGTGGGCAGCAGGCGCGGCTGATGGACATGACCGCACGCCCAATAATCAACATCTCGCGAAAGCAAGATTTTAGGTTGCACTGGCGAGCGTGTGGGATCAATATCGAGACCTGTATGCAGAACGCCAACCATAAAAGGTGCCTGAACTCCCAGCTCACGCTGGGCAGTTTCACGTGAAACCCCTTCAGAGATATCAACACCAGCAGGCCAAGATTGGCTGAAGTACCCGCGTCCGCCAATCAATGCAAGGGGTTCGCCTTCACGTTCGTACAACGCAAAGCTGGGCTTGCCCGCGCCCAGCAAATGGGCGTTTTCCGGCAAGGCAGAAAAGCTGTTATCCCACGATGTAAAGGGATCATGATTGCCCGTTACAAAGTACACGGGAATGCCCGCATCGTTGAGCCTTTCCAAACCCGATACAAACAGAGAAAAATCGGCATACGAAGGGCGCGAATCGTCGAAGATGTCGCCCGCAACCACCACAAAATCGACCTGCTTTTCTATGGCGGTGTCGACAATGCGCCGATACGCATCTGGGATTGCCTTCAGCAGCACGTCGGCCCACAAGGGCGAGCTTGCGCGGAGCCCCTTGAACGGCGCCCCCAAATGCAAGTCGGCTGCATGTATGAACGTAATCGTGCTCAACCCAGCCTGCCTCTCGTAAGACTAGTAACGCGAATCGTCGAAATGATTGGTGAACTTGGTGAATTCAGGGATGAATGTAAGCGGAATATCGCGCGTCGGGCCACTACGATTCTTCGCCACAATAAGCTCTGCCATGCCCCAGTCAGGGCGGCTGTCCGATTCGGCCTCAGCTTCTGTGGTGCTTCGGTCGATGAACATAACAATGTCGGCGTCCTGCTCGATGGAGCCCGATTCGCGAAGGTCGGAAAGCATCGGGCGCTTGTCGGTACGCGACTCAACACCACGGGAAAGCTGCGAAAGCGAAATAATGGGCACTTCAAGTTCCTTTGCCAGAACTTTCAGACCACGTGAGATTTCGGCAACCTCAACGGCGCGGTTGTTGGGATGGGGGATTACCGGCTGCATAAGCTGCAGATAGTCAACAATGATCAAGCCGTTCTTCTTGTTGCGCATCATACGGCGTGCCTTGGTGCGCAGCTCGACAATAGAAAGACCGGCTGAGTCGTCAACATACAACTCGCAATTGGAAAGGTCGCTGGAAGCCTGAATAAGCTGGCTCCAATCCCCTTCGGTAAGCTGACCGTTGCGCATGCGCGAAAGAGCAAGGCCCGCTTCCGCCGCCAAAAGCCTCTGCGTGATTTCGTTGGAACTCATTTCCAAGCTGAAGAACGCCACAGGTGCGCCAGACTTAGCGGCATTGGCCGCAAGGTTCATGGCGAACGACGTTTTGCCAACAGCAGGACGGGCAGCCAGAATGATAAGGTTACCCGGGCGCAAACCGCAGAAGAGCTTATCCACATCGATGAAGCCGGTGGGCACACCTTGGAGCATGCCTTCACGGTTGCCCATTTCGGCAATTTCCTCATTCGCTTCTACCAGCAATTCCTGAATGCCCTTAAAACTGGAATTTACCGTTTGCTCGGTAACGCCGAACAACGCCGCTTCCGACTGAGAAATAAGTTCCTTCGGATCGGCAGGAGAATCGTAGGCAAGCGACGTGATTTGAGCCGCACTCATAAGGAGTTCACGACGAATGGCGTCGCGGCTTACAATTTCAGCATGATGCTGCCAGCTGGTGAACGCAAACGTGTTGTCAGCAAGCTCCAGCAGATACTGCTGGCCACCAACTGCTTCCAGCTGTCCCGCTGCCTTCAGGTTGTCGGAAACGGAAATAACATCGATCGGGATGGAACGCGCGTTCATTTCGCGCATTGCCTCGAAGATCATCTTGTGAGCTGGTCGGAAGAAGCTTTCAGGCTTCAGTTTCAAGGACACTTCCTCAAACACGCCCGTCGACAAAAGGCATGCCGCTAAAACCGTTTGCTCAGCCTCAATGTTCTGAGGCAATGACTTGCGCGCTTCAGAAGCTGGCTGATTGTTTTCAGGCATGGGGGTCTGCTCCTTGGTGGTTCGATGGTTTGCACCCTCATAATACCTGCTTTGTTGTTCAGTCCCTATAGAGGACCAAGCAACAACACCAAATAGCAAGACCCTGTCGAGGAAATGTCCTCGACAGGGCCGCAATCAGGCTCCACTCAACTTGGCAATTAGTACAGTGGCGGGGAAGTTTTGTAGGAGTCCAAGTCGGGGAGCACTTCTTTATATTGGTTGAGGCGTGCACGGATGATGGGTCGGATATTGGACAGCTGCCTGCCCGTTACCGTTTCCTTTTCCGCATAAGGCCGCAAAGCTTCGGCGAGGTCGGTATCACCCACGGTGTCCCGTATCCAACCCGCGTAGTACTCAACCCCAATCAGGTTAACTTCCCCATGCACCTGATAAGCGACATACGGGCTTATAGGCTTCAGGAACTCAACACTGTCAGGAAAGCTACGCAGGTGCTTTGGCTGCGCGCCGCCGCAGCGGGAAAACAAAACGCCAACAGCGGACTCATCGAGCGGCAGAAAACGGCTCCAATGACGAACCTGATCCTCGCTGGGAAGAGGAAGGGCATTGACGTTTTTCACCTTCTCCTGCTCAATCTCTTCTTGCATCAGCTGGCTTTTGATGGGATTCAGCGCCTCTTTCCCCCAGGAACGAGCGTCAACCGAATCGCTACCGGGCTTCTTTTCGCCGTCCATCTAGCATCACTCATCCTCTTCCTGGCCAAGCACGCCGTGAGCCTCGAGTTCATCGGCTACGTACCCAAGCCCCTCAGCTTCCAAGGCCGAACGCTTCAACCAGCCGTGGGCAACGTCACAACCTTCCAGGCGATAGAAATGGCTTTTCAGTTCTTCAGTCTTTTCCCTGTCGAGCTGACGTCCCGAAACATCCTTGTAGGCCCATTCATGCGTTTCCTCGTTGTAGGTTGGCAGACAGTAGGCAATCTCGTATGAGGTTTGGGGCACCTTCGGGTTCTGAGGCTGGTCATAGACATAATCCGAGAATATCTCCACCTCACGTGTGCGCCCCTGAAGCTGCCAAATTGCGCGATCGAGGTCGTAGACTTTCTTCCCCAACCAAATGACGTCTTCGAAGCTCTTGTTCCACCCCGTGCAAGCGTTGAGGAATTTCGGCTCCCCGTCAGGCGTCATTCCCTCGAAGTCCTTGCCATACGGATTCACCAGGTCAGTCCACGCCCAGTCGCACAAACCGACCGTGTTTTTCCATGAACGGTTGTAGTAAATAGTCCAGGCTACCGCCTTTGCGCACGGCTTCTTGTAAATTCCTTCATCCGAATAGTCGATCATTTCGGGATCGCAGAACGGCACCAGCTTCTTGCCCATGATTTCCGCCAGACGAGCAGCCGATACATCGGGCTCTCTACCCTGAGCGTAGTTCTGGGAGGGAGTCCAATAGCAGGGGAAGTCCAAATCGTGGCTGTTGATATCGCGATCGGTAAGGATTGAAGCGAAACCCCAGTCAGCCGAAGTGCGCGGATCGTAATGATGCCCATAGCTGTACTGAAGAACAGGCAGCATGCCAGTAGACGAATCTTCTTCCCAGCGTCCCCATTTTTCAGCACATGGCTGTAGGCCCAATGCAAGATCGGCGCCGATATCGGCCAAATTAACGATCGATGAGATGAGGGCGTTGGCAAATTCAATGGTGCCCATCTTTTCGAATGGCAAGTTTGATTCGATTTCCTTGCCTGGTCCGATCAGCCCCTTTTCATAGAGCCTCATCAGCCAAAAGGTGATGGGCATAAACGAATTGGCATTCATGCCAACACGGTTAAGCAAGGTTGCTGCCTTGGCGGTGTTTTCCGTGATGACCCCATCATGTGCTGCCTTGTCCTGCGGAGTAAACCAGTGGAAGCCGATACACATCGCTTCGTTTCCGTAATAGTTTGAGGTTCTACCCCGGCATGCACGGACACAACCTACGCAGCCATAGGGCCTACTTGACACTCCCGTTCCGTAAAAGCGAGTCGAATTGCCCGGAGGTGATGAAATATCCTGCATGCCTATGTATTTGTTTGGATTATCGGCATGACCGCCCCAGGTATATTGCTGAGCCCACAGACGCGCGTCCATCATCGCCTGAGGATCGGCAATCTCGATGCTCTTCGTGCCCAAAAATCCTATTGCCTTCAGGTTCTTAGCTGCCCATACGCCGCCAAAACCACCTTGGCCAATAACATGAGCCATATCGGAAACCAACGAGGAAAGCGGACCATAATTCTCCGGATTCGGACCCGTGGTAAGAATTGCAGGGCGCTGAGTGGTTTTCCCCGCATCGCGCCATCCAGACGCGATGGTGTTCCAATCGCCCGCATGGTAATCGTGGACCATCTGAGGCATCAGGGCTTCCTGTGTTTCCTGAGTATCAAGGCCCCAGAGCGACTCAGCGTCATTGAAGGTTACTCGGTCGTTGACAACGCTGATCCACACCTTACGCTTAGCCTGCCCCAAAAGGACAAAAGCATCATATCCAGCGTGCTTCATCATCGGTCCGAAACGTCCACCCATGTTCGAGCGCGTAAACCAGGGAGTAGGATACCCCTGCGTACCAACTGCCACCATTTCGGCACGGCCGCCACCCGAGGGGGTTGGCGTGCCCGCAATAGGGGACGTTGCCAGAGCGCACACGTTCTTTGGGTCAGCAGGGTCGATGATAGTTTTATCCTCGCAATAATCCCAGAACAACGCGGCAGCCATTCCGTGACCGCCGATCCATTCTTCATACTTAGACGTCGGGACGGTTTCGTACGTTTCCTTGTCGAGGTGCAAGATCAAGATCTTGCCCGCAAATCCATTTGCCATTTGTTTTCACCTACCCTTATTTCTTCGCAGAGCTGCCTTCACTACCAGGATTGCCGGTAGCGCCAACGGCATACGTCATCATCGATGGCCAACTTGTTCCCGTTCGCAGATCCACGTCATATTGGGATCCGCCGGTTTCCTTGGGGAGTTCTTTAACGAATTTAATGGCGCGTTCAGGGCATACCGATTCACAGGCGCGGACGCCATCGGGTCCGACCTCGTGTTCCCAAAACGGCGTATTAGTGCAGAGGTCGCATTTCTGAGAATGCTTATCTTCGTTGTTCCACTGCAATCGAGAGGGAGAGTTAGGGCACGCGGAAATACACTGCATGCATCCAATGCACTTGTCTGGGTCAACCACGCGCACGTTATCGTTTTCTTCGTCGATGTGGCAAGCTCCCGTAGGGCACACCGAAACGCACTTAGGCTCTGCGCATTGATGACATTGGAAAATGGTCATGTCATAGGGGAAATGCTGGAATGAATCGCCCACAATCTGGATTCGCGCAAGACCAGGGTTTGTTACCCCGTAATGGGTCATTGCGCACGCCATCATGCAATTCTGACATCCGCAGCATCTCATGCTATCTACGATGAGATATCCACCTGAAACAGGAAACGCCACATCGATATTGTTATTACGCGCGAATGCCATGATGCCGCTCGTACCCAACGTTGTAGCAGCCAGCAATGTACCAGCCAACGCAACAAACTTACGGCGTGTTACCCCTTCGGGTTTTTGGTTCTCTGACGCTTCGGACGTCAGATTCTCTTCGTTGTTCTCCGACGTACTGCAGGGGGGATCTTTCTGCAGCTCGGAGTCTTCATACTGCTTTGACATTATGTCTGCCCTTTCGTTTCGAGCAATTCCCTTGGGGGAAGGGAATCTCAAAATCTATTACGAGCAGACCGCCATACCGACATACCCATGCAAGGCAAAATATATGGGTCAAACGTTTGGGATCTATGGGTTAGCTATTGAATGGCGGATACTGCTCGGCGAATAGGGAATTGTTCTCGATAAAGGCGAATTGTTGTCACTTAATCGCCTAAAGCATTACTTTGCTTTTTGCTCTTCGGAAACAATGTCCTCATACCAACCAGGGTGTTCCTTCTTCGCTTCCTCTTCTGGCATCCAGCCATGGATCATAGAGGGAAAGGTCTTCCACGACCAAGGAACCAGAACCGCAAAGAACACATGGGCAAGAAGGAACAGGAGCATGGCAACCGTGCCGATATCGTGCAACAGCGTTGCAGCCGAAACCACAAATCCAGGAAGATCGATAGAATGCTGGATCGACTTGATAATGCCCGTGAAAGCCATTAGAGCGCCCACGAAAATCGCAAAGACATAGGCCATGTTTTCGCTCTGGAAGTATTTCTTTTCTTTTGGATACTTTGCTCTTTTGAATCCCAACTGAGCGCCATAGTGGTTCATCGTCGAAGAGATTGCGTCCTTGTTAGGAAGATGTTCTTTCATACGCGCCGGCTCGGAAATGGCATTGCCGATGTAATAGAACGTCCCGAACAAAAATGCGCATGCCGCTACGAAATGGACGTTCAGGGCAATTACAGCTTCTTCACTAGTTGAAATAAAGCTGATAAAGAAGCTTAATCCCATGATAATGCCCGAGATCAGCAGGAACAGCGTGCCTAAAGCATGAGGCCAGTGTTCCACGCGAGCCGCAACGTCGTGGCGATAGATCTTTCCATTCTTGCGGTAGGGCTTCGTTCTCTTGGTGAAGTAGGTGAGTATCAGCCCTAAGCAAGGCATAAGAAGAAGCAGCCATAAACAATGGTCGAACAGAAGGGAGCTTGATACGCTCATAACGATCTCCTTTCGCTATAAATCGCTTTGCATGGGATGCGATATGGAGATCTGTTTTTTATCAGGCTAGCACCGCAAGCAACATACCTGAAACAAAGCCTGCTACTGGTCTTATTAACTATATGAACATGTTATAAATCTTTTTTAAGAACCATTTTTTAATGATTCGGCGCGACGTACCGCAAACCACCATCCCGATGCCGCTCGATAAACAACCCATGACCAGCTTGCACATGTCAAAATTCGAGCACAGCCACATGTCGCAAAGCGCGGCTTGCTAATGCCTTTCACCTAGAAACAAAGAAAGGCCACCCTTTCGGGTGGCCTTTCAAAAAAGCAGATAAGAAACTACTCAGCAGCTTCTTCGGTTGCCTCTTCTGCCTCTACTGCTTCTTCAGCAGCTTCATCGGCAGGAGCAGCGAAGGTTGCCTCGTCACCTACGAGCAGAGCGAGGTTAGCCTTGATGTCGCGATAGAGAGACACAACAACGGAGTGCTCGCCAGCGGACTTGATGGCATTCTTGATCTCAACGCGACGGCGGTCGATGTCGAGGTCAGCCTGAGCCTTAACAGCGTCAGCTACCATCTGAGCGGTTACGGAGCCAAAGAGAACGCCCTCTTCGCCTACACGAACCTCAACCTTAACGGTAAGAGCCTCGAGCTGAGCCTTCATCTTGTTGGCATCAGCAATGCGGTTCTCTTCGCGAGCAGCGATGTTGTGCTTGCGCTGCTCGAGCTGCTTCAGGTTGCCCTTGGTTGCCAGAACGGCCATACCCTGGGGAAGCAGGTAGTTGTTAGCAAAGCCGGGAGCTACGTCTACAACGTCGCCTTCGCCGCCCTTGTTCTTAACTTCGGTAAGAAGGATAACTTTCATTTCATCCTCCTCTTTAGCGATTACGGCGATCGCCGCGGCCGCTTACAGCAGGCACAGCGTAGGGCATGAGAGCCATTTCGCGTGCGCGCTTAACAGCATTGGCGATATCGCGCTGGTGCTGGGTGCAAGCGCCCGTAACACGGCGGGGCTTGATCTTCCCACGGTCAGTAACATACTTGCGCAGCATCTGAGTGTCTTTGTAGTCGACGTATTCCGCATGATCCTTGCAGAACTGGCAATACTTTCGACGAGGCTGCTTGGTGTAGTCAGACATGTTAACCTCTTTCGAATGATTAGAACGGAATGTCATCGTCGTAAACGGAAGCATCTACAACCGGTGCGGCCATTGGAGCTGCCGCCATCGGTGCCTGAGCCATAGGCGCTGCCATGGGTGCCGCGGCGCGAGGAGCACCATCGTTGCGGCTAGTCATGAACTCGATCTCATCAACAATGACTTCGATCTTGCTACGCTTCTGGCCATCGCGTTCCCACTGGCTCCAACGAAGCTTTCCTTCGATGGCTACCTTGCTACCCTTGGAAAGGAAGCGGGAAACGCTCTGTGCGCGAGCACCAAACATAGTGCAATCAATGAAGTTGGGGTAATCTTCCCATTCACCCGTCTGCTGGTTCTTGCGGCGATCGTTGACTGCGACGCCAAAGCCCAGAACAGGCATGCCACTTGCAGTGGAACGCAAATCGGGATCACGGGTAAGGTTTCCGCTGATTACAACTCGATTGATACTCATATCGATACCTCTTTCACAACGTGGACTAGTCCGTCCACCTTTTGATTTCCTTGATAATTAATCGCGATCGGTGCGAGCAACGATCATGTGACGTACAACGGCATCGGAGATGCGGAGTACGCGGTCGAGTTCAGCAATGTTGCTGGGCTCTGCATGGAAATCGATAAGGGTGTAATCACCGTCGGTCAGACCGTTGATTTCGTAAGCGAGCTTGCGCTTACCCCAGTTATCAACATTATCAACGACACCGTTACCTTCTGCGAGGGCGGTCTCGATACGCTTCATAACAGCGAGACGAGATTCTTCGTCGATAGACGGAGCTACAAAATACAAGAGTTCATAAGCCTTCATCAGTTCACCTCCTCTGGACTTACGGCTTCGGGTTTAAAGGCTACCCCGAAGCAGGAAATTAGCCTTATTAGGTTACCAAACAAGGAAAGGAAGAACTAATGACTTTACGAGAACTCACGGTTTGCACACATTAGCCTTACAGATTTCCTGAAACCATCCTATTCCCCTTATCTGAAATTGGTGCGAAAAGCACGCGAAACTCCTGCGAAAGCTTGGCGGCGGCCCGGTTTCCTCATAAGCCTCATACCTTGTTTCCGAATAACGATTCAGCGCGCAAAAAATGAGAGCCGGCATCGCTGCCGGCTCCCTCGACCGAGTTTTCTATTCCTCGGTTGCTTCTTCCTGTTCTTTAGGATCGAGGGTTCCCTCCACCTCAAGCTCAAGCTTGAGGTTTTCCATAAAGTTGGGAGCAGGACCGATGTAGACAACCTCACGTTCAATGCCGTCCTCATCGTAAAGGTAGCCAAATGCGTACCCCTGCTCTTCGCCAGGCAAACCACCTTCGGCGATAAGCGCGTCCTTCTGGCCTTCATCGGTGTCAACATAGCCGTCATAGCAGAAAGCGTATGCCGTAGCGCCGCGAGCGCCCTGGACCTCTTTACGGGCAGCCAGGAAGCACTCCTCGGCATCGTCGCCCGGATGCGTTTCAATGAAGAGATTTTCCTTTACCGCAAGACCAGTGAAGGGGATAACGTCTTTGCCCTCTTCCATCTTGTCGGCAGCTTCGTCCAAAACAGCGACGATAACAGCCTTCAGCACGTCGTCAACGTCTTCTACGGGGATATCGTTTTCGGGATCTACCACACGATCTACCATGGTCGTCCTTTCCCTTTTCTTCTAAACCAATGCAGCCCAGTGTACTCTCGCGAGCAAAAAAGCCCAACCCAAACTCCGCCAACGAGCACAACCCATCCATGAAGGCTGGGAATATAAGGACAGGTCCCATATCCCCAGCCTAAGGAAAAGATCCCACCGCAAGAGATTGTGCAGGGGGCGCTACCTCAGTGCGCTACAACTAGGTGAGAAAATGGACCTATCCCTATATTCCCAGATATGTAGCTTTGGCTGTCTATACGAAAAAAAGGCCCGCCAAAGGCAGACCTTAAAACACTGGCGGAAGGGGAGGGATTTGAACCCTCGTTACCGGGAGTACCGGTAAAACGGTTTTCGAGACCGCCGCATTCAGCCGCTCTGCCACCCTTCCAAAATATGTATCAGCCACCAAAGGAGCTGGTGAAAAAGAAAGCGCCCAAACAGGCGCTTTCGAAAAATCACTGGCGGAGAGATGGGGATTCGAACCCCAGATACGCTTTTGGCGTATACACGATTTCCAATCGTGCTCCTTAAGCCAGACTCGGACATCTCTCCAGCTGCAGCGCTTCCCGCGCATGCAAGGATGTACTTTACACCATCTTAGTACCGGCTGACAAGAGAAAAATAGCCATCTTCTGACAAGATTTTTAAAGGAACTTCAAAAAGGTCGGAGACACACTCGGTAGTAAGGGCTTCCTCCTTGGGCTTGTCCCCATAAAGTTTGCCGTCTTTGATCATTACCACACGCTTAATTTCAGGAATAATGTCTTCGGGATAGTGCGTAACCAAAATAATCGACTTGCCAGCAGCAACTAAATCACGCATTGCCTTGCGAACAAAATACATGCCTTCAGGATCGAGCGCCGTAGTTGGCTCGTCGAACACCAATACTTCAGGGTCATGGACAAGCGCACGGGCAATAAGCACGCGACGAGCCTGGCCAGAAGACATCGTCATGATGTCTCGATCGGCGTGCTCCTTCATTCCCAGGAATTCCAAAGCACGCAAGGCCTTTTCCTTACCTGCTTCGGTCATGTTGTGGCGGCGGGGAACACCAAGAACGCCAAACAACCCGCCATACACCACATCAAGAGCTGGGAGATGAACGGTTATCTGATCTTGCATCGTTGAAGAGACAATGCCTAAGCATTGCTTAACCTCTTCTAGGGTGACCAACGACTTTCCTTTGAACAGCACCGGGGGCTCATCGCGATGAAGAGGAAACACTTCGCGGGTTATGAGGTGGATAAAGGTCGATTTTCCAGCGCCATTAGGGCCAATAAGGGCAATGCTTTCGCCTTGCTGCAGGGTGAAGTCCCCTACATTCAAAATCTCTTTTCCCTTACGACGAACTACGGCGTCGTGAAGCTCAATAAGAGGCGGTTTCGTTTCCATTGCTTGCCTTTCTAGATAAACCAAGGCCACCTCATGCGAGGTGGCCTTGGGAAAGCCTGATTAATTGGTTTTTACTGACCAGAATTCTCGGAATCTGAGCTCTGCTCATTGGAAGATTCCGATGAGCCCTCCGTAGCCGACGCATCAGCATTGGTATCAGCGGAAGCCCCATTGCTAGAGCCATCGGAGTTATCGCTCGACGAATCACCGTTGTCGTATTTGGTCATATCAAGGTTGTAGGGGACATTCTCGGGCATATCGTTGTTCTGGATATCCGCCTGAGCCTTGTAGTCGTTGAACCAATCGGAATATGCCGTGGACTTGTTCTGATCCTTCACAATGTTCGAAATGTAGTCAACGAACTCCTGAGGGTATGCAGAAAGGCTGGTTGCCTTGCCGTCGCAGGTGAACTCATCGGTGCACTTGATGATGTGAATGCCGTAATCGCTCGTTACCAAACCAGATACCTGGCCAACGGAAAGGCCATCAAGGGCGTCGGTGTAGTCGGTTACAAAGGAATTGATAGCGTCCCAACCAACATTGCCACCGTCGGCCGCAGAGGCTGTATCGGTGGAGTACTGCTTGGCAGCTTCGGCAAAGTCAAGCGTTCCCGCGTTGATCTGATCGAGCACTTCCTGAGCCTTTTCGGTGTCACCCGAAGCGAACAAGATATGAGAAGATTTCTTAGCACCGTTAAACATGGTGTAATACGTGTTCAGCATATCTAGAACCTTAGAATCATCAGCGGTGGCTGCATCTCCAGCAACCGCATCCTCCAAGGCCTTATCAAGCAAGCCAGCTTCGACGGACTCGCGATACTGATCCTCGGTCAAACCAGCAGAGGATAGAGCCTGCTTCCAAGCATCATCGCTGTCGTAGTTGGCCTTCATGTTGTTGATCTCATCGTCAACCTGAGACCGTTCAACCGTGATGCCCTTTTCGTCGCACGCCTGTTTCTTCAGCTCGTTTTCGACGTAGTAATCGATTACCTGATCGCGAACGGTGGCAGGGTCAAAGGAATTCTCCTTCATCCAATTGCCCCAGTCGTCGTCGCTGGTGAGGTCTGAGCTAGTGCGGAAGTCCTGAATGTACTTAGTGATGGTGTCTTCCTGAATCTCAGCGCCATTTACCGTTGCTGCAACGCCGCCGGTATAGCCGTAATTCGTGCCACCACAACCAACCAAGGCAATGCAACAGGCGGCGGATACGCCGACAACAGAAATCTTGCGAAGAAGAGCTCCGTGCTTCATGTATGTTCCTTTTTCCTACGGTACGAAACGAGGTCGCACCCGATGAGCAGGTGCAACGCATGCTATTTTTGCACAACGTCAATTTCGTGATTTCGTTCGCACAATTTGCCCACGTATCACCGCTGTTTAATCACACCCCCTCCATAAAAGGAGCTCCCTCTATTGAAGTCGGCGAACAGCGACAGCCCTGGCGCTCGAAATTTCCGAACAGCGCGCCAACCGCTCCGAAAAAACCCGATTCGGACGCAGCGTCCTGTTTCATGTGAAACGAAATATCTTGCACTCCACCCAGATAATCCACTTTTTGTTGCATGACCACACAACTCCTCGTTGTGAAAACAAAAATCTCGGCTTTCTTGCAGCTTTTTTGCGATTGCGGACTCCTTTCCCCCATCTGCAAAGCGGAAGGGGACTGCTCCACAACTGATTTGCTGCGATTCTGGGCCGCGATTTGCGCCTCTGCGCCCTGTGACAATCCGTAATCGCAAAAAAGTTGCATTCGGCCATATTTTTGTTTTCAGACCCCTAGGACAGCCCCAGGATGGAGCTATAGGTGAAAAGCCCCAAGAATGGCAACTCGGAATAACCCTGTATGGCACCAGGAACTGAGCAGTCCGGACACGGCGCATCTTTATCTGTGCAGTTCTTATCGCAGGCGACACTTTAAACCAGAAAGGCTGGACGATATATCGTCCAGCCTTTTAGTTAGCCAGTCTTCTTGATCTATTTCTTTCCAGACAACCCTCTGCGTAGGGAGAAGCCGGGTTGAAAGAAACTGATCTATTTATTCTTTGCTTCCTTGCGACGCTGAGTAGCGGAAAGGGTGCGTTTGCGGAGACGAATAGACTGAGGCGTTACCTCTACCAGCTCGTCGTCTTCAATGTATTCAAGCGCTTCTTCGAGCGTAAACGTGATGGGAGGTGTAAGGGAGATAGCCTTATCGGCACCAGAAGAGCGCTGGTTGCCCAGTTGCTTAGCCTTGGCAACGTTTACAACCATGTCGCCTTCCTTAGCGGATTCGCCAACGATCATGCCCTCATAGCAATCCTCGCCCGGACCAACGAACAGCTTGCCACGCTCCTGCAACGTATCAAGAGCATATGCAACCGACTTCTCCGTTGCCATGGCAATCATGCAACCGTTCTTACGGCCGATCATCTCTCCGGAATAAGGACCATATTCACGGAAGTGGTGGAACAACACCGCTTCGCCGTGGCTTACATTCAGGATCTTGGTCTTCAGGCCCATGGTGCCGCGAGAAGGAATAGCAAACGTAAGATGCGTCATGGTTTCGTCGGACACCATGTCCTCCATGATGCCGCCTGCCGTACCCATGACCTCAATCGCCTTGCCAGAGTAGTCATTGGGAACGTCGATGGTAGCTTCCTCGATGGGCTCAAGCTTATTACCGGCCTCATCTTCCTTATAAACAACCTGAGGACGACCAACCTGGAATTCGAAGCCTTCACGACGCATGGTTTCCATAAGAACAGAAAGATGAAGAACGCCACGACCGGCAACGCGAACGCCCGACTTGTCTTCGGTTTCCTCAATGCGCATGGAGATGTTGCTCTCCTTTTCGCGCATCAGGCGCTCCTTCAGCTGACGAGCGCCAACGATATCGCCCTCTCGACCGACCAAGGGACTCGTGGAAGCCTCAAACACAACAGCCATGGTGGGCTCTTCAACGGCCAAAGGCTCCATCTCGACAGGATTCTCGGGGTCGGTGATAACATCGCCGATGTCAGTCTGCTCCACGCCGATAACGGCCACAATATCGCCTGCGCTGGCCGCAGGAACCTCGGCTTTGCCAAGATTCTCAAAGGTATACACCTTGCGGATCTGCGCGTTGTAGCGGTTGCCGTCGGGCTGGATTACCAGAACCTGCTCTTTTTCGTGAATGGTACCGCTCTGCAGGCGGCCAATGCCAATACGTCCCTCGTAGCTGCTGTGGTCAACCGTGCAAACCTGAAGGGCGACAGGGCCGTCTACGTCTACATCAGGGCAGGGGATTTCCTTCAGAATGGTATCCAGCAAGGGAACCATGTCCATGTTGCCGTCATTGACGTCGTAGCGTGCGTAGCCATTAACTGCAGAGGCATAAACAACAGGGAAATCAAGCTGCTCGTCGCTTGCACCCAACTCAACCATCAAGTCGAATACCTTGTCGACAGCAGCATCGGGGTTAGCATTGGGGCGGTCGATCTTGTTGACCACAACAACGATGCGTAAACCACGCTCAAGGGCATGCGAAAGAACGAAACGGGTCTGGGGCTTGGGGCCTTCATAAGCATCAACAATGAGCAATGCGCCATCTGCCATGTTGAGAACGCGCTCCACCTCGCCACCAAAGTCGGCATGACCGGGGGTGTCGATAACGTTGATCTTAGTATCCTTGTAATGGATGGAGATGTTCTTAGAGAGAATGGTAATGCCGCGCTCGCGCTCCTGATCATTTGAGTCAAGTACGCGTTCGGCGACTTCCTGGTTTTCGCGGAATACATGCGAGGACCAGAGCAGGCGGTCAACCAGGGTGGTTTTACCATGGTCAACGTGCGCAATGATTGCCACATTGCGGATGTTTTCCTGTTTCATCTACTTCTTCCTTCTTAAAGACGTTGTCTTGTTAACCCATAAGCGGTAAAAGCTTACCAGCGCGAAAGAGCCCAAACAGGGCAGATCAGTCGCTTTACACAAAAAAGAAGCCGTCCATTCGGACGGCTTCGAAAATTCGTGGTGGAGCATAGGGGGATCGAACCCCTGACCTCAGGCTTGCAAAGCCCGCGCTCTCCCAGCTGAGCTAATGCCCCACGTAGGTTATGTGCGATTTCGTTATCAATAAACGCTCCACCGGCAAACTCGGCTCACGGTGGAGCGTTTATCAGTAAAAAATGGTGGGCCCAAGCAGATTTGAACTGCTGACCTCACGCTTATCAGGCGTGCGCTCTAACCAACTGAGCTATGGGCCCGAAATCGCGCTCAATTAATATACTTCCTACCCCCATACGGGTCAAGAAGAATTTTGCATTTTCTTAAAAAAGTTTTTGCTGGGGTTCCGCTTGACTGCTTTCTATTTGAATAATACCAGTTCAGGACAATGTTTTTCATTTAAACAGCAAGATATATTTTTTCGAAAACAGATGGCAATGCCGCTCCTTTAGAAGAAAAATCGCCCTCTTCCTTGGTAATTCGTTGTCTGAAATTAGTAATAAATTTTTTGAAAAAAAAAAGTTGGGACCCAGAAAATCCGGGTCCCAACTTCGGTAAGTATCAGTGTCTTCTTCTACTCTTCATCGAGCAGACTGGTCTGGTCCTTATGGGTGGCAGGTGCCGTCTTAGAGGATTGTTTTTCGGTGGTAGTGGAAGTGGCCACAGCAGAAACCTTGTCCTTGCCAGCAACATTCATCACATGAACGCCCTGAGTGGAGCGTCCCAGCTGCGACACGCCGGAAACCGGTGTGCGAACAACTACGCCCTCTTCGGTGATAATCATGATCTCGTCGTTCTCTTCAACGATCTTCATGGCCGAGAGCAAGCCCTTCTTGGCCGTCATGGTAATGGTGTATACGCCTTGGCCTCCGCGATGATGGGAAGGATACTCCTCTACCGGCGTGCGTTTGCCATAGCCGAGCTCAGTGATAACCAAGAGTTCGGTTCCTGGACGCGCTATTTCCATGCCGAGCACGCGAGCATCGGCGTTAACCGTCATGCCACGTACACCCATGGTGTCGCGACCCATAGCCCGAACTTCGGACTCATCCCACATAATGGCCTTACCTGCAGAGGAAACCATCATGACCTTTTCGCCTTCAGCAACGCGCTGGACGCTAATAAGCGTGTCGTTTTCCTTCAGGTTGATCGCAATCAAACCATCTCGGCGCGTGCGGTCGTAGAGCTTCATGGAGGTTTTCTTAACCATGCCTGACGAAGTTGCAAACATCAGGTACTCGTCTTCGGGGAAATCCTTGGTAGCGATAACCGCAGCAATGGTTTCACCCTTCTCCAAGGGCAGAACATTCACGATTGCGGTTCCTCGAGCATGACGAGATGCCTCAGGAATCTCGTAGGCCTTCAGACGGTACACCCGTCCGCGCGAAGAAAAGAACAACAGATAAGCATGGGTTGAGGAAATGAAGAGATGCTCGACGAAGTCGGCTTCTTTCAAATTCACCCCTTGCATGCCCTTGCCGCCGCGCTTCTGCTGGCGATACGTAGCCACGGGAAGGCGTTTCACGTAACCAGCCTTGGTTACGGTAATGGCAACTTCCTCTTCAGCAATAAGATCCTCCACATCGAGGTCCTTCGCTTCGTCGGTAATCTTGGTGATACGAGCAGAACTGAACTTTTCCTTGATTTCGGTAAGTTCTTCCTTGATTACCTGCTTTACCAGGTCTTTATCGGAAAGCAAACGCTTGTAGTAGTCGATTTTCTCGCGCAGCTCCTTCAATTCGGCTTCGATCTTCTCTCGCTCCAAGCCGGTCAGGCGACGCAGCTTCATTTCGAGGATAGCTTCGCTCTGCTTTTCGGAAAGCTTAAAGCGCTCCATCAACACGTCTTTCGCTTCGCGATCGGTGTTGGACGAGCGGATGATCTGGATCACCTCATCGATGTTGTCGAGGGCAATCACAAAACCTTCCAGAATATGCGCACGGGCCTCAGCTTTGGCCAAGTCGTAGCGCGTGCGGCGCTCCACAACCTCTTCCTGATGCAGAATGTAGTAGTGGAGGATCTCCTTCAGGGACAATACGCGAGGGACGCCGTTGACCAGCGCCAGCATATTACAGCCGAAACCAACCTGCAGCTGGGTATGCTTATACAACTTGTTCAGTACGACCTGAGGGATAGCATTCTGCTTCAGCTCGATAATGATGTCAATGCCGTGGCGGTCGGCGCCGTCATGAACGTTTGAAACCTCGGGAAGCTTCTTGTCGCGAATCAGATCGGCGATCTTCTTCAGGAGATTGGTACGGTTTACCTGATAGGGAATCTCGGAAACAACAATGGAATGCTTGCCGTTCTTACCCTCTTCAATGCGGCACTTTGAGCGAATGGTAAGGCTTCCCTTTCCCGTTTCGTAGGCATCGCGGATGCCCTTGCGGCCCATGATGATGCCGCCCGTCGGGAAGTCAGGGCCGGGAAGAACCTTCATCAAATCGTCTACCGTGCAATCAGGATTGTCGATCATCATGCAGGTTGCGTCGATTGCCTCGCCGAGGTTATGCGGGGGGATGTTTGTTGCCATGCCAACGGCAATACCCGAAGAGCCGTTTACCAACAGGTTCGGGAAGCGCGAAGGCAAGACAACGGGCTCCTGCAAGCTCTCGTCATAGTTAGGCTGAAAATCTACCGTTTCCTTGTCAAGGTCACGCAGCAATTCCATTGCCGGCTTGTCCAAGCGAGCCTCGGTGTAACGCATTGCAGCTGCCGAATCGCCGTCGATCGAACCAAAGTTGCCGTGGCCGTCAACCAGCGGAACACGCATGGAGAATGGCTGCGCCAAACGAACCATGGTGTCGTACACCGCAGAGTCGCCATGCGGGTGATACTTACCGATTACGTCACCAACGGTACGGGCGGACTTAGCATGGGGGCGCTTTGGGGTGATGCCGCTTTCATTCATCGCATACAGAATGCGGCGATGAACAGGCTTCAAGCCGTCGCGAACATCGGGAAGCGCGCGCGAAACAATAACGCTCATCGAATACTCGAGGAACGACGTGCGCATCTCTTTGCTGAGCTCAGCAGGAAGAACGTTTGCTGCAGCGGCCTGCTGCTCGTCCTTCTTGTCTGTCTCGTTCTTATCTTCTGCCACGAAGACTCCTTCTGTCTTGTTGCTTGAATGTTTTACGTGAAACACTTTGCCAGGTTCCTACCCGGCAACCCTCTTAGAAGTCGAGGAAGCGCACGTCATGGGCGTGCTTCTGGATGAATTCCTTACGGGGCTCAACCTGATCCCCCATAAGTTCGCTTACCACACGCTCAGCTTCAGCTGCATCTTCAATGCTTACCTGGAGCATGGTGCGGGTAGAAGGCTCCATGGTGGTTTCCCAGAGCTGCTCGGGATCCATTTCGCCCAAACCCTTGTAACGCTGCAGCGAAATGCTGTCTCGATCGGGAATCTCTGCTAAGCGGGCGGCTAGAGCGTCATCATTGAAGATGTACTCCAACTTCTTGCTACCCTTCTTCTTCAGGCCGTACAGCGGAGGCTGGGCGATGTAGATATAACCACGTGTAATAAGCTCGGGCATGTAGCGATAGAAGAACGTGAGCAGCAGGATGCGAATGTGAGCACCGTCAACATCAGCATCGGTCATGATGATGATGCGGTGGTAGCGGGCAGCATCCGCGTTGAAATCCTCACCAATATTCGTACCGATAGCGGTAATGAGCGAAGAAATGGTGTCGGAAGAAAGCGAGCGGTGCAAGCCAGCGCGCTCGACGTTCAGAATCTTACCGCGCAGGGGCATGATGGCCTGATACTTGCGGTCGCGAGCTTGTTTAGCAGACCCACCTGCGGAATCGCCCTCAACAATAAAGATTTCGGAATCGGCAGGATTCTTGCTCGAACAGTCAGCCAACTTTCCCGGCAAGCTGAAAGAATCAAGAACACCCTTACGGCGCGTCATCTCGCGCGCTTTACGAGCAGCCTCACGGGCCTTCAATGCCTGAGAGGCCTTGTTGATGATGCGCTTAGCAGGCGTGGGGTTCTCTTCAAGATACTCAGCCAAGCCCTTAGTTACGGCGGTCTGAACCAAGCCACGAATTTCCGTATTGCCCAGCTTGCCCTTGGTCTGACCCTCGAACTGCGGGTCGCGGAGTTTAACTGAAATAACAGCCGAAAGACCTTCTCGGGTGTCGTCACCAGAAAGGTTGCTGTCCTTTTCTTTCAAGATTCCCTTGCTGCGAGCGTAATCGTTGATGGTACGCGTAACACCCTGCTTGAAGCCGTCGAGATGAGTACCACCGTCGATGGTGTGGATGTTGTTCGCAAACGAGAGCACGCCATTAGAAGAATAGGAAGAGGACCACTGCATTGCCACTTCCACCATGCCGTCTTCGTTTTCAGCCTCGAAGTAGATGGGCTTGTTCAGCGTTTCCTTGCCCTCATTGAGGAATTTAACGAAATCCTGAAGACCGCCAAGCGCCTGAAACACCTCGGTACGGGGTTTGCCGTCTTCGCCGGGGGTGCGCTCATCGGCTAGGGTGATCTTCAAACCCTTGTTAAGGAATGACATCTCACGGAAACGGGTTTTCAGCGTTTCGTAATCGAAGATGGTGGTTTCTTTGAAAATCTCAGGGTCGGGCCAGAAGGTTACCGTAGTACCGCTGGTTTTGGAGGTTCCTACCTCATGGAGCTTTTCTTTGGTTTTGCCATGATCGAAAGAAATCTCATATTCCTTGCCATCGCGACGCACGCGCACAATAACCTGAGTGGAAAGCGCATTCACAACAGAAACGCCTACACCGTGCAAGCCGCCGGAAACCTTATAACCTTCGCCGCCGAATTTACCACCTGCATGGAGGATGGTGAGTACAACCTCGACGGTTGGGATTTTTTCCTTGGGGTGCTTGTCTACGGGAATGCCGCGGCCATTGTCGACAACGGTGATGGAGTTGTCCTCATGGATGGTAACCTCAATGTGGTCACAATAGCCAGCAAGAGCTTCATCTACTGCGTTGTCTACAACCTCGTACACCAGATGGTGAAGGCCGCGCGGACCGGTAGAACCGATATACATACCAGGGCGCTTGCGCACTGCTTCAAGGCCTTCCAAGATCTGAATGTCTTGGCCGCTGTAGTGGGATTCGTCTGAAGCCACGTATTTCCTCCTCTTTCTGCTATCTGATACGCCTAAAGCGACGTATCGAGGGGATTTAGAACCTTATTATTATAGCAGAGTAGGCAAGATACCTTGCCATCTATCAGCGTCAGAGGGCATTCAGAGCGCTTCTGCGGGTATAAAAGCCATCGTGTTGGGCATTTTTTATGAAGAAGACTCATTTCGACGCTTCTGAGCCGTCATAGCGCGTTGGAACGAAGCCCTTAAACGAGGATCCTCGATAGCCGACGTCATTTCTTCTATTCGCGCCGTTTCTTCTTCGCTGAGACTTCGTTCTTTAGGCTGAGTATCTGAGCTAAGGCGCTCGGCAAAGGGGTGCTTATCCCTATACGGACCCCTTGAAATACGAATCTCAAACACATCTATGGTCGTATTAAAGCGATCGAGATATTCAAAGCGAAGCAACTCTCTGCGGGCATTCAGCTCAGCGGCACACGTTGAGTTGTCCAGATACACCACCAGATCGTACGCCCCAGGAACCGCCTGGCTTTTGAGCAGATACACCGAATTGGTGTGTTTGAGGATAAAGGGATCCACGAGTTCGGCAAACTGGGCATGGGTCTTTTCTATCTTGCGCTGCACAAGAACACGCTTCTTAACTTCTTCGGGCATCGACGAAGCGAAAGAGGAAAGCGAAGACGAAACGGGGCGGAGGGAATTATTCCGCTCATTCACCACGGCGATATAACGGCGAGGATCGCGTGACGACCCCCAATCGCTATCGAATTCAACCATACCTATTCGCCGCCAATCTGCACCACACGCGCCAACGAGGAAAGCGCCGGGCTTACTTTTTCCGCATTGGTAGCAGTCACAAACGTCTGCACCTCGCCGGAGATCAGAGAAAGCAGCGCATCGCGGCGCGTCGCATCAAGCTCGCTCATCACATCGTCGAGCAGCAAAACGGGGTTCTGGCCCAATCGTTCCGCGATAAGCTCAACCTGTGCCATCTTAAACGCCAGAACTAAACTTCGCTGCTGCCCCTGCGATGCAAACTGCTGAGCATTGAGCCCATCAAGGTAGAACTCTACCAGATCGAGCTGGGGGCCATAAAGGGATATGCGTCGCTCGTGCTCCCTACGAGCATCCTCTCCCATTGCGCTAATGAGTCGCTCCTGAGCGGCGGTCCTGTCAATCGCCTTAACCGAAGGAATGCGGTCGAGATCGAACGACTTGCGGAGCCATGAGGGAACGTACACTAGTTCGACCGATTCGCGTCCGCCCGAAATCTCTCGATAACATTCCTTTAGATAAGGCGAAAGCGCCGCAATCATCTCGCAACGCAAGCGGTACAGCTGCGAGCCGACCGTAGCAACAACCTCGTTGATGCTCTGAAGGAATAGAGGCGAAACGTTCTCCTTCAGATAGCGATTCTTCTGCCGAAGGATCTTTTCATAGTCCTTCCGTACCGCATGGTAATTCGTGCTCAGTTGAGCACCCATCTGATCAACCTGCGCGCGCTTAAACGATTGGGAGCCTTTCACCAGTTCCAAATCTTCAGGAGAGAACAGCACAGAAGGCAACGTGCCCCGGATATCGCGGGGGCGTTTTTTCTTCCCATTGACAAAATACTCGCGTGTTTCACGTGAAACACGCAATTCCATATCAAGATATCGTCCATCGCCGCGTATTGCCGCGGAGAACATGCCCGCATCTTGACCGGCACGAACCAAGTGGCTAGGCACTGAACTGCGAAACGACGAGCAAGCCGTGACAAGCTGGATACCCTCAAGAAGGTTTGTCTTGCCCACCGCATTCGGCCCGACGATCAGGGTTAGCCCCCCGATGCCATCAAGCTCGAACTGCTCATACGACCTGAAATTACGGCACGCGATGTTTTCGATAGTGAGCCCCATGGAGCCAGAAACCCGCAATCTACACGCGTACGGGCATGATGAGGTAAAGGAAGTTCTCACCCTCCGCGGCGCGCAGAATGCCAGGCTTCATGGGCCCGAACAAATCAAGATGAACCGCATCGGTATCAATGGAATTCAGGCCATCGAGCATAAAGGTAAAGTTGAATGCAATATCAACCGATTCGCCATCAACCTCACAAATAAGATTTTCCTGAGCATTGCCAATGTCTTGAGAGTTGGTGAGCAGGGTTACCACGCCGGATTCGGCATCGACGCGAACCTGTACAGGGGAAACCTTATTGCTGAGCAGAGAAACACGACGAACTGCATCAGTAAGCGCATGAGTTGAAAGCGTCGCGCGGGTGGAATGACCCTCGGCAATAAGCTGTTTGTAATTCGGGAAGGTTCCCTCGATACGACGGTTGATAAAAGTGGTGTCACGGTAGGTAACCACGATTTGGTTGTCGTTAAGCGCAATCGTAACAGGATCTTCTGACTGAGGAAGCGAAGCAATGTCCTGAAGGAAAGAACCGGCAATAACCGCTTCGAACTCTTCAGGGCATGGCGAATCGAGCTCAGTTTCGGAAACAGCCAGGCGATAGGAGTCGGTCGCCACCATTTTCAAAGTGGAACCTACGCAAGAAACAAGTACGCCCGTAAGCACAATACGCGTTTCATCGTGAGAAACGACCTTAGCCGTGCGCTTGACCATCGAAGAAAACGCATTGAAGGGGAACGAGGCTTCCTGATCGGCTTCGATTTCGGGGAAAGCGGGGAAGTCAAGAGGATTGAGCGCTTTCAATGAGAACGTGGTGCTATCGCAGAACACCGTTGCGGTGGTTTCGTCTGCCTCAACACGAACTGCCATATCAGGAAGGTTCTTGATGATGTCACCGAAGAGCTTTGCTGGCACTACCGTTTCTCCGGGCTCTTCCACCATAGCGAAGCACGTTACCTTAATGGAGAGTTCCAGATTGGTGGTTTGAAGGGTGATTCTTCCCTCTTCTGCCTTGATATACACACCAGCAAGAATTGAAAGCGTAGAACGGGTGGAGGATCCTTTAACTACAACCGCTAGGGCGCTTTGAAGCTCCGATTGGTTAACGCTGAATTTCATTGCTGCTCCTGTCCTCTGTTCCTCTTGGCTATGATACCTGTTCTAGCCAAGCTGATTCTCGATTGGCAATTGAGTTGCACAATCGAGTTTTCCTCCCCATTAATTCCTTCTCTATTCTTTAATAAATAACTAATAATAGAAGTAGTAACCAGGGTGGATATGTTGATAACTTCTCTTTTGCCTGATGAACGCGGAAAAACACCTGTCGGGAACTCTGTGGAAAAGCACCTTGGTTATCCACAGGGAAAACGTGGGGAAAACTTCTTCCACAAAGGTATGGGGTAATCCCCATGTTTTGTCACCGTTTATCAACAGGTTTTAATACTGCTGGATGCGGATTTTTTCGCGCACTGCTTCCAGCTCTTCTCGTAGGTTTCGGTCTTCTTGCATCTGGCTTGAAATGAGCTCGCACGAGTGGAGCACCGTAGTGTGATCGCGATTGAAGGCCTTGCCGATATTGCTTAGCGTGGTTTCAGACAGGTCTCGGCACAGATAGATTGCAACCTGCCGCGGCCGAACAATACTTCTTGCCCTGCCGCGCCCCACGATGTCTTTGTGTGAAACGCCGTAAAAATCTTCAACGGCGGCTTGGATCATCTCTATTGTGATGCGTTTCTTGCCTCCGCCGATAAAGTGATTGCCCAGAAGCTCCTTGACCTGGCCTTCCGAAAGCGTGTGGTCCTTGTTCATCTTCATGGCGAATATCACGTTGGTGATAGCGCTCTTCAGCTCGCGAATGTTTGAACTGGAGTTGTCCACGATGTAGTCGAGGATTTCGTCTGTGATAACAAACGATGTGTTTTCTCGGCTCTGGTAGTGGCGAATGAGGCTCTTGATGATGTTGCGTTTCGTCTCGTCGTCGGGTGGCTGAATATCTATCGTGGCTCCCGAGTTGAATCGGGACACGTAGCGTTCGTCGAGGTCGATGTTTTTCGGCGCTCGGTCTGCGGAGAATACAAACTGCTTGCCCTTCGGGATCATCGAATTGAAGATGCGGAACAACGCGTTGAGCGTGCCGGGTTTGCTCTGGAGCCCCTGGATATCGTCGATGAGCAGTACATCCGCCTGCTGGAAATAGCCCTCAAAGTTCTTGAAGCTTTGCTTATCG
>UMDM01010532.1_pt1 | contig 24910 bp, 24 predicted proteins | sample 1964501 | NCBI WGS metagenome assembly UMDM01 (sample SAMEA4835995, study PRJEB28245) | human gut metagenome | biome: gut microbiome; material: fecal sample | place: Denmark | collected 2008
CAACCATTACAAATGGAATCGAAGAGACAAGAAGGATCCAGGAGGATGCCAGAAAGAAACGGGAGGAGGATAAAGTCCGCCTGGAAGCTATCAAGAAGGAATTTCAGAACAGAAATTGAAACCTCCACACGACTAAAGTCGCGGGATTCCCGCACTCCCCGAAGGGGAAGCACGTAAAAAATCATTCCAAAAAAGAGGCAATCAGGTTGATATTATTGCCTCTTTTTTGTTCGTTCAGTCCATACTTACACGGATCCCGCCTTTGCGTTCGGATGGCTGGATGATGACAGTTACCGCCTCGTTCCACTCAAACTGATAAGATTCTCCTGAAGCCTGTCCGATGAAGGTTTTCCAGGATACATCCGCGGTGATCTTCGGGTTGCAGTGTCCATGTCCGATCCAGCAGACCACAGCATCCGGATCCGCGGAAATGGTATTATTCTTGCCAACATTGCTCAGTACAACAGGGTTGCCGTCTGACAATACGGCAACATATGCATTCCTGCCTCTGGCCGTAAGTGTGGAAGTAGCAAGACCTTTTTGGGAAAGTACACCCACACCGATGAAACGGACGCTGTAATCACAATCCTGGGTAAATGCCAGAATATTCTCGGATTCAACGGAGATGGTTTCGCCCTGCGCCAGCTGATAGATGACAACGTGCTGTCCGTAATTGGCGTAATATGTAACGGAATCACCGTTCAGACTGACCTTCATCAGCGGAATGTTTTCTCCTGTGACTCTTCTGGCAAGCTGTCCAAATAAAGCCTGCCCGATACTCTGCTGTGGACCAAGAAGCACCTTTTCAAAACGGTAATTCTTTGGACCGCAATTATCTCCGGCTATAAAAGCTCCGGCTTTTACAAAAAGAACATCGCTACCGGTGCATGTAACTTTCAGTGTTAATTCGTTGATGGTTTCAAATGACAACATGATAGTGCCTTCCTTTCTCAGATTACCTGAACCCCATATAGCTCGCAGAGGCCGGCGAGATCTCTTGTGACTCCGTTTCCGATTGCATTGAATTTCCAGATTCCATTGTGTCGGTAAACTTCTCCGATCATCATGGAAGTGACGTTGGAATAGTATTCGTCCATTTTGAAGCTTACCAGCTCTGTATCAGAAGTATCGGTGATCTTTATGTAGGCATCTCTCAGCATACTGAAATTCAGATGCTTTTCCAGTGCTTCGTTTATAGTAAGAACAAAAACGATTCTGGATACAGCCGGATTCAATCTGTTAAAGTCCACAGATATGATCTCACGATTCTGTTCCTGACCTGCAAAAAAAGCAGTACTTCCATCCGGACTTGTTTCCTGACCGTAGAAGACAAACCAGGAATCGCCGATAACCTTGCCTGTATTATTCAGAAGAAAAGCGGATACATCCACATCACATTCAGGATTAGTGATGTCCCATCCCATATATGCCCGGATTCCTGTAATCCGGGCATTGGTTTCGAGAGAAACCTTCTGTCCCTTTCGAGCAGGATTTTTTAAGATTGGGACAGTTCTGGCGGCAGATTGAGCTGTAGTTCTGACAGAAGATGAAGCAGCAGACGGAGCGACTGCCCTGACAGAAGATGAAGCTGTAACCGGCGCAGAGCGGGTATGTGGAGGATTTCTGCGGCTCATGTTATTGATGTTGCCTATGCTGCGTGAGGACAATGGTTCCATGACTTTTTTAGTGTTGATAGTCAGAACGGTCTGTCTGTTTACTGCACCTGACAGATTTTCCGGTACATTAAGCATAATTGAACGTCACCTCCAATGATAAATATTGGGTAATTATTCAGCAGTACCCTTACAGTGGCGAGTCAAAATATCCTGCAAAATAACAGACTGCTGAATAATTACAAACAGATATAAATATTCTAAAATGTTTTACAGAAAATGTCAAACCGTAACGAGTGAGCAGTAATTCGTTTATTTCATGTATTTTTCCAGAACCGGAAACTGTACAGGTCCGATTTCCAGAATCCGGCGGTGAAATTCTTTCAGGTCAAAATCATCTCCAAGTCTTTTCTGACAGAATGTTTTCAGGTCAAGGAAATTCAGATATCCCCAAAAGTATTTCAGATAGTTACCGGGAGTTTCAACGATATACTGATAGATTTCGGCAGCAGTGGAAGCATTGTTGATGCCAAAGGCTTTCAGAAAGACAGCAGTGCGGGCTGCGGTCCCAGCAGTACTTTCTCAAAGCGGTAGTTTCTCCTTTCTCCGCGGAAATCATTCCCGCAGTTTACCGATAATATGAAAAAAAACTCCTGTATGATACATTTTTCGTACAGAAACATTTATTTGCCATTTTGTCATATTATTAAGAAAAGGAGGGATTTTATGAACGAATTTGCAATCAATTGGTTAAAAGGCGGGGAATATGCGGAGATTACTGCACCTGCATCCACAGCGTTGAAAAACAAACTGCTCCGTCTTAAGGAAGAAAGGCCGGATGAGGTGACTCATGTAATTGAAAATAAGGATGGCTCCATGGTATGCCATGTGCCGGTCAGATGGATCAGGGTCAGTCCTCCGCGGAAAGTCTCCGAGGAACAGAGGGAAGCGGCACGTCAGCGGTTTGCAGAGATCAGGGAAAGAATGAGATCCGGTGAGATTGAGGATATGGTCATCGATGACGAAGATATCTGTGATGCTGTTGAGGAATTGGAGATCTGATGGAAATGAAATATAATGGGGTGCGCATCTACTGCCTGCCAGATGATAACTTCTGTCTAAAGGATGAGGATCACAGAAGCCCGTTGGAGCTGGATGAATGCCCTCTGGGAGAAGATGTTTGTACGGGCGACTGTTTTTATTATTCGGAGGATCCGACAGAAAGGAGAAGCTATGGGGTTAACGGATTGCCAGAAAGAGATGATCCGCGCAGTTGCGGAAAATGATATAAGAAAAGCAAAGCGGTGTGCGCTGGCTTCCATTGCAGAGGATACAACACAGAAAAACAGGGGGTTCTGTATCAGATACCGGAACATCCTGACGTCGGAAGGCTCGGCCATGATCAGTATGCCTTCCGACCTGCAGGGTATCCTTGTGTGCGAAGATCCTGCGTTGTCTTTTAAGGAAAACAGGTATTATGCCACAAAGGAGCAGACAGACCTTGCAGAACGGATTCTGCGTATGTCTGTTGTTTCCCAGAAACTGATGGAACTGCAGGTGCCTTATAAGAATGCGGCACTGCTTTACGGACCTCCCGGAACGGGAAAGACACTGTTTGCAAAATATATCGCATACAAAAAAGGCCTGCCGTTCTGCTATCTTAATTTCTCAAAAGCGGTGGACTCTTATATGGGAGCCACCTCCAGAAATATCGCAAAAGCTTTCACCTATGCAGCATCAAACCCATGCGTATTCCTTCTGGATGAAGTGGATGCGATCAGCTGCAACCGGAGTAAGGGCATGAGCGATGGGTCCAGCAAAGAGATCGGCAGGGTGACCATTACGTTGATGCAGGAGTTTGACCGGCTTCCCAATGATGTAATCGTCCTCGGGGCAACAAACCGTCTGGATATCCTGGATGAAGCGTTTATCAGCAGGTTTCCGATCAAAAAGGAAATGCTGCCTTTTTCCGAGCAGGAAAGTAAGGCGATGGTCAAAAAGTTTCTGGCAGATATCGGGTATGTATTTTCGGAAGAAGAGATCATGGGAGCCATCCGCGGAACCCAGGACCAGAGGGAGATCATGAACCGGGTGGTGCAGGTACTTGCAGAAAAGATAGCAGGAGGGTATGATGGGGAATAGGAAAGAAATTACAGCCACACTTTCTGCGGCCTTAGAAAAAAAGATCAATCCCTATAATGATCCGCGGATCTATTGGGCAAGAGAAGTGACTTTTGATTATTCTACCAGCCATGCGGTCCGGGTGGATTATATGAAATTTGCACCTGTGAACAATAGCGTATCCGGAATTGAGAAAGGCGACTTCTATTGCTACGAAGTGAAATCTTCTGTAGAAGACTTCCATTCCGGTCATGGGCTAAATTTCCTCGGGGACTATAATTATATCGTAATGCCGGAAGACGTGTATCAGGAAGTGTCTAAGGAAATCCCACACTATGTTGGAGTATATATATCAAGTGGCAGTGAGCTGGAATGTACGAAAAAAGCAAAAAGACATGATCGTACAAGGCCGGTTTCTGAAATGCTTTTGATGATGTTTCGTTCTGCGGCAAGAGAAAGGATGAGAAAATGACTGTATTTTGTGAACGGGCAAAGACCCGGATGAAAGAATTACATATTACAACAAGACAGCTGGCAAAGAGTATCGGGATGACGGAATCTACCGTTTCCCGTTACCTCAGCGGAAACAGGTCTCCAAAGATCGAAGAACTGGTAAAGATCGCGGAGACTCTGGAATGTTCTGCAGATTACCTTCTGGGACTTAAGGAGTCAGAGAAGGTTGTGCAGAAAGAGATCTTTAAAGAGATCGCAGGTTTGTTTAACAAATTGTCGGATGATAGTACATACAGGAGGAAAAAAGATGTTAAATAATGAACTTCATGGTAAGATGGTAGGAGAACATTCAGCCGAGGAGATAATGGCTATTGGGGAATGGATAAGGAAGAACATCCGTCCCGGCAGGCTTATCAGCGAGTACAACAGCTTTGCACTAAAACAGCTTCTGGAGATCGACACCGGGATCTGCTTGGCAAACGATACTGTAAAAGAAGCAATGTTACTGGCAGGATTCCGTCCGGAATGCTCCGGGGATGAGAACTGGAGGTTCCGCATTCAGCTTGTAAGGGAGATCAATGAAAATCCGAACCCGTTTTTTAACTGGCTGATGGTAGAGGAATATGCAGAGGGCACACCGGAAGCGGATTTCATCTCTGATGTCGCACAGGATTTCCAGTTTCCTGTATTTGCAGACCACGACATCATCCGCGGATACCTGGAAAACGAGGATGCCTATGAAGAAACAATAGATACCTTTGAACGGCTGTGGGCAGAATATGAAAAATAGTTTTTTGACTGGCTGCCGCGCATATTGTATCGGGCTGCCGTAAAATGGATATTTCAGTAAAGGAGGGATCATATGGCAAAGATCATTGATATTACAAAAAAGAACAGCCGCAACGCCGGAAATTTCAATCCTGCTGCGGAGATCGTGGCTCTTGCAGGGGCATATGAGGGGGGAGCTGATATTCTGTATTGCTACGCGGAAACCGTAGAAGAACTTCTCCCGCAGATGGCAGAACTGATGGAGGTAAATGTATCCGATCTTGTCCTTGAAACAGGCAGCCTGATCAGTCTGGATATGGGGATGAAGCAGGGAGAACTTAGTCCCCTTGTCTATCATGCCACAAAAGGGGATACGAGATACAGTGTTTCGATTGGATTGGAGGAAAAAGAGGAGGAAGGGTTCTGTTTTCATATCCTGGCAGATAAATCCCAGGGTAACATCCGTTGGTTTTATGATTTTGATAAAAAATGCTGGACAAGACTGGATGACCTCATAATCAGCCCGAAGCTGGAAAAACTGCTGGATTCGGATTCACCGGAAGCGCATATCCTGGAGGAGGTCTTATGTGCCATGGACGGGGATATTACAGATAAAGAATATCAGTCTTTGAAATCCAAAAACAAAAAGCTGTTTGATCTGTACAACAGAGTCAGCCGCTTTATGCTGCCTTGTTTCAATGTAGAAGGGGACGGGGAGCTGTATCTGGAACCAAGGGATGACAACCGGTTTGGTTTCCGGGTTGGATGTACCGGTTCCGAGTATGTCCTGTACCAGTACCTTGATCCCTTTGATCTGGTCGATACGGATGATATGCATTTTTCTGAGTATTGTCGTGAGGTCGCACGTACTCCGGACCTGAAAAAGATGAAAAAGTGTCTGTGGATGCTGGCAAACAGATATACGGAGGATGTTGTATATACGGTCCCATTATCCCTGGACACGTATACGGAATCCGCGGGAGTCAAACATATCGGCAGGCGCAGCTACTGTGCGTGGGGACGAAAGGATGATTTTACTGCTGCGGAGAAGAAAGCATTGGAAAGCGTCAGAAATTATGTAAAAAAATTCTAAATAAGAAAAGTCTGGCCGTCCTGTCTGTGCAGGGCGGTTTTTTTCGTGCAGAAAAACCTTTTGCACAAAATATGTCATATTATGGATATGGCAAAAACAGAAAGGAGCCGGTAAAAATGACAACAAGTAAAGAGGGTTTTCCTTTAAAAGCAGAAGGCGGAGAAGATCTGCTTAAAGGATTAAAAGATTTAAAATTGAAATTGACTGAGAATGCCGATATTGTCCAGAAATATATGGAAGCGGTAGAAAAGTTCCTGCCGGGGATGACAGCCATGCTGGGCCTGACGGTGTCTGATTTTACGCTGGACAAAGAAAGCCTTTTTGATCTGAGGGATAATATGCTGGAAGGAGAATACTCGCCGATTGTATACCGCGCAGAAAAAGATGGTGGTAAATACGAAGCAGCCATCTGGATCCTGAAAGAAGCATACGGGTTTTCCGTACACTCCTCAGTTGTAAAAAACAAAGACGGGCAGAGCTGGCTGTACAATTCTGACAGACAGAATTGGGAGATTATCGAGACGGAAATGGACCTGTCTCCGCGGATGGAAGAGATCCTTCAGTCCGGTTCCCCTGAAAGCGATGTACTGGAAGAACTCCTGGAGGCATTTTACGGGGATCTGGATGATGCAGAGTACGCTGCGATCAAAGAGAACAACCAGAACCTGCTTTCCCTGTATGCAGAGACGAACAAGTATATGCTCCCCTTCTACGACGATGAAGAGGATGTCTTGTATCTCATCCCCAGGGACGAAGGACGTTTGGGATTCCGGGTTGGTTGGAATGGTTCTGGATATGTTTTATATCAGTATTTGGATTCCCTGGATATTTTAAAACGTAACGAAGAGCTTGGATATCTTGAAAAAAATCATTCGCAGGCAGTTTCGTGTACTTCAAACCTGAAAGAAATGAGGAACTGTCTCTGGATGCTGGCAAACAGATATACGGAGCAGCCGGTATATACCGTTCCATTATCCCTGAAGGCTTATACGGAATCCGCGGACTTAAAGGAGATAGGAAAACCTGCGACTTTTGAGTTTGAGTCTACAGACAGGAGAGTACTTACGGCTGAGGAGAAAAAAGCCGCGGAGGGTATCCGCAGGTATGTAGGAAAGCTCCAGAAAGGAGGAGCGGATGTATAAGAAAAACGACCTTATGAGCATCCTGGATATTGTAAACGACTATCCAGAGGATGCCACCGTGGAGTTAAAAAATTCCCTGAAGGACATGATCGCACATCCGAGAAAGAATCCGAAGTTTTCGAGGTCGGAGCAGGATACCCTGCGGATCCTGTATTACAAAATTATTTATTCTGACAAAAAATACGAACCGGGACAGACGGCTCTTGAGCAGATCCTGCAGATCAGCCGGATCGAAGACAAGTATCATGAGATCGGGATCTATACGGAAGAAGATTTCTGGAAAGCGGTTTTTGAGTCCGCGGAAGCAATAAAAGATGGAATTTATGGCTTTCGTATGAACAATACGGCGTTTTCACGCGATGGAGAACCCGCAAGAGTTTTTCTTGTTAAGTACAAAGACAAGTATATTGTATACACTTCCGAAGAGTATGATGGAGACTTTTACCCAGTAGAACATCTGAGCGATCTGGAACACGATCTGTTTGATGATTATAATGAGGCGGATATTTTTCATATTTTCTTATAATAAAGAAAAAACGAAAGGAAAATGAACATGTCAGAAATATTGAGTTTTGAGGAATTTGTCAGTAAACGCAATGAAGCCAGGGCTGTGATTAAAGACTACGTAATTGACTGCTACATAAAAAAAGTAAAAGAAAAACTCCTTGAAGAAAATCCAGGTATTTCACAAAGGCAGCTTAAAATGAAAACCAGACAGGCCCGGGATTCCTTTAAGGATTCCGCAAAATGCAGGGAGTTGATGGAAGCCGTACCGTTAGAAAACGTCTCAAAATCTTTGAGAAAAGCATATGATACTTATTGCGAAGCAACCAAAAAATTCATTGCATATGAGAAAATGAAAAAAGATGTGGTAGAGGCAATCCCTGAACAGATCAAGGATGCGTATCCGAAAGCCAGGCTGTTAAGGAGAAAGTTCATCCTGCATATCGGTCCGACAAACTCCGGGAAAACGTTTGCCGCTTTGGAGAAGTTTCGCGAAGCACGTGAGGCGGTTTACCTTGCGCCTTTGAGACTTCTGGCTCTGGAAGTGTATGAGAACACGAATTATGCCGGAGTGGACTGTTCCCTGCTGACAGGCGAAGAGGAGGCTTTTATCGAAGGTGCTTCCCATGTAGCAGAGACTATCGAAATGGCAGACATGAACAAACGATACGATGTTGCCGTCATTGATGAGTGTCAAATGATCGCGGATGAAGACAGGGGCGGAGCGTGGACAGCTGCAATCCTTGGACTCTGTGCGGATGAGATCCATATCTGTATGGCTCCACATGCTGAGGATATTGTAAAGCGTCTGATCGAATACTGTGGGGATGAGATCGTGGAGATTGACAGGAGAGAGCGCATGACTCCCCTGGAGCTGGATCCGGACAACTGCCGTTTTCCAGATATCGTAAAGCCCGGGGATGCATTGATCGTATTCTCAAAGCGCAGTGTCATCAATGTTGCTGCGGAGCTTCAGGGCAAAGGCATTGAGTGCAGCATGATCTACGGGGCCCTGCCCTATGAAACCAGAAAGGCAGAGACAGAGAGGTTCTTAAATGGAGAAACAAAGGTCGTAGTGGCCACTGATGCCATTGGCATGGGGCTGAACCTGCCGATTAAAAGAGTGGTATTTCTGGAAACAGAAAAGTATGACGGTTATGAGATACGGCTTTTAAAACCGGAGGAGGTACAGCAGATCGCCGGACGTGCAGGCCGTAAGGGGATTTATGAGGAAGGCCGGTTTACTGCATGTGGGGGACGGAAGTTTATCCGCCAGTCCATGAAGATGTCCCCCGAAGAGATTGATTTTGCCCGTATCCGATTCCCCGGTTTCCTGGTTGCCGTAGAAGGAAAGCTGTCAGGTGTGATGAAGCGATGGAATGAACTGGAAACAGAAAGCTTGTTTTTAAAAACGGATATCGACCAGCAGATCGATCTCTGTCTGTGGCTGGAGAACCATTCTGATGATAAGGAAACGATCTACCGGCTCATCAATATCCCGTTCAACGAAAAGAACGATGATATCCTGTTTCTGTGGAAGACACTGGCATTACGTGTAGCAGCAGAAAATAACATCGACCTGACGCGTGAGATCGAGGCTCTGGCAAGGGAGAAAAAGCGTATATCCGGGATGACTGACACCAGTCAGCATATCCAGCAGCTGGAGTTTCTGTATCAGAAATATGACCTTGTCCACAACTTCATCCGTCTCTTTGGCAAACTGGATACCAGGGATGCAAACAAGGAACTGCTGAGAAAGAAGAAAAAAGAAGTATCCGACGAACTGACTGCGATCTTAAAGAAAAAGAAACTTAAGAGAAGACAGTGTTCTTCCTGCGGAAGATTCCTGCCCTATAATTATCCGTACGGTATGTGTTCCGACTGCTATGAAGAGATGCAGGCGAGAAGATATAACCGCTACTACGGATATTATGGATACGGTGACTTTGAGGATTATTAATTAGCAGCGGACGGAGGTAATTCCGTCCGCATAGCCGAAAGGAAAAAAATGAAATTTGTAAATTCTATGCTTGTGGCTGCATATTTGCTCATCGTCGGATTGACCGCCTGGTCATTGGTACAAAATTTTGGTATTAAGGAAGTTTCTGTGGAAGCGGAGGTTAAAGAGATCCTTTCAGTAGAATATCCCGGCAGATCGGAGACGAATACTACGCTACTCTGCAGATATTCGTACAATAGCAGGGAATACGAGGAAAAGGTCTTCCGCGAAGGCTCCTGCAGAAAAGGAGACAAGATCAACATTGTAATTGACGCAGACCACCCAGATATTGTCATTAGGTTTTCCCAGAAATCAAAAGTAATCTTTCTGTCCGTAATGCTTGGGATCATGGCGGTGTTTGCCATTGTTCTTCTTATTGAGAGCTTCAGGCTTAAGGAATGACATATTTTCCGCGGATATTCCAGTTGTATGGTACAATAGGATTACAAAAACAGTATGGATATCGAGAAGGAGAAAACAATGGCAAAGAATGAAGATGGATACGAAAAATATCTGGGATATATTGAGGACAGCCTGGATGAGGTTGCAGAAAAGGTTACAAGGATTTTCGATGAGAGAAAGAAAGGTCTTGCTGCAACGCTTTGCGGAATGCTTCGGGATGCAGCGTCCTGTGCCACCCACTATGAGTGGAGAAGAGGAGATTGTCCTTACGATACCTCCGGGGAACTTAAGGACTGCGGTGATATAGATTTAAACATTTCCATCGCCGATTTTTTGGAAGAGGAATATACCGGTGGCACAAAAGCAACCTATGTCAGTGGACATGGTTTTTCATATGAAACATATCAGGATTCCCTTACCAACGACACGATCACGCTTTGCGAAAATGTTCTGAGGGATGCAGTCAGGATCTGCCTGCAGGAAGCGTTTCCTGAGGACGAGGTGTCAGAAAGAGATGCAGAGGAAGTGATCTATGAATGTCATGATGACATTTATGATAATTGTCCGGCAGAAAGTTTTTGGCCATGCAGCGGGGCTTTGGAATATTGCGGGATAGATACGGAAATGCCGCTTAAATCTTTGTTTGATACAAAGAAAGTAAAAATTGTAGCGTTCAGGACAAAATAGAACCGTTTGTCATATTAACCAGTAAGTTCCGCGGATGAAGCATTGCGGAGTAGATTTGGACAATCATTACAATCTTTGTGTCAGGAAAGGAGATCAGATGAGTAATAAGCTCAAAAGAAAAGCGAAAAAGAAAACGGTTGATTTTGGAGAATATACAATCTCCCTGCCTTCCGGAACCATGCTGGAGTCGTTTATCAAATATACCGCGGAGGAACCGTGGAATATAGACAGAGTCACAGATTTTCTGGATGCGCATTCAGCCAGAGTCAGAAAAAAGGTAGAAAAGAATCAGTCTTTCTCCCAGCAGGAAATGGACGAAATGTATGAGTTTAGTGAGTATTTCTTAGATCAGTATACCGACGAAGAAGGATGTCTTGATCAGGAGATTGCAGACTGCTATGATGAAATGCCATTCATACTACGGGTCATTAGTTCGTATTTTGATTATCAGGAAGAGATTGCAAAAACAGAAGCTTTGAGTTCCCTTTCTGATGTTGAGCTAAAAGAAGCAGGAATGCTGAGAGACAAGATCCTTTCGGCTGGAGACAGCCTGCTTATTTCGGGCCTGGTTTCCGGAGAAATTGTATCGATGGTCCTTTTGGATTTTATTATGCAGGATCCGGAGAAAGCCGCGGAGTATCGTGAAGACTTGCTTTTTGACTGTGCAATAATGATCTATGAAGGCGGATTTTTGGTTGTAGATGTCATCGATGATGAAAAAACAAAAATATTTGGAGTCGCTGGACTGGAACCTGGAAAATGGAGATCAATGAGCAAAGAAGAACTGGAACAGGTCGTTTGCTCTGATGAGGACGGTAATCCAGTACCCTTGGATGATGGAGAGGAATTTGTTGATTTTGTAGATATGGTAAAAGAGTAGAGAAAAAGTTTCATACTCTCGATTAACAAAAAAAGCTACTTCCGACATATATTCGGAGGTAGCTTTTTTTTGCTAAATCACTTTACCGTTATCTTAAATCTGAAGATTTTTTTGGAAACATATACTTTTTTATTAGTATTTTTCGGATAAACCTGGAAAGTAATGGTTGCGGTTCCTTTGTTCTGGCATTTTAATTTGAGGTAATGATTTCCGTGGCTGTCAGCGTAACATGTATTGCACATATTTTTAACTACTTTGCTGTTACTGCTTGAACTGCTTGTAGCGGCATCTGGAAGAAACACTTTTAAAGTAGTTCCTTTTTTCGCAGTTCTTGTTTTTGTAGAAAACTGCAGCCGTGGCATCACATCAACTGCACATTTTGCGATTTCCACGTTCCCTTTTTTTTAAAGTAATAACAGAAAATGCTTTGGAGGGACGGAAAGCTCCAGTAGTTGTTGTCTTTTTTGCAGTGATTTTTCCACTGGAACTTACGCTAACAACCTTTGGATTACTAGATATCCATGTGAGTCTGCCAGGAAGTTTATTGATTTTTGACGCAGGATGCGTTGTTCTTAACTGTAAGGAATCTCCTTCGTACAAAACTGCATTGGTGTAATTCATTTCCGACAAATTAAAAGAGTAGTCTCGTACAACAGATGTGGTAGTTGTAGCCATAACCGGAGCTGAAGCGGGGAGTATCATGGAAGCAGAAACCGCATACACACAAAGTTTTCTTAATATCTTATTTTTCATTTTAAAAACCTCCTTTTTCCCAAAGTGAAAAAGAATATGGAAAAATAAAAATTACAAATTTTCAGCTTCTGAAGGATTCGGCAGGTCTGTATTTCGGCTATTTATTTTAAATTCAGCAGATTTTGTTGTGCCTGACAGGTTTTCAGGCACTTTTTTTTCGTACCAGAAAATACAAACCTGAAAACAAAGTATACTTATATCATGAACAGCAAAGACAGCTGTTCATACCATTCATTTTTTGTCTTTCGTTTTTGGGCATCCGCGGGGTTCGGAATTAACCGCGGATGTCTTTTTTTTGCGCATATAATTTCGTTTTTTTATCATATCAATTAAATTGGCTCTCATAAGTAATAAATTTTGAAATACAAAAAAGTGAATTCGAATTCACTTTTTTATTTTGTTTCACCGTTCTTCATTTTCTTTCCGTATCAAAAACGAAAGGAGAATGTAAAAATGAATGATACTATCTACAGAGGAATGAGAGACCTTGTCTATGTAGCTCTCGGAAAAACAGCTTACAGTAACAGTTCCGAGTACCTGGAACTGAAAAAGCATTTCAGATACCCTGGTGAGGTACTGGAGCGTATGGAACAGTACGGGTATTCATCCAATGACGATTATATCTCTGCCATGGAGGTCGTACTGTGGATGAAGGAGACTCTGTCAGCAAAGCAGATGGAAGAGATGTTCGTCGGAACCCAGTTGGAAGACTTTGTAAAAAGGACAAAGGAAAAAGCAGGAGATAACCTGTATCTGCTGTACGAGCTTTATCTTTATGAAAAGAGTAGCAGAGAACAGATCCTGACATCTGTCAGTAAAACTCCGCTGGAAACAACCGCCGGATTCCTTGACTGGATGACATCCAACAGGCTTTTTGGAGCTGCGGACTATTCCCTTGCAAAGGATATCGTCCTTTCCATGGATGGAGAATTAAAGGCACTGAACAGACTGGATGCCGTAAAAGATGCCGATCTGTTTATCCATCTGATCAAATTTGCTTTCAGGCTGGTATGCCATGATTCCAGGTTTAAATCTGACGAGGATTATAAACGGTTGGGTTTGACCGGACTGCTTGTTGCCTTAAAAGATCTTTATTCAGAACCAGTAGGCAGATCTTCCAAAAAAGTCCTGGAACAGATGGGATTTTCCGAAATGGATATCCTTAATCTGAACTGCGGGATCTGGCTTATTAAGGATCAAACTCCGTATACCTATAATTCCATAATCAAATGGTGGAGATTAAAGAAACGCTGGTTCCAGTCTTTGTTTGTACAGAAAGAAGAGATCACGATCAAGCCAGTTATTGAAAAAATGATTGAGAAGGAAATGCCCAGAAAGATCGATGGGGAAAATCTTACAAGGGAATTCTATCTGGAAGGATTTTCAGCAGAGATCCCTGTTATCCAAAATTCCTACCTTTTGTTTGATCTGTTAACCAGACGATTGGATGGAAGCGGAAATGCTTCCCATAACAGCATGGGTAATGTCCTCAAATGGAGGAACATCTGTAAAAACCATGATCTTTCGGTTATGGGGGATGTGCTTTGGCTGAAAGGCCTGATGGCGTATCTGAATCCCCAGGGGGTCTCCTTTAACATATATATCTCAACAGGAGCTGACCGGAACAAACAGATCTATGCAGAAGTGATCAAGGACTGTGAAAACCTGGAAGAAAAGCAGGAAGTATTAAAGGAAATCTTCCAGAAAGATGTAAAGGAATTTATTTACCAGCATCCAGGTTTCTTCAGAACAGGATTTCTTGACCCGCTGTTTATTTCCGGCTTTCTGGACATGGACAGATATTACAAAGAGAACAGCTGTGATGCTGCAAAGTATTTAAGAAACATGGAATATCCTTTCCAGCTTGCTTTTCTGCAGAGGTTCTGCGAGGACAGAAACTGGCAGTTTACTTCCGAGGAAGCTGAATTTTTAAAAACAGCTGTCAAGGACAGCTGGATGGTAAGTCTGGCTTATGCAAATAAGTCGACCGACACCTGCTTCCAGCGTTTTTCTACAGAAGAAAAGAAACTTCTCCTTGGGCTTGTGTGTGAACTCTGTGTCCGTATTCCTTACATCTGCCGGCTTGACCTTTTGATGGCAGGATTGATTGCAAATACGGAAACAAGATTCATACTCGGGGAAAAAACCGCCCAGGAATGGTACCGGATCTTAAAACAGCGTGATTTTGGATATCAGGATTCCCTTGACCGGGATTTCCTTTCCGCTGAGGCTTATAAAAAAATCCAGAAACAAAAAGAAGAACAGAAGGAGAAAGAAAGACAGGACCGGGAGGCGAGAGAAGTAGAAATACGGAAAGCGTCGCTGGAAGTAAAACTTCAGGGACTCACCATCAAGGAAGCGGCTAAAGTTTTCGCAGGCAAAGTTCCGTCTTTTGTTTTTTTAGATAGAGAGCGGACTCTTGCTTTATTGGAAGTGTATAAGGAGCACTTTGAGGACAAAGAGATTTTTACCGATAAAAAAGTGATCTGTAAATTGATGAAGTTCTTTCTGGACTGCTATGAAAACAATTATATTACGAAACCAGTCCTGATGAATAAACTGGGGCTGCTTAAGGAGGATTAAGGATGAATTACTTAGAAAACATGGGAGAAAATTTGGAACTGTTAGATCTTGTAAAAAAATGCAATGTTACGACATATTCGTTAAGAAGTATACGCGACAAAAATACTGCCATTAAAAACCTTAAGGGGCTCCGAGTGGAGCTTCTCAGAGTTTCTCCGTCTTATATGAGAGAGAATCCATGTGAGCTCGTTAAGACTGAGGTATTGAACCATGCGGAAGCCGTGGAAACCATCAATCTACTTGGTGAAGAGGATACCCTGAATCTTGAGGAAATGATATTATTAGGTTCTTTTTTTTCGGAGCATATCCCATACGATCCTAAACTACTGGCTGACTGTGTGAAAGCAGTAGGAGTACGGGAAAAAAGCAAATACATGCGAATATACTATGATCTGCTGGCAAATGGAAAAAAAAATCTGTTTAACAGTGTATTAAGATTCCCCAGGCTGGCAGCGGCAATCTTACAGGAATGCGATTCCAGTAATGAAGGCGGATTTGAACGCAATCTGGAACAGTTCTATATCCTGGATGACCTTGCGGATTCCTGGGATGTGAACAGGGAATCTGAAAGGATTCAGACATTCATTAAGATTCTTAACTGCCCCGGAGCAATGGAGATCTATGTCCAGGCCGGAAAATATGCAAAGAGTGTGTTTCTGCCTGAGTCCAGGGATTATTCAACTGCTGCGGAGATTGTTGGGAAAACCATGGCTCTGCTTGTAGAAAAGCTGTCAAAACTGGATCCGAATGTAATGATACAAAGTGATGTTTATAAAAGGTATTTTGAAAACGCTTCGTATATTAAATTCGACCAGAAGCTTCTTTCTGGTTACCTGAAAAACCTGACTGACATGGAGCCTTATGATGCAGGGAAGTCCGTGTTCTGGAGGGCTGGATTTCTTGGCGTCTGCACTGGGAACCGGTATACAAAACTTGTCTATCAGATGGCTGGAAAAGCCAATGAAGAGAATCTGATGGAATTGGTCTACGAAGCTATTGTTGACCATAAGAAAAGTTTCCTGCGGCTGATGGAAGATGCTCTGGATCTCTTTTTGCAGGTTCCTTATGAGTCGATCCTTTTTGTTAAAGATTTCCGTAAGCTTCTCAACCTGAACACGCTTCAGAAAAAAGATATCCTGACATTGTTAAAGAAAGACAATGAAGGCAGTTGGCTCTATACGTATAATACCATGGAGTTTCATGGACTTAGTGGGACTTATACTTTTCAGGAACTTCTGGCCGTCTGCGTACAACCGGAATGGATCAGAAAAACATATGCAAAACTGGATATGCGTGTGGATGAAAAACTCCGCCGTATCCGCCAGATCTTTCGTTTTGGTTCCCTGAAAGAAAACAGGGATCCTGCAGCTATAGCAGCGGCTCTGTCCAACGAATCCTTTGAGGATTATTGTACCCGCAAAGGTATCAAGGATGCCTCGAAATCAGATCTGTTCCAATTGATGGAGCTGGAACAGGCAGATGAAAAGGTGTCTTCTGTTGCCAATGCAGCAAGGACAGAGCAGGATGTAAGAACGATCCTGCGTAACCGGAAGCCGGAACTGTTTGAGATGGGACTGGATGCGTTTAAAAAAGCGTTCACTGATCTGGATACGGACAGCAGCTGGCTGAAAGAACAGATCGAGATCCCGAAAGAACACCTGGATGCCTTTACTTCCTTTTGTCTGGACGGAAATGCTTCCATTGTTCATGATTACTATGAAAGCAACTACGGACAGCAGGTGGAAAACGTCCTGCTCATTGCAAAAGCAACGATCTACGGGCTTCTGGACGAGGTGAAGTATAAGGATCTCCACAAAGAGATTGGATACGCGATAACACCGGAGCAGGAAAACACCTGGAAAGAAAACATCACGCTTGTGGACGGTAAGGTAAAAACAGGAGAGTATACGGATTTTGTCAGCTGCATGAACATCGGCGTATTGCCCGAAAGAACCTGTATGAACTACAGGGATGGAGCTTACAATGAGTGTCTTCTTTCTACGTTCGATGCAAATAAAAAAGTCATCTATGTTACGGAAGAGGATGAGATCATCGGAAGGGCTATCCTGAGGCTTACCAAGTTATCAGATGAAGGAAACAAGTACCTGCATTTTGAGGATGTGGCAGAAGAAAGTCCGGAAAATAAAGAAAACCTGGTTGTATTCCTGGAAAAATGCTACAAAAATGGCTTCTCGGGTAAAAAGGCAGCCATGATCTACCGGAAACTGTATGATCTTGCCAAAAAGAAAGCCGAACTCCTTGGAGCCGAGCTTGTCCTGGCGGATGATTACAAGAATGTTGCGGAGAGGAGCGGTTTTGAAAAAAAACGTTCGTATATCTATGTTTCCGAGAGTAAAAACGGTAAACAATATCTCGATTCCCTTGGAGGCAACTGTGAGAGCGGCGGATATTATGTCCGCGGAAATTTCTTTTTTGCCTCATAAAATTACTCGGGGTATCTGCCCCGGGTTACTGTAGAGGTTCTTCCCCCGGATTTTTTCCGGGGTTTTTTGCATTCGAAAAAAGGTTGAGTTTGATCAAAGTATTTGCAACTTGCACCAGAACTGGTTTAAAATAAGGACAACCATAGATTAGCGAAAGTCCGCCAAAATGTTTCTGACGCATTGGTGTCTTTCGCAGAAAGGCGGATTATGAAAAACCTGTCCAAATTTTCTACCGTTTTGATGGCGGTATATACGATTCTTCTGATACTCGCAGATCTGCGTCTTTTCTCCGTCTCCGCGGCTTTTGGCCACATGTCAAAAAGCGTAACCGGATGGATAATAGACGGAGCAGATCTAAGCGTGATCGCAGGCGCCTTCAGTGTAAGTGTTTCTGTCCTGATCCTTATATTTGCAGTCGTCTTTCTTTTTTTCTGCATTGCCTGTGTGATACTGACTGTGCTCTCTTATTGGCTTATCCGCAGAAAAAAATACAAAGCCGATGCCTGGATGAAAATTGTCGTTTTCGGTTTTGCATTGGCGGGGTGTCTTAAACTCGTTTCGTTCTGGACTTCCGTTCTGCTTATACTGCCGGTTGTACTTTCAGTAATTGTGGTTTTTGGAGAAAAATAATTTTTGGATCTTGTTGTTTATTCGAAAACAAAAGCCCGGCCATATAGCCGGGTTTTAAAATATATTGGCCGTTTTTTGACAGCCTGCTTAATTTAAGACCCTAACAGGATAGTTACGTAATCCCATTCGTAATGACAGTTTGTGCGCAGATGGAGAGTCTCCCAGGTAAACGTCGATACGCTTTCCTTTGATTGCTCCACCAGTATCTACTGCCTTATAGACCTTGTCTCCGATCAATACGTCGCTTCCTAAAGGAATAACAGATGGATCTACTGCAATACTGTAATTTGCTTTAAGGACTTCTCCGGTTGACCCAATGGGCTTGCCCTGGGAATTAACTAATCCTTCCGAACATATATCGCATTCGCAGTAGTATGTAACTTTACACATTCCAACATATCTTTCATTATTTTTTACCACGTATACTTCACACCGATATGGTCTTCCTTTATATTTTGCAGTAATATAAATGCAACCTTTCCTGATTCCGGTTACTTTTCCATTTTTATCTACAGTTGCCACTTTCGGGTTTTCAGAGCTCCACGTAATTGGACCGGATGCATTCTTAAGCTTCAGCTGTAAGGGATGACCCAGCCTGACATCCGCTACTTCATAATTTAGCTCGATCTTAGTATTTAAGACAGTAATACGGCAGGTATAATTTTTTCCTCCGTATCTTGCCGTAATGGTTGCGTTGCCTTTTTCTCTCGCATATACAAATCCGTCATCTACGGAAGCAACAGATGGATTAGAGGACTTCCATGTTGCTTTTCCGGGAGCATTTTTTAATACGAGATTGTACTGGCCATCCAGATTTAATGTCAGCGAGGTTTTGTTGAGTACAGGTGTTTTGGCTTCTTTGATTGTTACCCTGCATTTGTAGGTCCTTCCTCCATATACTGCGTAAATGTATGTGGAGCCAGCCTTTTTTCCTTTGACGGTACCGTTGGTCACAGTGGCAATTTTGGTGTTTAAGGATCTCCAGACTATTTTGCCTGATACGGCATTGCTTAAGGTCAGGCGGGTGCTGGATCCTGCGTTCATGGTAACGGATGATCTGTTCAGCTTACAGCTTTTTGTGGCAGCTTCTACAGTCTGAGGCTCCATGCCTGTGATCCCTGAAACAGGAACTGAGAAGAGCATTGCCGCGGAGAGGCTGACAGCCAACAGCGATTTTAAAGGTTTCATAAGTATCTCCTTCTTTCTTTTTTATTTGTAAAAATCAAAATGATAAAAGAGTTTTGATTTTGAAAATGTATTTACAGATTTTCCGCGGATTGCTATAATCTATAGTACAGAAAAACATTTTTACACAAAGGAGGAAAACCATGAAGATCAGAAAACTTTTGTGCGCAGCAGCTGCGCTGTGCATCACTCTTGTTGCGGGAATGACCGTTCAGGCAGCATCGGAAAAAGAAGCGCTCAAAGCATACAGCGATATGCTCTCTAAGCCTACCATTAAGTGGAGTAATACGTGCCCAAACGAACCAACATCCAGGTTAAAATTTGCCCTGGTTGATTTCAACAATGACGGGACTCCGGAATTATATGTAGAAGCAGATCCGCATTCTGGAGTAGACGTCCATTTTAAGATTTTCTCCTGTAATGGTTCAAAACAACCGGTCTGTATTATTACAAGCCCAACAGATGAGTCACTTATTTCCTATGCTCCGGGAAGAAAAATGATCTGTGTCAAGAGATCAGATCGTGCTGGGATCATAAAAACATATTATAAAATCTCATCTGGTAAAGCAGAGGAGAAACTTTCTTATATCGATCCTTACGGAGGTGCTGCGAACGAATACTATCTTGGAAAGTACTATTACAGTAAAAAGATCACAAAGTCTGAGTATGACAAGAAAAAGAAATCCCTGTTAAAGAACAATGCAGAGAACAATAAGATCTATGTAAAAACAAATACAGCTGCAAACCGAAAGAAATATCTGACCGTAAACAGTACTCCAAAACTTCTCAAACTATCCAAAAAAAGCATTACAAAATACGCAGGAACCACCTGTCAATTAAAAGTATCTATGTCCGGACTTACTGGCCCGCTGAGGTGGACATCCAGCAATACTAATGTTGCAACGGTTAACAGCAGTGGAAAAGTTTCTGCAAAAAAAGCCGGAAATACGACGGTCACCGTTTCTGTCGGAAATTTGTCCGCAAGCTGCAATGTCACCGTAAAACCTGAAAACACTGCTGCTTCGTACAGGCAAAAGTATAAGAATTATCTTGCCAAAATGGATTCTTCTTACAGCTTTGCAATTGTGGATTCCGCAGAAGGTTATCCGGTGCTTTTGATCACAGATAAAACAGCAGGAGGATATGCAAAAAACTGCAGTGTGTATTATGTTGGCAAAAAAGTAAGCCAGGTTGGAAAGTTAAAAGTATCGTCTCTTATACAGTACAAAAACGGGTCCATATACCAGGCACAGCGCCGAAGCTGGATAAAGATTGACGTACAAAAAGGCAAGCTGGTAACCAAACGATATACAGATTTTTCAGAATATGAAAAAGCTGCCCCAGAAAACATCAAATTCCTTAAAAACACATCTGCAAACAGAAATAATATCTAAGTCTTTTTAAGCCCTGATTTTTCAGGGCTTTCTTTTTTTGCCGCCTTCCATAGGGCGGCTTTTTTCGTTTCATAAAAAATCTTTTTTTCGTCATCTTATCATGCAAATGAATGGTTCCAGACCGAAACCCCTGAAAGGAGGTCTATATGGAGATTTATCATAAGAACAAGGATCAGCATGATAAGGGTTTAAGCGATGAAGTATTAAAAGATCTTCTTGAGCTCCAGCGGATAAATAAGATCGAACCTAAAAAATGGACCAGATCACAGATGTATCATCTCTTTTCAAGTATGACATGGAGATGAGGATCGGAGATAAGATAAGGAGATTTAAAGCCTTTTCAGAATGGATCGGGTTATATAATGCAGCGTCTTATATTTCTGAGATTGGAAAATATACGGAAGAAAAAAAGGACGAAAACGGAAACAGACGTAAAGAGGTAGTAGAGGTGATCCAGGCTGTTGGGATACAGACCAAAGAGGAGATCCCTTATTTCCCTGAAGGCATAAAGCCTAACCTTGTGATCAGAAAACGTTCCATCGATACTTATCAGTATATCTGGGTATTGAAGTTTCCTGTTAACATCAAAATGAAATCCAGCTGGCATTTACTGGAAAGAGCCCTCGCACATCTGTATCCGGGTGCAAAACCGATCTATAAAACAAAGGGGATCATGGTTCCCGGTATCAAGGAGTTACAGACCGGATACGGATGGGTTGATCTGGATGAGTTTAATGAGAACAAATATACCTTTTCATATCTGTGGGAAGCAATAGGCAAATGCTATCCGGTAAGGGGACGTGCCCTGAAAAAATATCTTAAAAACTGTGCCCTGTACTGCGAAGGGCTCAAGACAACCAAACAGTTTATTGCGATCAGAAGACTGAACTCCCTCCGCAGACTGATCCTTGATAAAAAGGGTCTGCTAAAACTAAGATGGGAAGAAATGCTCAAGATCCTGTACTGGTACTGGTGCTTTGCGATAGATGTGGGATATCAGACAGAAGAGATCGAAAAACAGATCACAGATATTTTCAAGATGAAAGGGATTATCATGCCCATCAGCCTTATCAGAGAAGCAAAAGCAGATTCTACCTACAGGATCAGAAATAAAACATTGAATGAAACTTTCGGCCTTGACGATGACAGGTATTTCCATGAACCAAAGGAAAGAGTAACAAGAGCAGAATACTTAAAAGGCATGGAAGAGAAGAGGATGGAATTAACGAAAGAGATTACCAGACTTTTCTACAAAGGCTATTCTTCAACAGAAACTGCAAAAATGCTTAACGTATCCATGGCAACTATTGCCAGAAGAAAAAACGATGCAAAAAAACTTGGCTGGATTCCATTCCGCGGCAAGTTCTTTCAGAGTGCGCTTTCCTGGAAGCTGGAGGCCTGATACGGTTTTAAAATAGTCAGAATAATTGTTTTTGAGCAGACCTTTTCTACAAGGTCTTATTTGCGTGTAAAGAATCCATCGCCGGAACACTAAATATTCTGAAATCTTATAAAAAAATACTCTTAAATCTATTTTTTTCAAAATCCATCGAAAAATAGCAGTCCTATAACGTATCATACGTAATTATATAACACTGTCCCGGTCACGCATCATAAAGGTAAAGACCATGTCCCGGAGACATCCAAAATAGCAGCCTAAATATATACACACAATTTCATATTTTGTACTTGCTAATTAATAAATTGTCGCAATATCAAACCTAATTGTATATATTTTTCAGACGTTACACCAGCCTGAACATGTTGATTATTTTTATGTTCTTCTTTTGCAAAAGTCCTAACGTTCGTCGTCCCCCATCGGGGCATTGCCGCGGAGCACGTTCATTCGCCCCACCAGGTTAAGCTCTCTGAGTTGTAGTGTAGCTTAAAATTCCAGCTGCAGATGTCCTGAAAGCTGACGAGGCAGGGCTATTGGTTTGAGTGTCAGATTTCGGTTGCGGAAGGTTATGCTGCAGACGAAAGACTGTCTCCCGGGATTCTGCGTTACTGGCCACTGAAGTCTATGAGACGTCCTTAAAGTCAAAAGTGAGACTCTGTCGTCTGTGTGATACTCTTTGGCTACGGATATGCCTTGGAGATACTGCGGATGATTCAGGTAACATGAACTGACTGTATCCCACTCCGCGGATATATATGGGGAGATACCTTAACTCTGAAAGAAAGACAGATGTGGAAGTTATGGTGTGTAGTACTGTATGTGTAATAATCCGCTATTAGTGTGTTAGCTTAATGACATGAACGGTTGATTTGATATCTCTGGTTCTTCTGTTTGAACTGAGGTCAGCATGGATTCCGTCGGTTCCTTACAGTGTAAGGGATTCCGACCGTAGAATGGCTGCGGATAGAAGAGGTGGAGTATCTTAGGGGTGTTGGCTTTAAGATGGATCCTAGGTGTGTAGATGTTTGACGGTCAGTAATTGGATGATCGGTGGCTGCTACCTGTCAATTGTGATTGCATACAATCTGCGGATGGGAATGATTTTAAACCCAGATGAAGGCAATGAAAACCATGTGTCGTAAAAAAAAGTGAATTCGAATTCACTTTTTTCAGAGACGGAGAAGGACTGTCGACTATTCTGTAATCCTTGATGTGAGCTGCAAAGGAGGGGGTTTTCCTCTCCGCGGATAGAGAGTGCCTTGAGGTGCTTCATACATCCAATGACATACTGCGGAACAACTTCCTGGTAAGGAGTCCCTCTGCCAGAGACCTGAAAGAAAAGGATTACCTGCAAAGACAAAGACGCCCTGATCGTCTGGCGTATGGATGATACAGAAGCGATCCTTAACGGTTTCGTCTGGCACACATGGAGGAAGAATGACTGGAGGCTCTTTTGGCGGCACCCTACAGCCAGAGGTCGGTATGCTACATTTTCCTTCGGGTTTCGGGGAGCATATCGAATAACTGTAAATTGAGCTGAATCAGGGCTTTGTGGGATTCGACGCACAGAATCCCAATCCGACATCAGATTTCCGAAAAAGCTCGTTTTCCTTAATATTTCCGACCGGGTATGTGTCGTTCCTTGTAAGAGTAGGAATGGTGTCATATCTTTCTATGGGCTTCCCATAGAGGTATTTGACACCATTCCTGAAAGTGCCTTGAAACTCTTGATTTTACAAATTGAGCCAAGAATGCTTGTGACTTCAATCATGAGATGAATTGGCTCAGGGGCTGCTGTTTTTTCAAAAAAAGTATTTTTCTTCATATTGATCTTAATCAATATGATCAGGAAGGAGGAATCCTTTATGCATATGCTCAGACTAAGGCTGCTGGTGGACTACCGCACAGAACCGATCGTGGAAAAACGTTTCCGGATCCTTGCGCATATCAGCAACCAGCTCCGCAAACATGTTAAAAAACAGCTGTCCAGGCTGGAGAAAGACAAGGTATACCAGGAATTAAAAAAAGAATACGGACGGCTGAAAAAACTGGATCCCGACAATCATAAGGAGGTGGCTGCGGACCTGGCGCGCGTCTCCGGTCTTATGGATGAGACTATCAATGAGCTGGGGCTGACCAAAAGCGGTCTGGAAAAATATGCCAGTGTCATGCAGAGACGGTATAAGAAAAATATCTCCTCCCACCAGGTGCAGGCAGAGGTCGCCCATATCCTTAAAGGCCTTGAGAAAGTACTGTACGGGGACGGCAAAGATATCCATTATAAGAAAGAGCGTGACTTCACTACGATCCCGGGAAAGAGCTGTTCCAATGGCGTGATCCTCCATTTTGACCAGGACGATGAAAAACATGAGGTAAACTGCTATATCACCTGGAACGGCATCACCATCCCGGTAAGATACGACCTTTCAAAAGCCGACCTGCCGGGCGGCAGGAACTATGTCAACGAATCCCTGTCCTCCGGTAAGATCTGCTACTGCGAGATCAAAAGGATCTGGTTCCGTTCCGGATATAAGTATTATGTGGACATTTATATGAAAGGGGAGGCTCCGAAGAAGGTGGAACCCGGAAAGTCCGTCATGGGCATTGACGAGGGGACTTCCACGGTCGCTGCTGTATCTGGGGATGCTGTATTCCTGGAAGAGCTGGCTCCCCAGTGTGTGGATTACAATAAGGGGATCACAAAGCTCCAGAGACAGATCGATGTTTCCACCAGAAAGACGAACCCGGACAAGTTCAATGAAGACGGCACCTGCAGGAAAAGATCCGAGTGGAAGGAAAAACACTGGACGTTTTCCCAAAACTGTCTCAGGAAAAAGGCGAAGCTGCGGGAACTGTACCG
>UMDM01000542.1_pt1 | contig 24542 bp, 18 predicted proteins | sample 1964501 | NCBI WGS metagenome assembly UMDM01 (sample SAMEA4835995, study PRJEB28245) | human gut metagenome | biome: gut microbiome; material: fecal sample | place: Denmark | collected 2008
AAAAAGCAAATATTGTTTGTAAATCTATTGTAGATGATGGATTAGAAGATGTTTTAAAAATTTTATTTAGTGAGTAGGAGAAATTTATGATTCAATTTCATGAAGAAAGTAAAACTTTTCATTTATATAATGATCAAATCAGTTATATCTTTAAAATCTTAAAAAACAATCAATTAGGTCAACTCTATTATGGAAAAAGAATTCATGATCGAGATAACTTTGATCATCTTTTTGAAACAAGTCCTCGACCAATGTCATCTTGTAGCTATGAAGGTGATCTCACTTTTTCATTAGAACATATTAAACAAGAATATCCTGTTTATGGTTCTGGTGATTTACGTCATCCAGCAATCGACATCACCCAAGAAAATGGCAGTCATATTTTAAACTTTGAATATGTAAATCATCAAATAATTCAAGGTAAACCTCAATTAGATCATTTACCTGCAACTTATGTAGAAAAAGAAGATGAAGCACAAACATTGATCATTACCCTATATGATGATGTTATTGATACAAAATTACAGTTAAGTTATACCATTTATCATGATTTACCTGTTATTACAAGAAATGCTTTTATTATTAATGAAGGAAAACAAAAATTAAGACTTAATCAAATGATGTCTATGTCTTTAGACTTACCTGATAAAGATTATGAAATGATTGAACTTACAGGATCATGGGCAAGAGAACGTTCTATTAAAACAAGAAAACTTACTGAAGGTATTCAAAGTATTTATTCTTTAAGAGGCTGTTCTTCTCATCAATTTAATCCTTTTATTGCTTTAAAAAGAGAAAATTGTAAAGAAACAAGTGGTGAAGTTTTAGGTTTTAGTTTGGTTTATAGTGGTAACTTTTTGGCCCAAGTAGAAGTCGATAATTATCATGTCTCACGTGTATCTATGGGAATTCATCCTCATTGTTTTGAATATCTATTAGATCATTTAGATTCTTTTCAAAGTCCTGAAGTTGTAATGGTTTATAGTAATCAAGGTTTAAATAAAATGTCACAAACCTATCATCAACTTTATCAAAAAAGACTTGCTAGAGGAAAGTATCGAGATCAAGTAAGACCTATTTTAGTGAATAATTGGGAAGGAACTTATTTTGATTTTAATGAAGATAAGATTGTTTCAATGGCTAATACAGCAAAAGAATTAGGAATTGAGTTATTTGTGTTAGATGATGGTTGGTTTGGTAATAGAAATAATGATCATCAAGGATTAGGAGATTGGTTCCCTAATTTAGATAAATTGCCTCATGGAATTCGTGGTCTATCAAAGAGAATTCATGATTTAGGTTTAAAATTTGGATTATGGTTTGAACCAGAGATGGTCAATGAAGATTCTAACTTATATAGAAATCATCCTGAATGGATATTAAAAACTCCTCATAGAAAGAGTTGTCATGGAAGAAATCAATATATTTTAGATTTTTCTAATCATGAAGTTGTTGAATACATTGCCCAGGCAATGATGAATGTGATTGATGATTCCTATATTTCATATATTAAATGGGACATGAATCGTTGTATGTCAGAAGTCTATTCAAGCACTCATGATGTTTCATCACAAGGAAGAGTCATGCATGAATATATCCTAGGTGTTTATCATTTATACGATGTTCTAACAACTAAATACCCTGATATACTCTTTGAATCCTGTGCAAGTGGAGGAGCACGTTTTGATCCAGGAATGCTTTATTATGCCCCTCAATGTTGGACCAGTGATGATACCGATGCAATAGAAAGATTAAAGATTCAATATGGAACTTCTCTTGTTTACCCACTTTCTTCAATGGGATCACATGTTTCAGCAATTCCTAATCATCAAACATTTAGAAATACACCACTTGAAACACGTGCTAATGTAGCTTATTTTGGTACTTTTGGTTATGAATTAGATGTTAATCAATTAACCTTTGAAGAAAAAGAAATTATAAAAAAACAAATTAGTTTTATGAAACAATATCGTTCTTTATTTCAATTTGGAACATTTTATCGTTTAAAAAGTCCATTTACATCAAACGAAACAGCTTGGATGGTTGTCTCTCATGATAAAACACAAGCAATTGTTGGTTACTATCGACCTTTACAAGAAGTTAATGTAGGTTATCGTCGTTTACCTTTATTAGGTTTAGATGAAGATAAGATGTATCATGTTAATGGTTTAGATTTATATGGAGATGAATTGATGAATGTGGGACTTATTATAAGTGATAGTTCTTGTGGTGAGAATAAGGATGGTATTGGAGATTATTATTCTAAATTATATATTTTAAAGGAGAGAAAAGAAAATGAGTAATGAATGGTGGAAGAAAGAGATAGCTTATCAAATTTATCCTAAAAGTTTTAAGGACTCTAATGGAGATGGAATTGGTGATTTAAGAGGGATTATTGAAAAGCTTGATTATTTAAAGGATTTAGGAGTGACTTTGTTGTGGTTATGTCCTATTTATAAATCACCTATGGATGATAATGGGTATGATATTTCTGATTATTATGATATTAATCCTGAATTTGGAACAATGGCTGATTTAGAAGAATTGATTGAAAAGGCTAAAGCTAAAGGAATTAAGATTATTATGGATCTTGTTATCAATCATAGTTCAGATGAACATGCTTGGTTTCAAGAAGCTTTAAAAGATCCAAATAGTCCTTATCATGACTATTATATCTTTAAATCCTCTAAAGATGGTAAAGAACCAAATAACTGGAGATCTGTTTTTGGAGGTTCAGTATGGCAAAAGGTTGAAGGAAGAGATGAATATTATTTCCATGCTTTTTCTAAAAAACAACCTGATTTAAATTGGGAAAATCCAGCTTTAAGACAAGAACTTTATAAAATGATTAATTGGTGGTTAGATAAAGGAATTGCGGGATTTAGAGTTGATGCAATTAACTTTATTAAAAAGGATCAAAGATATTTAGATGGTCCTGTTGATGGACAAGATGGTTTAAGTGCTTGTTTTGCTTATTCTAGAAATCAACCAGGAATTGAAGTATTCTTTGATGAATTAAAGAAAGAAACATTTGAAAAACATAATTGTATGACAGTCGCTGAAGCTGTTGGAGTTCAATATAAGGATTTAGGTATTTTTATTGGTGAACAAGGATGTTTTTCAATGATGTTTGATTTTAATTATTGTAATTTTGATATTAGTGAAGATGAAGAATGGTTTAAAAGACAAGATTGGACAACTAAACAATTTAAAGAACTCTTATTTACAAGTCAAAGAGAAGTTCAAAAACTTGGATGGATTGCTAGTTTCTTGGAAAATCATGATCAACCTAGAGCAATCGATAAATTTGTCTTAGATAAGAAAAATCATAATTATTATTCTCAAACAATGCTTGCTGGTATGTTCTTTAACTTAAGAGGAACACCTTTTATCTATCAAGGTGAAGAAATCGGTATGGAAAACTTTGAAAGAAAAGACATTAGTGAATTTGATGATATTGGAAGTCATGGACAATATCAAAGAGCTTTAGAAGAAGGCTTTACTAAAGAAGAAGCGATGCATTTCCTTAACCTTAGAAGTAGAGATAATACCAGAACACCAATGCAATGGGATAACAGTAAATACGCAGGATTCAGTAATCATGAACCATGGTTAAAAATGACAGGAAGCCAAGATAAAATCAATGTTGAAAGTCAATTCAATGATCCAAATTCAATCTATAGCTTCTATAAAAAAATGATTTCTATTAGAAAACAAGAAGATACTCTTGTTTATGGAGATTTTGAAGAAGTAAATACTGTAGATGATGTTATTGGTTATAAACGTACTTATCAAGGACAAGAAATTATTTGTTTATGTAACTTTACAAACACTGAACAACCAATTCCTGATATTCAAGGAAACATCTTGTTAGATAACTACAACAACTACAATCCAACAACCTTAAAACCTTATCAATTTATTATGATCAAAAAATAATAACAGCCCTTTAGTGATAAACTAGAGGGCTTTTTATTGCCGTTATCAGCAAAAACTATACATTTTAACAACGTATAAATTTATGTTTTTTGCCGATAATATGATATACTATATAAAAATACACATATTTGATATAGAAGGAGATATAAAAATGAATTATCTTTCAGTTGCAGATGTCGCAAAAAAATGGAATATATCAGAACGCAGTGTAAGAAATTATTGTTCTAAGGGTCGTATAGAAGGTGCTTTTCTTACCGGTAAAACTTGGAATATCCCGGAAAATGCAAAAAAACCGGAACGTATGAATAAAAGAAAAGAAAAGCCTAAAACATTACTTGCTATTTTACAAGAAGAAAAAGCAAGTAAATACTCTGGTGGTATTTATCATAAAACACAAATTGATCTAACTTATAACTCAAACCATATGGAAGGTAGTCGTTTAACTCATGATCAAACTCGCTTTATTTTTGAAACAAATACAATAGGTATAGAAAATGAAGTTCTTAATGTTGATGACATTATTGAAACAACAAATCATTTCCGTTGTATTGATATGATTATTGATCATGTAAAAATGGAACTAAATGAAAAGTTTATTAAAGAATTACATTTTATATTAAAAAGTGGAACAAGTGATTCTAAGAAAGATTGGTTTGCCGTGGGAGATTACAAAAAATTTCCAAATGAAGTTGGAAATATGAAAACACCTCTTCCTGAAGAAGTTGATCATTTAATGAAAGATTTATTAAAAGAATATAATTCAAAAAAAGAAAAGACATTCGAAGATATTTTAGATTTCCATGTACAATTTGAAAGAATACATCCTTTTCAAGATGGTAATGGTAGAATTGGTAGATTAATTATGTTTAAAGAATGTTTAAAATACAATATTGTCCCATTCATTATCGAAGATAATTTAAAAATGTTCTACTATCGAGGATTAAAGGAATGGAATAATGAAAGAGGTTATTTAGTAGATACTTGTCTTACCGCTCAAGATAGATATAAAGCTTATCTTGATTATTTTAGAATCAATTATTAAATACAGCAGAATTCCTCTAGTGATAAACTAGAGGTTTTTGTTATTGCAAAAAAAAATAGGACCATGTTTCCTACACGGTCCTTACAAAATATATTTCATATATTTTTCTATGCACTTTCATTTTAATTAACAATATATTGCTTGTCAATGGAAATTAATAGCCTTTTTACTTTTCTAAAGTGAAAAGTTAAATTCCACTTTAGATATGACAAAGTGGATTTTAGTCTTTCACAAGCTTCCAGTTGAATTTACTCTTACAGTTGAACTTACTTTTACACTTCTTTTGTGGAATTTACTCTTTCACCTGTATAATTTACCTGATATCTGTTTTCCATTTTCGTGAAAGGTAGATTATCATGTCTTCTAACAATAAAAATTTACATCTTACTGTTCAAGAAAGAATCATCATTGAAAAAGGTATCGAAAACGGCTCTACTAAAGCTGCTATCGCTCTTACCATCGGCAAGGACAAGTCTACTGTTGGTAAAGAAATCAAAAAACATAGAGAACTTGTTCACAAATCTTCTTATAAAATTAATTGTGCTAATATGAAAAACTGTTCTCACAATCATGTCTGTGTCAATTGTGCTGATTTTAAACCTTTCACCTGCAATCGTCGTGATCGTTCTCCTGGTGCATGTAACGGCTGTTCTAAATATACGTATTGTCGTTATGATAAGTATAGATACAAGGCTGATTTTTCTCATAAAAAATATAGAGAAGACCTTGTTGATTCTAGAACTGGTATCAATATGTCATATGAAGAATGCAAAGCTATGGCTGATATTATCGTTCCGCTTATTAAAGCCGAGCATTCTCCCTATCATATCGTTACCAATCATCCTGAATTGAATATTTCTGAAAAAACGCTCTACAACTATATTGAAAATGGTATCTTTAGAGCATTTGGACTTCTCGATATCGATCTTAGAATCAAAACAAAAAGAAAAATAACCAAAAAGGCTTCTAATAAATATAAAAAAAGAGAAGATAAAAAGTATTTGAATGGTCGTACATACGATGACTTTATTAATTATACAGCAGAAAATAAAAATCTAAGCGTTGTTGAAATGGATACGGTCTACAATAATGGTTCTACAGGTCCTTTCATGCAAACATTTAAATTTTTAGACTATTCTTTCATGTTTATCGTCTATCAAGAAGAAAAAACGGCGAAATCAATGGTCGAAGGAGTCGATTTTTTAGAAAAGATCTTAGGGGAAGATCTTTTCAGTGAAGAAGTTGCCATTATAAAGACTGATAGAGGAAGTGAATTTTGTGATGCTGAAGGGTTTGAAAAAGAAGAAAATGAATCAAGACGTACACGAATCTTCTATTGTGATCCAATGGCTTCTGGTCAAAAAGGAAGTTTAGAAAACAATCATAAAGAAATCCGCTATATTTGTCCAAAAGAAAATGATTTAAAAGATTTAGGACTTAACAGTCAGGAAAAAGCAAATCTAATAGTCTCACATATCAATTCTCAATCAAAAGAACATTTAAAAGGTAAATCACCATTAGAAGTAATGGAATTTATGAATCCTGCACTTTATCAAAAATTCAAAGATTTTGGAATTGAAAGAATCAACAAATACAATATTGTTTTAAAACCTTACTTATTAAAAGATTAAAATCATTCAGAGAATGTATGAAAATGGGTATACAGATTGACAGTTCAATACTTTATTCAAGTGGATTTTAGTCTTACACTCAAAAAAAATTGACAAAAATGCACAGCTTTAATGTGCCCCAAAATAGTACTCTTTCATAACAAAATTTGGTTTTCAATCACATGAAAGACTAAATTCAACCATCAAAATAAAAAGAATATTAGGCAAATCACCTAATATTCTTATAAAATCCGCTTTCTGAAAGAGTAAATTCTACTTTTATTTTTCATTTTTTTAAAGTGGAATTTAACTTTTCACTTTAGCGCCTTTTTACTTTCTAAAGAATCCATTATTACGTTTTTCTACTTCATAATAACATCTTAAAGCGTCTTCTCTATATTCTGGGCTATCAGGTGTATCACCAAAATAACTTATATACCATTGATCTACTACTTTTAAAAACCACTTTGTTTGAGGTAATTGCCCTTGAGCAATTACAAAAGTATCAAAATCTTTTTTAACACCTTTATAAATACCTTTTGATACAATTTCTACACCACGTGATTTAAAATACTTATCTATCTTTTGATAACATTCATTTAAATCTATATTATTCTTTTTTGCTTTTTCTTCACTTAAATAAATTTCCATCAACATATATATCCACCTCTTATCTTTATCATACATTACTACAATCAATAGTATATCCATTCACTAATATATACGCCATTTATTTCTATTTTTCTTATTACATCATGATTTTTTCATGTAAATCTTCTATTTTTTTATTCTTTCAACTAATTTACTTATTATATTTTTTCCAAATATAAGCCTCACTTATAATCTAATTTATAAATGAACGTTTTTTAAACGTTTTAGTTTTAATAAATTCAATTTGATAATTTTTGTAATGAATAAACAGTAAATACTATCTATTCGTTACAGCTCTTCTTTTTATTTTCTATTTATATTTTAACTGTGAATTATTTTTTATATTAACATATGTACCATCTTTGATGATGCAAAGGAGAAACTTCGTAAGACAGAAATCTATATCATAATAAATATTCAAGGTTGTGTAATATCAAATATTAATAATATTCTAGATTAGTTCTATGTTATTATTTTTGTGGAAAAGCTTCACTTCTGAGAATATAATATATTTTGGTATTATTTTGAATTTTGGAGATGAGTATATGAATTTTATAGAATGGTGTAATGAAAATATTGGCTTTGCTTCTCTTATGTTATCAGCATTAACTTTATTTGTGAGTATACTTGCAATATTTGTTTCAATTCATACAGCACAATTACCATTTAAAAAGAAACTTGTAATTTCAACAGGTAGCTATATTTCAAAAGATGGCATAGGAATCCATGTTACAGTTACAAATGTTGGTAATAGAAATGTAAAAATTAAAAAAATTGGTATTTTGATTGGGGAAAAAATATATTCGGATAAAAATGATTTAGTTAATAGGCCCTTTGATTTAAATCAAGGTAATGAAATATCTCGTTACTATAAACAAGATGAATTAAAAAGCCTTATTGTAGAAAATAATATTAAGGCATCTAAAAAACTAATTGCATTCGTTGAAGATACAGAAGGTAAGAAGAAAAAAAAGAAAATTTGTAAGGTACATAATCTTTAATATAAAAGTATTCGAAAGTAGGTGGAAAATTGAGTGTAACAAAAAAGCAACATTATGTATCACAAGGAGTCCTTAAGCATTTTGCTGATAGTCAAAAAAAAACATATGAATTATTTATTGATAAAAAAATCATATCAAAAAAGAGTATTGTTGATACTATGTCTCAAAATTATGTATATGAACATCCAAGGATAGAGAAAAATACTATAGAAGATTTATTTGCAAGTTTTGAATCAAAAGCATTTCCAATAATTGATTCACTAATCACAGAACTAGAAAAAACATATATAACAGATAAAAGTATTAAAAAATATAGAAAAAAAATAGACAGTATTATTCCATTTGCATTATTATTTTACTTTAGAAGCGGTGCCTTGTTAAAGGAATATTCGATGGATTATGAGAATCCTAAAGAAATTAGAGTAGAAAGAATGCTTTTGAATATAATGGATATAAGATATATAAATGATCTTATAAACACAATCTGTAATTGTTATAAATGTGCTATAATATGTGATGATAGTAAAAGATTCTTATTAAGTGATCAGTATGTGGCTACAGTTGCATTAAAGTACAAAAATCATTTTTCAAATGCTTCAAATAGACAAATTGGCATGAAAGATACGATGATTCTAATTCCTCTTTCGTCAAAATTTTATATAACTTTTTATGATGGAAGACGTCCGCAATATGTTAAAGAAAATGAAATTAATATTTTAGAAAAAAATGAGATTCAATTGATTAATGATGTTATTTACCAAAATTCATATGTAAAATGTGTTGGAACAAGTGAATTAGAATTAGAAAGAGTAAAGCAAGTTAATTTTGAAACAGCTAGTCCGACTAAATCTATTATGATATATAGTGATGGTACTATACAAGATAATATTGTTAAAAGAGAAGTATTTTATTATGATGAAGATAGAGATATGAATGCTCATTTCTTTGAATATATATCTACATATAAGACTATTATTAAAGGGAAAATTGGTAGAAATGATAAATGTGTTTGTGGAAGTGGAAAAAAATACAAGAAATGTTGCCTAAAAAAATATGAAGAGGCGGCAAGAATTCTTAGAGATATATTTAATCAAAAAAATGTAAATTATACTATTCAAGGAGCTCATACTGTAGAAGATTCTATATTAGAATACAAGGGACCAGAAGATAAAATGAAAAATAAACACGATAAAGAAATTATTAACAAAATAATAGATTTAACAAAACAAAAATAAAGTAACTTTAAAAATACTTAGTTATAAGATTTTCTGTTTACTACTAATAAATAGTAATAACCTTATAAATTTTGCTTTAATTTGTTATGTTTAATAATCTCAGAACAAACTAAACTACAATATACATCGAATTCACTATTTTGGTACAGAATAAAAATACTAAAAAAGTTCCTTTCATCTGTCATGGCATTAGTAAGTATATACTGTCTCATAGGTTTTATGACTATGAGATTTTTTATGTTATAATTGGAATAACTTTACAGTTGGAGGAATTATATGAAAACAATTAATGTTGTTGCTGGAATAATAAAAAAAGATAATAAGATTTTTATAGGTGAAAGAGGCTATGGTGAATTTAAGGGAATGTATGAATTTCCTGGTGGGAAAATTGAATCTGGTGAAGAACCTAAAGATGCTTTGAAAAGAGAACTTTATGAAGAAATGCAAGCTCATATAGAAATTGATTCTTTCTTTTATCATGTACATTATGAATATCCTGATTTTATTTTAGAAATGGATTGTTTTATTTGCCATTTATTAGATGATCATCTTGTTTTATTAGAACATTTAGATGGTAAATGGATTGATCCTCAAGATAATGATGAACCTATTATATGGGTACCAGCAGATATTGAAGTAATTAACGAATTAAAGAAAAGAGGTTAGAGTTATGGAAACTCTTCAAGAATTTCAACCACGTCTTGTTTATAACAATTATAAAGAACATATAAAAGTATCTCATGAATTAGAATTACTTTTTAAAAACTGTGATTCATTTGAATTATCTGTTGCTTTTATTGCTGATTCTGGTCTTGCTGCTCTTAAAGAATGTTTTGATTATTTAAGAGATCATCATATTTGTGGAAAAATTATTACCTCTACTTATTTAGGTTTTAATGCTCCAAGTATGTTTAAAAAACTATTAAAATATGAAAATATTGAAGTAAGAATATTTGAAGGCAAAGGATTTCATCCAAAAGGATATATCTTTCATAAAAAAGATCAAACAGATATTATGATCGGTAGCAGCAATCTTACACAAAATGCTCTAGCTGTAAATCAAGAATGGAATTTATTCTTTTCTTCTGATACACAAAAAGAAATTGTTTTAAAAGTTGAAGATGAATTTCATAAACAATGGGAACAATCTATCCCTCTAACAAATAAATGGATTGAAGATTATCAAAAAGTTTATGTAAAACCTCAAAGACATCAAACAATTCATGTTTCTAAAGAAATAAAACCAAACTATATGCAAAAAAATGCTTTAGAATCATTAGATAATCTAAGAAAAAATAATAAAGACAAAGCTCTACTTATTAGTGCTACTGGAACAGGTAAAACATATCTCGCAGCATTTGATGTAAAATCTGTTCATCCAAAAAGAATGTTATTTGTTGTTCATCGTAGAAGTATTGCTATTAAGGCAATGGAAACCTTTAAAACAATTATTAAAGATAAATCTATGGGATTATTTTCAGGGGATAATAGAGATAATGATTGTGATTATATCTTTGCAACAATTCAAACAATTTATAAACCTGAAAATAGAAAACTCTTTTCTAAAGAAGAATTTAATTACATCATTATTGATGAAGTCCATAAAGCAGGGGCATATTCTTACCAAGAACTTGTAAACTATTTTAAACCACAGTTTCTATTAGGTATGTCAGCAACGCCTGAAAGAACAGATGATTTTGATATTTATAAAATGTTTGATTATAACATTGCTTATGAAATAAGATTACAACAAGCGATGGAATATGACTTATTATGTCCTTTTCATTATTATGGAATAACTGATATTACAATTGATGATCAACCTATCAATGATATATCTGATTTTAATTTACTTGTTGATGAAAAAAGAGTTGATTATGTTATTAATAAAATTAATGACTATGGTTATTCAGGAGATCATGTTCACGGTTTAATCTTTGTGAGTAGAAAAGATGAAGCTTGTAAGCTTTCTGAAATGTTTAATCAAAGAGGTTTTCATACTTGTGCTTTAACTGGTGAAACTTCTGAAAAACAAAGACAAGAAGCTATGGATTCTCTAGAATCAAATGAAGAAGGAAGTCTTGATTATATCTTTACTGTAGATATTTTTAATGAAGGAATTGATATTCCTAAAGTGAATCAAGTTGTCATGTTAAGACCTACACAATCATCTATTATTTTTATTCAACAACTTGGTAGAGGACTTCGAAAAAATGAAGAAAAAGATTACGTAGTTGTTATTGATTTTATTGGAAATTATGAAAAGAACTTCTTTATTCCTATTGCTTTAAGTGGCAATACAAATTTTAATAAAGATAATTTAAGAAGATTTGTGAGTGAAGGAAATCTAATAATACCAGGTGCTTCTACTATTCAATTTGATGAGATATCAAAGAAAAGAATATTTGATGCTATTGATGCTGCAAAATTCAATGGTGTAACACTTATTAAAGAAAAATATTTTGAGTTAAAAAACAAACTTGGAAGAATTCCAAAAATATGCGATTTTGAAAAATATGGCTCTATTGATATTCAAAAAATATTTCAAAATAAAGATTTAAGATCTTATCATGAATTTTTGAAAAAATATGACGATGATTATACCGTTCAATTCACCGAATTAGAGGAACAATATTTAAAATTTATTTCTAATAAACTTTCATCAGGAAAAAGAATCCAAGAGCTTGAAACAATTCGTCTTGCAATTGAAAAAAAATCTAATCTTATGAATTATTTGAAAGAAGAAATGAAAAATACATATAACATTACTATCCCCGATGTAGGCTACGAAACAATTAGAAATATACTTACTCAAAATTTTGCAACTGGAACTGGAAAAGATACTTATAAAGATATTGAAGTTCTTGATAAAAATGATCGTATTTCACCTATATTCAGTAAACTTCTTTTAAACGAAGAATTTAAAAGACAAGTTCTTGAAGTTATAGATTATGCAATAGATCAGTATCATAAAAAATACAGTAAACGATATAAAGATACAGATTTATGTTTATATGAAAAATATACATACGAAGATATCTGTAGATTATTAAATTGGGAGAAAAATCTTAATCCTCAAAATATTAGTGGTTATTTCTATCACTCTAAAACAAAAACATTACCTGTTTTTATTAATTATCATAAATCAGACGGAGAAATAGCTTATCAAGATCGTTTTGTTTCACCGTCTCATATAATTGCTTTATCAAAGCATCCTAGAAATGTTGATTCAAAAGATGCAGATCATATTTATAAACGTAAAGAAACAGATAAAAATAATCGCATATTTTTATTTATAAAGAAGAATAAAAAGCTTAAAGATAATCGCAAAAAGAAAGATGATGATAAAGAATTTTATTTCTTAGGCGAAATAGAAGCACTAGGAGATCCAACTCCAATTTTTATGGAATCAACAAATGATAATGCTTTTGAAATAAATTACAAATTAGATACACCAGTCCGCAAAGATATTTATGACTATATTGTAAATAATTAACTTAGTTTATAATCTATTTGTATCAAAAAAACAAATAATAATGACTATTATATACAAAGAAAGAATATTTTCTGCTACTGTAAGATTAATGAAAGGAATGAGAAAATGATATTATCTGATAATGAAACTAAAGTTGATTTGCTTAATAATAAAGCAATTGCAAAAACAATTGTGTCCCTTATTAAGGATAGTAAAGAGCAACCTATTTCTATTGGAATTCATGGAGATTGGGGAGCAGGTAAATCAAGTATTCTTGAAATGGTAGAAGATGAACTAAGTGAAGAATCTGGTGAATTAAAAAATAAATATTGTTGTATTCGATTTAATGGATGGAAGCACCAAGGATTTGAAGATTCAAAGATTGCTTTAATGAGCACTATTGTTTCAGAACTTGAAAAAAGAGTAACTATCAATGCAGGGATAAAGGAAATATTAAAAATAATTATGGAAAAATATTAATTGGATGTCTGTTGCTAAAACTACAGGTAAAACTGCTTTGAGCATTGCGACGGGAACAACTCCGATAGCATTATTATCTTTAGTAATGAATGGGTTAAAAACAACAGTAACTACAAAAGAAGGAATTGATGATACAATTCAATCTATCGGAAACTATTTAAAAGATGCAAAAATTACAGAGGACACATCAAGTAATAAAGAGTTTAAAGAGTTTCAAAAAAATTTTGATGATTTATTAAAGGCAACTTCTATCGAAAAATTAGTTGTATTGATTGATGATCTTGATAGATGTTTACCAAATGTAGCAATTGATACTTTAGAAGCAATAAGGCTGTTTATGTTTACTAAACAAACAGCATTTGTCATTGCTGCAGATGAAGGTATGATTCGATATGCAGTAAAAAAACATTTTCCTGATGCGATTGATGGAAATAACTTTAATATAGGTGAAGCTTTTGCAAATAAGTATTTAGAAAAATTGATACAGGTACCTTTTAGAATTCCTGCATTAGGAGAAGTTGAGGCTTGCATTTATATAATGCTTCTTATGGTTGGATCAACTTTAGAAGAACAAAATGAAAATTATAATAAATTAAGAGAAGAAGCACTACGTAGAATACAAAAACCTTGGGATGTAGAAATTTTTACAATTCCAGACGTTAAAGAAATACTTGGAGATGATTATGCAAATGTAAAAGAAAAAGTATTGATTGCTACACAAATTTGTCACTTGCTTGCACAAAATACAGATGGAAATCCGAGAAAGATAAAAAGATTTATAAATATGTTATTATTACGATATGAAATTGCTCAAAATAGAGGATTTAAAGATGATATACAACTTAGTATTTTAGGTAAGATGATGTTAGCCGAATATTATCATCCGGATTTTTATAAGAATCTATCAAGTCATTTAAATTCTGAAGGAAAGTGGCAGGAGGTTTCAAATATATTGGATACACTTGATAAAGAGATAAATGAAGACGATAAAGAAAATAGATGGTATGATTTTAAAAATATTAAAAAATGGCTTATTTCAGAACCTAAAATTATAGATATAGATTTAAGACCATATTACTATGCATGTAAAGAAAAAATCGATTATTTTTCTGGAAAAATATTTGAGAGCGATTCTTTAGAAATTATCAATTTACTGTTTGAGGATAGAATGGCTATTGTAGGTAAAATGGATTCTATTAAAAGTTTAACTAGTATAGAGTGTGAGAAAGTATTTTCCGCTGTTCAACAAAAAATTATAGAAACAGGTAAATTTAATGAAAAGCCAAAAGGAATAGATGGCTTAATTATATTGACTGAAAATAAGCCGGAACTTCGTGAAAAATTAGTGGGATTTATAGATTCTATACCGCCTCAAAAAGCAGGACTATGGATTTTAAAAGGTTGGAATAAGGCAATTCCAAAAGGATGTATTGAAAGAAATGGGCTTGATAAATATTTTGAACGTTTGAAAGAAGATGGTAATAGTATTGTTAAAGAAGCTTTAAGTAGAATACAAGAGGAGTAATAAAATATGGGAACATCAACACATAATAGAGGACAAAATGGGAGAACACCTTTGGTTCCATCGTGGCTAGAACAACCTGATAATGATATTCAAATACCACCAGATGGTGATGCAGATCGCTTTAGAGTACCACGTAACGAATTTACAAGATACATAAATTCTGGAGGTCGTGACACGAGTTTAGGGAGAAGAAGTATTTCTAATTATATAAAGAATTCTTTGGGTGGCAGCACAAATGCAACACATAGATTAGGTGCTGCAAGAAAAAGTTCGGCTAAATTAATTGATTTTGCAGGTATATATGCTTCAGGTGGTGTAGGCGCAGTTGAAAAATATTTTTCTATAGATAACTTATCAAATAGAACAGCTAGTAATGTATTTATATCACTTACAAATTTTATTTGTCCAGATGGTGGTCCTCAGGATGAAGGTATTGCAAGGGATGCTTATATTTCTGCTATTGAAGAAACACCAGAATTGGCTGAAATTAAATTTGAAGATTTAACTTCAGATCAGTTTATGATAATTGTAGAACGTACTATGGCTAATGTGATATGTAATAGAATAACGAATGATATTGCTAATAAGATTATTGCATTACCTCAGGATCAAAATACAACTAAAAGCTTAATTTCTCAAATAAAAGATTTTGTTAAAGGAGCGGTATCGGATTCTGTTAGTCATTTAAATATAAAAGCTGGAAATCTTCCACAAGGAGATACTTTGAAAATAGTAGATCAGGTATATAAGACGTCATTTGACATAATGGTAAGTGTAGGTGAAAGTTAATGAATCGGTATAAATTAAGAGCAAATTATGATATTGAAAGTATAGTAGCAAAGAAGAAAAAGGATAAGATGATTGTCGATGTGCCAATGCTTTCAAATGGAAATTTAAATTATGGATTAAAAGATGTTAAAAAAAGATTGTATAAAGAGAGCATTTATCCGACAGAAATAGGCTTTGATATTATGAGCATTGCTACAATGGTATATATGGCAGATACTCGAATTGAAAGGTTAAAACATGGTCAAGATTCGTGGACTAGAGAAATAGAATTGGAAATACCAGTTTCAAATGTTATATTATGGGAAAATCAAATTTCTATTATTGAACGAATGTTAAAATTTCTTACAGGAGACTTATGGAAAATCACATTTTCTCACCGCTCTTGGAATTTTAGCATACCAGAAGAAATTGGAGAAAAAACAAATAAATATAATAAAGTTTCATTGTTTTCTGGTGGTATGGATAGTCTTATAAGTACAATAAATTTAATGGAAAGCAAACAAAACACTTTATTGATTAGTCATGCTGGAGAAGGATTGACTAAAAATGCACAGCAAAATATTATAAATCATTTTGATAATAAATATCCAGATATCTTGCATACATGGATGGATTTGTGGATGGTATTTCCAAATAATTATATACCTGAAGGTGGGGATGATAATAATACAAGAAGTAGATCTTTCCTTTTTATTGGATATGGTGTTTTTGCAATGACAGGATTGAGCAATGTTAGTGAGCTCATGGTTCCAGAAAATGGACTAATTGCTTTAAATGTGCCTTTGGATGAGACAAGAATAGGCTCATTTAGTACAAGAACAACACATCCATTTTATCTTTCTTTATGGAATGAACTACTTTCAAATTTAGAACTGAATATACATGTAAAAAATCCATATTGGAATAAAACGAAAGGAGAAATGGCAGCAGAGTGTAAAAATAAAGATGTATTATACGACACAATGAAGATATCATTTTCATGTTCATCTCCAGGAAAAGCAAGGTGGAGAGGTCTTAGCCCGCAACATTGTGGATATTGTGTTCCGTGTATTATCCGAAGAGCAGCAATGTATAAAGCATTTGGGAAGGATGGAACCTTATATACTGAAAAATCTATTCTTAAAATGCAAAAGAAAAGTTCTGAAGGAATAGGAATTCAGTTACGTTCTTTTCAATATGCAATTGATAAAATAAAAAAAGATAAACGACGCGCTTTGTTATATATACATAAACCAGGTCCGTTACCACAAGATGAAGTATATTTAAAAGAATTAGCTGATACATATGTACGAGGACTGGTTGAAGTAGATAATTTCATACAAGCAAATTTAAAAAAAGAGGATAAAAATAATGATATATGATGCACATTGCCATATAGATTTAATGAATGATATGTTAAAATTTATAAATGAAGTTCAAAACTCTGATGTGCGTATATTTGCAGTTGGAACAACACCTATGTCATATAATAAAGAAATTCAATTTTGTAAAAATATTCAAAATATTTATGTAGGTTTAGGATTACATCCTCAATTAATTTCTAGTGGTTATGACGATATGAATTTATTTGAAACTTTGATTAGAGACAGTCATTATATAGGGGAAGTTGGTTTGGATTTTAGTAAAGAGTATATTCATACAAAAAAAATTCAAATTAAAATATTTAGCGAAATTATTAGATTGTGTGAATATTATGGAGAAAAGGTTATATCCATTCATTCATTAAAATCTGTAAGTACTGTAATTGAAATTTTACAAACATATAAAAATCAAATGAGAAATAAATATATCTTTCATTGGTATACTGGATCCATTTCACAATTGAAAAAAGCTATTGAATTAGGATGTTATTTTTCTATTAATCCAAAAATGTTAAAAACAAAACATGGATTGGAAATAATAAAAAATATACCGGTTAATCGAATGCTATTAGAAACAGATGCACCATTTGCATATAATATGCAAAATATGAATGAAATAGAAGTGGAATTAAAAAAAAGCATGTCATCGATATCTGATATAGTTGGATTTGATATATCTGATGTAATTAATGAAAATTCAAAAAATGTATTTCGTTATTAAATAGCTGTTTATATATACTAACAATAACTATTATTTAATATAAGAGACAAAAAATGAAAATTATACAGGACGCATTTGAAATACATATGATATATATAGGCTTGTATATTAAATATGATAGTGTATTAAAAGTAATATAAAAAGGACAAATTTTATAGCATTTAAATCCGTTGATTTAAAAAGTGATAAAAAATTAAATAATATTATAAAGAATTCTGTGAATTTCTGAAGGAATAAAAAAAGACTATTGTAACAACACTATTTACAGTAATTGACGTAAGCACCGTAGTATATAAAAAATAAAATTACAAAAACCTAAAGTAATCGATGATTTGATAGAAAAAATAAACAAAATGAAAAAGTATAAAGATTATTCTAAATGTAAAGTTTTTCTTACTTTGAATTAAATAAAAAATTTGGTAAATTGCATTAAAGAATTCACCAACTAGCAAAAGATAAAGATATTGAAATAGCTATAAAAGATCTAATGTTACTAAAATTACATGCTTTTAAAATTGTTTAGAAATACAAAAAAGAATACATAATTAAAAAGAAAATCTTATCAACATCTATTCGTAAAAGTTAGCTTATAAGTTTTATAGAACAACTTATTACAGATACCTTATTTAAAAAATCAACAAATAATGCCAGATGTTTAAAATAAGAATCACGTATAAGTCATCAATTCCCTTTTTTACTCGAATTGTAAATATAAAACCTGCATCTTGTGCAGGTTTTTTCAATATTATATATTATTTAAATAATTTAGAGAAATAGTTTTTAACAACGTGATTTTTAATTTTTGATAATGTTGTGTTGCTTGAATCGAATCTGTCTTTTTTAGCCCAACCTGGTTGAGAATCTGCTTGATTAGTTGTTAAATATGAATAGTAGTTTACACACATGTTTTTGTTCCTCCTTAATATTTTATATCCCTTTTGTTACTTATATTATATGTAAGAAAGTTTAAAAATTATATGTGTTGAGGTTATGAGAATATTGCATACATTTGTGCATTATGCACAATTGTGAATATAGTTTAAAACTATATCTAAGTAGTTATTATTTGTATTATTCAAACTATGTTTTGATTGATAAAATAAAGACATAGTTTGAAAGGAATGAATGATATGAGTCAATTAAATAGATATGAATTTGTAGGAAGTTTTTTACGTCCTGAAAGATTAAAAGAAGCTAGAAAAAATTATGAATTAAATAATATAACTAAAGAAGAACTTACTAAAGTAGAAGATGAATGTATTGTAGAACTGGTAAATAAACTTAAAGAATTAGGTTATCATACCATCACAGATGGTGAATTTAGACGTTCTACTTGGCATTTAGACTTTATGTGGGGATTTGAAGGGGTTGAACATAAAAAGACTGTAGATGGCAATCAAACGTTTGATGGAGAAGCAGCTATGATTGATGATACTTATATGACAGGTAAGATTTCTTGTAAAGATCATCCTTTTGTAGAACATTTTAAATTTGTTAAAGCGTTAGAAGATGAAAATACTGTAGCTAAACAAACAATTCCTTCACCTGGTCAATTCTATGCTTTCTTTACAGGAGCTGATTTATTAGATAAAACATTAGGTTTCTATGGTAGTGAAGAAGCTTTTGCTGACGATGTTGTTAAAGCATACAATGAATTTGTTCAAGAAATTTATCACGCTGGCTGCCGTCAATTACAATTTGATGATTGTGTATGGGGTGGTATGGTTAATCCTGAACTTGCTGTAAGTTTAACAGGAAGAAAGGGAGAAGAATTAGAAAAATATAAACAACTTTTATTAGATTTAAATAATAAAGTTGTAGCAAGTGCACCTGTAGATTTAACAATTAATACTCATGTATGCAGAGGAAATTATCATTCTACTTACTTTAGTTCAGGAGCTTATGATGGTGTAGCTGATTTACTCTTTGGTGAAGAAAATGTAGATGCGTATTTCTTAGAATATGATGATCATCGTTCTGGTGGTTTTGCTCCATTAAAGAAAGTATCAGGAAATAAGAAAGTTGTTTTAGGTCTTATTACTACAAAGAAACCTGATTTAGAAGATAAAGAACTTGTTAAAAGAAGAATTTATGAAGCAACTAAATATATTCCTTTAGAACGTTTATATTTAAGTCCTCAATGTGGTTTTGCTTCATGTGAAATTGGTAATAAATTAACGGAAGAACAACAATGGGCTAAACTTAAACTTGTTAAAGAAATTGCTGAAGAAGTATGGGGATAATCAAGGAAATATTTCCTTGATTTTTCTTAATTATCATAATTCTTTATGATACAATACTTTTCGGGGTGTAAATATGGAAATAAAATTATCGAAAAGAGAACAAAAAAGACAAGAAACATTAAATAAATTATTAAATGCAATGAATGAAATTATTGAGAAATATGATTACGATACTCTTACAATTCGTAATATATGTAGTGTTCCTGGTGTATCTTCTGGTTCTTTTTATAATTTATTTGAAAATAAAGAAAAGTTTTTAACTTATTATTTAACTCATGATTTTATTTCTTATAAAGAAAATTATTATAAAAATAATAAAGAATTTGATTCTTTAAATTATATTGATAAATCTATTGATATCTTTGTTACATGTGCTAAGTATAATCAAATGAAAGGTCTTAAAGTAACTGTTGTTGGTGATGCTAAACAAGTAAGAAATGGACTATCTGCTATTTATGAAGGTTATATGGCAGGATATAATGCATAATATTTAACAATAACAATTATAAGAAAAAGGAGAAAACACAGTTGTAATCAATGTTATTCTCCTTTTTTGTTTTGTATTAAATATGCGTAGATTATTCAGCTACTGTACCTTGTTCTTGTTTTAAAGCTTCTTTATCAGCCATTTTAACCCATGGCATCCATAAGAAATAAGGAACAATAATATTTGTTACAACTGCTAATGCAAGGACTTTCCATCCTCCTTGTAAGAAGGCTGCAACCCCAAATGGTAAACCAAAAACATAAGCTGTACCATTTAAATGAGGGACAAGACCTGTAGCAATCGCAATATAAGCAATAGCTAAACCAATAACACCATTTGTTAAGAATGGAAAAATAAATTTAAAGTTTAAAATCAATGGCATACCAAAGTTTAATGGTTCACCAATACCAAATAATGAAGGACCAATTCCTAATTTAGCAAATTCTTTATGTTGACGAGATTTAGATTGGAACATTAAGATACATAAAGCAATTTGATATCCTCCAAAATAGAAAATATTGAAGAATGCATTACCAACAATATTTGGACCTACTTTACCTGCACTGAATGCTGCTAAGTTAGCAGCATCCATTGCTAACCATACTGGTGAATAGAATGGAGATAATACGTTTTGTCCATGAATTCCAAAGAACCATAAAACTTGTGCTAAGAATGCAACTAATAAAACTGTACCGATATTTCCTCCTAATTGTTGCATAGGAATTTGTAACAATGTATAAACAGCTTGATGTAAACACCCAACACTTGTTAATGAGAAAATATATCTAATAGCAATAAATAAAACTGAAACAAGAACAAATGGAATAATACCTGCAAAAACATTTGCTGTCATTGGTGGTACACCATCTGGCATTTTTATTGTTAAGTTATGTTCTTTACAATATTTATAAATAACTACAGTTAATGTAGCAACAACAATTGCACTAAATGCTCCTTGTGAACCTAACCAAGTTGTAGGAATAGCTGAAACTTGATCTTTTGTTGTTCCAAGTGGAGTTACAATCATAAATCCTAAAAATGAGATAACAGCTGCTGTAATACCATCATCATTAGGTAAATATTGTTGTGTTAAGTTTTTAGCAATTAAAATTGCCATATAAACTCCTAACAATCCCATTGTAAATGTATTTACAGCTAAAAATACTTCTTTCAATCCTGAATCTGTAATAAAAGTAGTAATAGGACCCATTGGTACAACAGCAAGTAATAATGCAAATGAACCAACAACTGTAATTGGAAGTGTTGCCATCATACCACCAGATAGCCCTTGTAAAAACTTATTTGTTGAAATCTTATTAATAATAGGTGTCATTTTTTCAAACAATAATTCTAATTTCTCTTTCATATCTTTTCTCCCTCTTTGTATAACTACCGGATTAACACTATCTAGAATGGCTAACCTTAAGTGAAGTTCTACTTGTATTATAGAAGAAAATGTAAGAGGTTACTTGTTCATTTTATAGAGAAAAATATAACAAATTTGATTTTTTTGTTAAATAATGTCATCTTCATGGATGTCATATCTAGAGACATATTCTTTATTCATATATAATTCTAGTAATCTTTTTCGATATTGTTTTGGAGGTACTTTTTTTAGTTCTTTAAATTTTTTTATAAAATAACTACAACTATCAAACCCACAATTAATACTTATATCTAAAATAGATAAATCTTGATTTACTAACATTTCACTTGCTTTTGATATTCTATAATAATTAATATATTCAATAGGGGTATAACCGGTATTTTCTTTAAAATAACGTGAAAAATATTGATTATTATATCCTACTAAATCTGCTAAAAAATGGCTTTCTAATTTTTCTGAATAATGATTACTGATATAATCCAACACTACTTCTATCGATTCCAAATTATGTTTAGTACGCGTATTTGGTATTAAATACTGATTTTCTATTAAAAAATTAAATATATTTAATAAACTAACTTTTATAAATAATTGATATCCTAAATTTTTTTCGTTACAGCATCTTAATATTTGTAAATAAAAATCATTTATTGAAGTATGATCACATTTAATAATTTCATTAACAACTAATTCATCTACAATATATGGATGAATATATTTAGATGTTATGTAATCTTTAAAACTAAAATCTAATATTTCTTTTTTAAATACACAAGTATAGTAATGACAATCCTCTAATGTATAAATAGAATGTAATAATTTACTTTCTATCACAAAAAATTCATTTTCTTGAACATAAAAATGTTCTCCATCTACATTAATATCAATTTTCCCTTTAGTTACATATATCCATTCTACTTCCTCATGCCAATGCATATGGACAACATAAATATCTTTACATGCACTTTGATCAAAAAATTCAAATGGAAACAAAGAATCTCCATGATTATGTTTTTCTCTAAACATAACAACACCTCCAAATATCAAATATGTTATATTTTTATGTATTTTTCATGCAAGAATTACATTTTTAATTATTATAATATTATATTATCAAAAATGTAAAGGAGAGAACATTATGATTAAAAGATTTAGATTTGGAAATCCAATTGCGACTGATACAGTAACAAAAGAAATTCCTATAACTGAATTACCTGTTGATTATTTCAAATATAATAATGAATCTAAGCCTTCATTTACTTATCAAATGAAAGATGAAGATATTGTATATGGTTTAGGTGAAAATATGAGAGGTATCAATAAAAGGGGATTTACTTATATTTCACGTTGTATGGATGGTGCTAAACACACTGAAGATAGAAATAGTTTATATGCAGCTCACAACTTTATTATTATAGATGGTGAAGAAAAATTTGGTGTATTCGTTGATGCTAGCGGAATTGTTACTTTTGATGTTGGAGAAACTGTTATTGATGAACTTGTTATCACTTGTGATGATCCTGATTTTGATATTTATATCATTGAAGGAAAACATGTTAAAGATATAGCTAAAGAGTTTAGACAAATAATTGGTAAAAGTTATATTCCTCCAAAATGGGCTTTTGGTTATCATCAAAGTAGATGGTTTTATAAAACAGAAGAAGATTTTAAAAATATATCTGATAATTATAGAAAAAATAAGATTCCATTAGATGCTTTATATATGGATATTGATTATATGGAAGATTATGAAAGTTTTACTATTAATAGAAAGAACTTACCGCATTTTGAAGAATTAGTTCAATCTATGAAAAATGATGGTATTCATCTTGTTCCTATTATTGATGCTGGAATTAAGGTAAAAAAAGGATATCGTGTCTATGATGAAGGTATTAAAGAAGATAGATTCTGTAAAGATAAAGATGGAAATAACTTTAAATGTGGTGTTTGGCCTGGTTATTGTCATTTTGTAGATGTTTTAAATCCAGATAACAGAAAATGGTTTGGTAAGCAATATAAGTATTTATTAGATAAAGGAATTGATGGATTTTGGAATGATATGAATGAACCATCTATATTTTATACAGATGAAAGACTGTCTGAAGCTTATCAACTTGTTGATGAATTGAGAGACAAAGAACTTGATTTATCTACATATTTTAAAATGAGAGGTCAATTCTCTAAATTATCAAGTAATCCTAAAGATTATAAGTTATTTTATCATAATATAAGTGGAAAAATGGTTAGACATGATAAAGTTCATAACTTATTTGGCTATAATATTACAAGAGCTGCAGGTGAATCATTTGAAGAATTCTGTCCTGATAAAAGAATTCTATTATTCACACGTGGATCAATGATTGGTATGCATAGATATAGTGGAATCTGGACAGGTGATAATAAAGCTTGGTGGTCACATTTAAAATTATCTATTCAACAAATGCCTAATATTAATCTTTGTGGTTTCCTATTTACAGGATCTGATATCGGTGGTTTTGGTAGTGATAGTAATGAAGAATTAATGACAAGATGGGTACAATTCGGTATCTTTACACCATTAATGAGAAACCATTCTCAAACAAGAAGAGCACAAGAA
>UMDM01021774.1_pt1 | contig 24487 bp, 19 predicted proteins | sample 1964501 | NCBI WGS metagenome assembly UMDM01 (sample SAMEA4835995, study PRJEB28245) | human gut metagenome | biome: gut microbiome; material: fecal sample | place: Denmark | collected 2008
TGCAGCGAAAGCCTTGCGAGTCTCAGGACCTGCGTCCATACCCTCCCATCCGTCAGGGATATTGTTAGATGGGCAAACCTGAGTATTGCAGTCGTTCTTGAAGTCATCACCGCAGATAGAGTCTGTGCCGAGTACGAGGTTTACACCGTTCTCCTTAGCCTTCTTGATTACGTCGAGAGCTACATCGAGTTTGTCATCCTCGCAGATAGACATACCGATCTTGCCACCGAGAGCCTTAGAGAATGTATAAGTCATACCACCGCAGAGAATCAGGTTGTCAACCTTAGTCAACAAGTTCTCGATGATACCGATCTTAGTAGAAACCTTAGAACCACCCATGATAGCTGTGAATGGGCGCTTGATGTTGCCGAGAACTGCGTCAACAGCCTTAACCTCTTTCTCCATCAGGAAACCGAGCATCTTGTGATCCTTGTCGAAAGAATCTGCGATGACAGCTGTAGAAGCGTGCTTGCGGTGAGCTGTACCGAATGCGTCCATTACATATACGTCAGCGTAAGAAGCCAACTTAGCAGCGAACTTCTTCTGACGCTCCTTCATCTCAGCCTTAGCAGCGTCGAACTCAGGAGTACCCTTCTCTACACCTACTGGCTTGCCTTCCTCTTCAGGATAGAAACGAAGGTTCTCGAGCAAGAGAGCCTCACCTGGCTTCAAGGCAGCAGCCTCAGCATCAGCGTTACCGCAGTCCTTAGCAAACTTAACCTCTACACCGAGAGCGTCTGATACGTTCTTAACAATCTGAGAGAGTGAAAGCTCTGGCTTAACCTTGCCCTTTGGCTTACCCATGTGGCTCATCATGATGAGCGCACCACCGTCTGCGAGTACCTTCTTCAAAGTAGGGAGGGCACCGCGGATACGAGTGTCGTCTGTTACATTACCATTCTCATCCAATGGCACGTTGAAATCAACGCGTACGATTGCCTTGTGACCAGCAAAGTTAAAATTCTCAATTTTCATTTTACCTAAATTTTTATATTAGTATTATGTTATTAACCCTGTTTACTGCTGAAACGACCTTTGCCCTACGACTAGTGAGCTTATCAGGCTCCTATGTGCATACTATATAAAATAGGAGTGGTGTCGGGTCGTAACAAACTCTTTCCGTAGGCAAAAGTAACAAAAATAATCGGTACTACCAAATCTTTCTGCTACGATTTAAAGATTTTTTGTGGTAGATAAGCTTTTTTGCCATATCTACTTTGCAAAACGATGGTTATAAAATGTAAAAATGGTTACTTTTTTAGTGTTTAAAGAAAAAAAAACTGTATCTTTGCCGACAAATTCAATCGTTATGGTAAAAGATAAGATAGCATACGTTTGCAGCAACTGCGGGCAGGAAAGTGCCAAGTGGATGGGTAAATGCCCTAGCTGCGGACAATGGAATACTTTTAAGGAGATACGCATTGCGGCTGATTCGGGATCGCAGGCGGCTAAAAGCGCTGGCATGACCATGAGGCATGGCGGGGCTGTTACCATGTTTGGTGGGCAACACTCCGACGCAGATGCCAAGCCGATGAATCTGAAGGATATTTCGGCTGTGGATGAGCCGCGTATCGATATGATGGACGAGGAGCTGAACCGCGTACTTGGTGGCGGTATGGTGCCGGGAAGCATTACCCTGCTGGGCGGTGAACCGGGCATCGGAAAGAGTACCCTTACGCTGCAAACCATCCTGAATATGAAACATAGAAGGGTGCTGTATGTGAGCGGCGAGGAGAGTGCCCATCAGATTAAACTGAGAGCTGACAGACTGGCGAAGGGACAGGCTATGCTGAAGGGAACTTCGACAGATGACGTAGCATCGTTAGCAGGAACCCCACCGGAGAATGCCTTCGATCATATTACGATTCTCTGTGAAACACAGTTAGAGAAAATCTTTTCCCATATTCAGCAAGTGGCTCCAGAACTGATAGTTATCGATTCTATCCAAACAATTGCTACAGAGAGCGTGGATAGCTCTCCTGGTTCAGTATCCCAGGTGCGTGAATGTGCAGCATCGCTCCTGAGATTTGCCAAGACCAGCGGTATCCCTGTTATCCTGATCGGACATATTAATAAGGAGGGAACCCTGGCTGGTCCGAAGATTCTGGAGCATATTGTGGATACCGTCATCCAGTTTGAGGGTGATCAGCATTATATGTACCGCATCCTGCGAAGCATCAAGAACCGATTCGGAAGCACTTCGGAACTCGGCATCTACGAGATGCTGCAGGGAGGATTGAGACAGGTGAGCAATCCGTCGGAACTGCTCCTTACGGAAGACCACGACGGATTGTCGGGTGTTGCCATCAGTGCTGCCATTGAGGGTGTACGCCCGTTCCTGGTGGAAACGCAGGCTCTGGTGAGCACGGCGGCATACGGAACTCCCCAGCGCTCGGCAACGGGTTTCGACCAGCGAAGACTGAATATGCTCCTTGCAGTGATGGAGAAGCGAGTGGGCTTCAAGTTGATGGCGAAAGATGTGTTCCTGAACATTGCGGGAGGCTTGCGAGTGACGGATCCTGCGATGGACCTGAGTGTACTGGCTGCGGTATTGAGCAGCAATGTAGATACAGCGATAGAGCAGGGCTGGTGTATGTGTGGCGAGGTAGGACTCAGTGGCGAGGTTCGTCCGGTGAGCCGTATCGAGCAGCGCATCGCTGAGGCAGAGAAGCTCGGATTCCAGCATATCATCATTCCGAAGTATAATTATCATGGTTTCGACCATAAGAAATATCAGATAGAGATTCATCCCGTAAGGAAGGTGGAAGAGGCGTTTCGCTGCCTGTTCGGGTAAAATCTCACGCAGATTTCTCGGATTCCGCAGATTTTTGTGTACAATTTGACTTTATGAATATTGTATAATCTGACTTTAAAATAAAAAGTTCAAAATAAATGAAGGATTCAGTAATTATTGTGAGCGGCGGTATGGATAGTATTACCCTGCTCTATGACAAGAAGGACGAGATAGCCCTGGGTATCAGTTTCAATTATGGCAGTAATCACAACGAGCGGGAGATTCCTTTCGCCAAGATGCACTGCGAGCGACTGGGCATCAAGCATATCACCATTGATCTGGGATTCATGCATCAGTATTTCAAGAGCTCTCTCCTGGAAGGTGCCGATGCCATCCCTGAGGGACATTATGCCGATGACAATATGAAATCTACCGTGGTGCCTTTCCGTAATGGTATCATGCTGAGTATCGCCATCGGTATCGCTGAGAGCAACAATCTGAAGAAGGTGCTCATCGCCAATCACGGCGGCGACCACACTATCTATCCGGACTGTCGCCCTGAATTTATCAAGGCAATCGATGAGGCTGCCGAGGCTGGCACCTTCGTAGATGTTCGCGTGGTGGCTCCTTATACCAACATCACCAAGGGCGAGATTGCAGCCATCGGCAAGAAGCTGGGCATTGATTATGCCGAGACCTGGAGCTGCTACAAGGGTGGCGAGAAGCACTGCGGAAAGTGCGGCACCTGCGTGGAGCGCAAGGAAGCCCTGGCTGAGGCGGGTATCGAGGATACCACGGAGTATGAGGAATAAATGAAGGAGAAATCAGGCATCTTCGATTATCAGATGAGTCTTATAAGAAAGATGGGATAATCAAGACAAGATGATTCTGAAAATAAAAATAATAACAATATACAATGAAGAAAATGATTTTGAGTGCAGCTTTGGTGTTGGCATCAACAGCTGCAATGGCTCAGAGCGGAACTTTCCAGCTCAAGGCTAATTTGAAGAATATGGGCGATACCATCATCGTCTATAAGGGTAGAGGTGAAAAGCGTGATACCATCTTGGTAAAGAAGGATAAGTTTACTTATTCTGTTACCTTGAATGAACCTAAGCAGATGATGTTTGCACAGCCTGCGATTTTCCGTGGCGGACGTGCTGTAGCTTTCGAGTTGGTAGGTGTGCCTGGTGAGACTGCTGAGTTGGTAGGTGATCTGAAGACAAAGTTTGATATCAAGGGTAGCAACTTCTACAAGCAGTTTGCCGAGGTTGATGCGATGAAGGATGAAGCTGACAAGGAATTGGCTGATTTCGAGAAGTCTATCAGCGAGAAGATGAAGAATGGTGGTGACCGTGAGGCATTGATGAAGGAATATGATGAGAAGGCTCCTGCTCTGACAAAGGCAAAGGAGGAGAAATTGTTGGCATTCATCGGTCAGCATCCTGATTACGAGGCTAGTGCTACTCTCATCGGAGAAATGTCTAGTTACGAGAATATGCAGAAGGCTGTTGATATGCTCTCTGCTCAGGTGAAGAATGGTAGAATGAAGGCTTTCTGTGAGCCTATCGTTGAGCGTGCCAAGAAGCAGGCTGAGATGGAGGAGAAGGCTAAAGTGGTTCAGGCTTCCGGTGTAGAGGCTCCTGATTTCACTCTGAATGACATCAATGGCAAGCCATTCTCTCTTTCCAGCCTCCGTGGCAAGTATGTTGTCATCGACTTCTGGGGTTCCTGGTGTATCTGGTGTATCAAGGGTATGCCTAAGATGAAGGAGTATTACGAGAAGTATAAGGGTAAGTTCGAAATCCTGGGTGTTGACTGCAACGATACCGAGGCTAAGTGGAAGGCTGCCGTAGAGAAGCATCAGTTGCCATGGATTCACGTCTATAATCCAAAGGGTAGCGATGTACTCGACAAGTATGCTGTTCAGGGCTTCCCAACCAAGATTGTCATCGGTCCTGACGGCAAGATTGTGAAGACCATTGTGGGTGAGGATCCTGCATTCTACACCTTGCTTGATGAAGTTTTGAAATAATGATAAAGGCTTCTGCGGATTCGCAGAAGCCTTTGTCATTTTAGAGTATTTGATTTTCCTTATACCTATTTATTTTATATATGGTATTTCCTTTGATAGTTTCTCTTTGATTTTACCGGTGCTCCGTTGAAGGAGTCGGCACCTCTTCCGATGTGCGGACCACGGCTGCCGCCCCGATAGCTCTCGTGGAAGCTGGCTCCACCGCAGTACTCGCTCCAGCGGGCACGGATTCTATCTACATAATCTGCCGTCTCTGTACCTCGCATATAACCATATTTCACCACAGGGTCGCCATAATAGGCGGATTGGGTAAGGCGCAGCACGTATTCTCTTACATGTCCCCAGTTCTGTGGGTTGCCACCATGTTTCCTGGTCAGTGCCATTGCATCACGGATATGGTGAAAACCGCCATTATAGGCAGCCAGAGCGAAGAGCGCACGCTGTGCCGGATCGCCTACATCCGAGAAATGTCCATGGAGTTCTGCCATGTATCTGGCTGCTGCTGCCACATTCGCCTCTGCATCGTGGATGGCACTCATCGGTAATCCCAGGTGGGCAGCGGTAGATGGCATGATCTGCATCAGTCCGCAGGCGCCAGCCCATGATTTGGCATTCGGGTCGAAGCAACTCTCCTGGTAACACTGTGCAGCCATCAGGCGCCAGTCCATACGTGCCGTTCCGCTGTATCTCATAAAGAGATGGTCGTAGCGGGAGATGACTCCCTTGGAACGGTTGAGGAAAGGAGAATAGACATGTCGGCGGATGCTTGCCGTAGAGAGCAGGAAGGACTCTTCCTTCTTTACCTCGGCTATCAGTTTTGGCTTGAACCATCCGTTCAGGGTGTCGGCGAGACTCTTGTTGCCGCCAACTACCGCCCACTGCGTCTTGCCTTTATCAGGCGTTACGCCGCAGAAAAGTAAATTGATAGTCTTACTATCTCTGTAAACCGATTTTGCAGCCGTATTGTTCTTTCCTGCCAATGACTTTTCACCTTTTAATATATGACGGGGCATGGGAACGGCGATGATGTCGCCTTCTCCCTTTTGGAGTTTCTGAATCATCTCGGTAGTGTCCTTGCATTCCTCCACTCTCAACGACACACCAATCTGCTGGGCAAACTTCTCGCAGAGCAGGTACTGCAGACCCATTCCGTGGTTGTGGTAATCATAATAGGTGGTAGGACCATTCACTGTAAGCATGATCAGCTCGCCATTGTCCTGGATATCCGACAGCGACAAACCCCGTTGCTGAGCCTGAGCGCCAGCATCGCCATCTGCTGCGTTTTCGTCAGATTCCTCTTCGTCCGAACCGTCCATAGACTCCACTTCTCCCACGGGAGTTCCCCAGGGAGTGAGTTCCTGTTGCGGTTTCTTGTCAGCGCAACTGGCAAGCAAAAACAGCGAATATAATGTGTATAAATATAATTTTTTTCTCATTGCGACTGCAAAAGTACAAAAAAAAAGCATATAAGTGCGAAATTATTTGCATATTCTAACATTTTTATGTACTTTTGCAATGTTTTTCAAACAAAATACAGAAATATGTTACGAATAGCAGTACAAAGTAAAGGTCGTCTGTTCGACGACACAATGAATCTTTTAGCAGAGGCGGACATCAAGGTAAGCGCCTCAAAGCGCACTCTTCTGGTGCAGGCAAGTAATTTCCCTCTGGAGGTGCTCTATCTCCGCGATGACGATATTCCTCAGAGCGTAGCCTCTGGCGTTGCCGACATCGGTATCGTGGGTGAGAATGAATTTGTAGAGCGTGGTGAAAACGCACAGATTATCGACCGATTGGGTTTCAGCAAGTGCCGCTTGAGTCTTGCCATCCCTAAGAAGATTGATTATCCAGGATTGAAATGGTTTAATGGCAAGAAGATTGCTACCTCTTATCCTAACATCCTGCGCAACTTCATGAAGAAGAACAATATCAATGCCGACATTCACGTCATCACTGGTTCTGTGGAGATTAGCCCGGGTATCGGTCTGGCAGATGGTATCTTTGATATTGTCAGCTCTGGTTCTACACTGGTAAGCAACAATCTCGCTGAGGTTGAGGTAGTGATGAAGAGCGAGGCTCTGCTCATCGGCAACTGGAAAATGGATGATGAGAAGCATCAGATTCTCAACGAAATGCTGTTCCGCTTCGAGGCTGTACGCTCTGCTCAGGACAAGAAGTACGTGATGATGAATGCCCCTAAGGCGAAGGTAGAGGAGATTACCCAGGTATTGCCTGGTATCAAGAGTCCTACCATCATCCCATTGGCAGACGAGGAGTGGTGCTCTATCCACACCGTTCTCGATGAGAAGCGCTTCTGGGAAATCATCGGTAAGTTGAAGGAACTCGGTGCACAGGGCATCCTGGTGACACCAATCGAGAAGATGATATTGTAACATTGAACGGTTTGCAAAGTTCAATGTATTAATAAATTTCAAAGTATAATAAGGAATGAAGGTAATAAAGTATCCTGCAAAGGAGGAATGGAGCGAGATTGTAGAACGCCCACACCTGGATGTATCGCAGTTGAATGCGACCGTACAAGGTGTACTCGACGATGTGAAGAACCATGGCGATGAAGCCGTGAAGCGTTACGAGGAGAAGTTTGATCATGCCCTTCTCGATTCTTTGGCTGTGACTGAGGCTGAAATCGAAGAGGCTGAGCAACTGGTTTCTCAAGAACTGAAAGACGCTTTGCACCTCGCCCATCATAACATTGCCGCATTCCATCAGAGCCAGAAGTTTGAGGGTAAGAAGGTGGAAACCTGTGCTGGTGTCACCTGCTGGCAGAAGAGCGTGGCGATAGAGAAGGTGGGATTGTATATCCCTGGTGGTACTGCACCTTTGTTTAGCACCGTATTGATGCTCGCCACTCCTGCCAAGATTGCCGGTTGCAAGGAGATTGTTCTCTGCACGCCTCCTAACAAGGAGGGTAAGGTGAATCCAGCTATCCTGATGGCGGCAAAAATCGCTGGCGTAAGCAAGATTTTCAAGGCTGGCGGCGTGCAGGCCATCGGTGCGATGGCATACGGAACAGAAAGTGTGCCTAAAGTATATAAGATTTTCGGTCCGGGCAACCAGTTTGTGATGGCTGCCAAGCAGCAGGTTTCTCTCCACGATGTGGCTATCGATATGCCGGCAGGACCTTCAGAGGTTTGTCTCATCGCTGATGAAACTGCTAACCCTGTCTTTGCGGCTGCCGACCTCTTGTCGCAGGCTGAGCACGGCTTCGACTCTCAGGTTTTCTTCATCACTACTTCCGAGAAGGTTTTGGAAGATGTGAAGAAGGAAGTGGAAATGCAGTTGGAACAGTTGCCACGTAAGGAGATGGCGCAGACCTCATTGGACAACTCCAAGTTCATCCTTGTGAAGGACGAAGAGGAAGCCATCGATCTCTGCAATACCTATGCCCCTGAGCATCTCATCATTGCAACTGCTGATTATGAGCAGCTTGCAGAGAAAGTGGTGAATGCGGGCAGCGTATTCCTGGGCAACTATGCATGTGAGAGTGCCGGCGACTATGCCAGTGGTACCAATCATACCCTGCCAACCCATGGCTATGCACTGGCTTACAATGGCGTGAACCTCGACAGTTACAACCGCAAGATCACCTTCCAGCATCTCACGGAAGAAGGTATTCGTAACATTGGTGATGCTGTGGTGACGATGGCGGAGAACGAGCAGTTGGAGGCACATGCCAACGCCATGAGATTGAGAGTAAAAAGTCTAAAATAAAAGTAAGGTATGAAAGATTTAAAAGACTTGTGCCGAGAAAACATCTGGAACTTGGCACCTTACAGTTGCGCACGCACGGAATTCGCTGGTAGAAATGCCCGCGTCTTCCTCGATGCCAACGAGAATCCCTATAACGACCCTTATAACCGATATCCTGACCCTCTGCAGGTGGAACTGAAAAAACAGGTGAGTAAGATCAAGGGGGTAGCTGAAGACCAGATTTTCCTGGGCAATGGTTCGGATGAGGCCATCGACTTGGTTTACCGTGTATTCTGTCGCCCTGGCAAGGATAATGTGGTAGCCATCGCTCCTACATATGGTATGTATGAGGTTTGTGCTGATGTCAACGACGTGGAGTATCGCTCTGTGTTGCTCGATGAGAACTATCAGATTTCTGCAGAGAAGATCATTGATGCCTGCGATGAGAATACCAAGGTGGTATGGTTCTGCAGCCCTAACAACCCGACGGGCAATCACATCAATCGCGAGGCTATCGTAGAGGTGCTTCGCCTCTTTGATGGTATAGTCATTGTGGATGAGGCTTATAGCGATTTCTCTTCCGAGCGCACCTTCCGTGGTGTGCTGAAGCATTTCCCTAATCTCATCGTGCTCAATACGATGAGTAAGGCATGGGGTTGTGCAGCGCTTCGTCTGGGTATGGCGTTTGCCAGCAAGGAGATTATTGACATATTCAATAAGGTGAAATATCCTTATAATGTGAATCTGCTTACCCAGCAGCAGGCACTTGAGGTCTTGAAGAATCCATTGAAGGTGGATGAGTGGGTGAAGAACATCCTTCAGGAGCGTTCGAAGGTGATGGCTGCCTTCCTGGATCTGCCTATCACCGTGAAGGTTTATCCTACGGATGCCAACTTCTTCCTGGTAAAGGTTACTGATGCGCAGGCCATCTACGATTATCTGGTGGCACAGGGCATCATCGTAAGAAACCGCAATAAGGTTCAGCTTTGCGGCAACTGTCTGAGAATCACCATCGGAAACAAGACTGAGAATGCTGAATTGCTCGGGGCGTTGAGACAATATTAATTAAAAAATCGCCGTTTATCTCATATTCGAGATAAACGGCGATTTTTTATTAATTTCATATTATCTTCTCCTGCCTCTTCCTTCGTTTCTTCCCTGGTTTCCAAGTCCGCTGCCACGCTCGTTCTTATCTCCGCTGTTATAGCGGTTCTTGCGATTGTGGTTGTCGGTGTCAAAATTAGGATTGAAACTCTTTTTCTTCTTGTCCTTGAAGAAGCCGGCACCTTGCGCTTTCTGATTGCGGAGCTCGGCTCTGGCTGCGGCTACTGCATCGCGGATATTAGCATTGGCGTTGTTGCTTCTGCCCTGCGGAGCATTATTTCCTCTGCCTTGCTGAGCATGACTGTTTCTTGAAAATTTACCATTCAAAGGACGGCCTTCATTGAGGTATTTCTCCTCATCATAGCAACCCACATTGCCATATCCCTTTGGTGCAAAGCGGTCTGTTGCATTTCTGCCACGGCCTCTTCCGCCATTTGGCTCTGCTGCATTTCTGCCGGCACCACGCTTGCCCTTGGCTCCTCTGCCTACGCCCGGATTATCATAGGTAGAACCAATCGCCTTGTCGTCGAAGTTGGTCCTCTTGCCCTTGAAACCTCCGCCATGATTTCCGCCGAAGCTCTTCTTGTCGTATAGCTTGTCTATGAGATCCGTTCTGCCGATACGGCGAAGCTCGCTCTCTATGGCACGGCGCTCCTCTGGCTTGTACCAGAAGAAGAACATGCGCTGGGCAAGCTTTTCCTTCTGGGTCTTGGCGCTGAATACTGCTTCCAAGGTGTATGGGTCGTATCCCGTGTACCAGGTTTCCGTAGAAATCGTCATTGGGGTAGGGGTGAAGTCCTGTACTTGTTCCAGATGGAAGTCGAGTCCCTTGGTAATTACTGCCAGTTCTGCCATATCCTCTTCATGACAGCCCGGATGCGAACTGATGAAGTATGGAATGATCTGCTGGTTGAGCCCCTCTTCCTTGTTGATCTTGTCGAAGATGCGTTTGAATTCGTAGAAGAGGTCGAACGATGGTTTGCGCATGAACTTCAATACCTCTGGACTGGTATGTTCCGGTGCTACCTTCAGTCGGCCGCTCACGTGCTTGGTGATCAGCTCGCGGGTATATTCCCTTGCCGCCTGGTTCACCTTCTCGTCCTTGCTCTTGTGTAGGAGCAGGTCGTAGCGCACACCACTACCGATGAAGCTCTTCTTGATACCCGGCAGGGCATCTACGGCATGATAGATCTCCAGCAGCTTGCTGTGGTCGGTGTTCAGGTTCGGACAAATCTGAGGGTTCACGCACGATGGGCGCTTGCACACCTCGCACGCCTTCTGGTTCTTGCCGTGCATGCCATACATGTTTGCCGAAGGACCGCCCAAATCGCTCAGATAGCCCTTGAAATCAGGCATCTCGATGATTTTCTTCACCTCTTTCAGTATGCTCTCCTTACTTCGGCAAACCACGAACTTGCCCTGGTGCGCCGAAATTGTACAGAACGAGCAACCGCCGAAGCAGCCACGATGCAGGTTCACAGAGAACTTGATCATCTCGTATGCCGGAATGGTCTTGCCCTTGTACTTAGGATGAGGCAGACGGGTGTAAGGCAGGTCGAAGGCAGCATCCAGCTCTTCGGTGGTCATCAGCGGGAATGGTGGATTCACCACCACATACTTGCCATCGGTCTCCTGAATCATGCGCTGAGCATGCATCTTGTTGGCTTCTTCCTCCAGATGGCGCACGTTTTCCGCCTGTCCCTTCTTGTTATGCAGGCACTCCTCGTGGCTATGCAGGATGATGTCATCGTCCTTGAATCCGCCAGGAATGTCCTTCTCCTTGCAGTAGAAAGCCACCTGCGGCATCTCGTGAATCTGGTCCATGGTCTTGCCTTCGGCGAATGCATTGGCAAGTTCCACGATGGAGCGTTCGCCCATACCATAGAGGATGAGGTCGGCACCCGAATCGCAGAGGATGCACTTGCGGAGTTCATCCTTCCAGTAGTCGTAGTGACTGATGCGGCGCAGTGATGCCTCGATACCGCCCAGTGCCACAGGTACGTCGGGATAGAGCTTCTTCAGTATCTGGGTATAGACGATAGACGGATAGTCGGGACGCATGTCGTGGCGGGAGTCAGGACTGAAGGCATCCTCGCTGCGCATACGGCGGTTGGCCGTGTAGCGGTTTACCATCGAGTCCATGGCTCCCGGAGATACGCCGAAGAAGAGGCGAGGGCGACCGAGCTTCTTGAAGTCACGGAAGTCGCCATGCCAGTCGGGCTGAGGCACGATGGCTACGCGATAGCCGTTAGCCTCCAGAATTCTTCCGAGGATAGCCGGTCCGAAGGATGGATGATCTACGTAGGCATCACCCGAGAAGAGGATGACGTCCAGTTCGTCCCATCCTCTGAGTTCGCACTCCTTCTTGGTTGTTGGGAGAAAATCTGTTAACTTATAATCCATTCAATATACTTTAGTCATTCACTGCATCTGGCTCAGCCTCAGCTGCTTCCTGTGCATCCTTCTTGTCCTTCCAATCTACGTAGAGCAATACGAGGTTGTGGAGGCCGAGTGCCTTCATATTCTGGTTGTAGATTACGTCGAGGCAGAGGTCGAGCAGCTCCTTGTCCTTGATGTCGCTGCTCTCCAGAAGAGAACGGACGTTGAATCTTAACTTGTCGAGCACTTCCTCGTCGATGATGCCGTTGCTATCTACGAGGTTGCGGAGCAACTGATACTTGTCAATAGTCTCTAAATGCTGGTCGCTCACTTCGATAGAGCGTGTACCAGACTGGTTTGCTTGAATCTTATACATATTTTATTGATTTTAAATTTATTCTGTTAAGAACTTCAGAATACCCTGCATGATGCTGTAGCGGGTTTTCTCATCGCTGATGCACTCCAGTGGGAATCCCATGGTGAAGGTGCGGTAGCTGGTACTCCTGTAGGCAACTGCTGCACTGGTTCCCGTAAGATAACGCATGGCGCAGAAGGCTGTGCTGCCTATTGGCTTGAGTATTTCCGGATGGGTGGCTGCATAATGCTTGGCATTCAGCGAATGATAGTAGCTGAATTCCTTGCCCAGTCCGCTTACCGTTGGCGATGTGGTAACGATGCTGTCTCGCTCGGTAATGGTGGAATCTTCCGGATTGACATCCTGCACGATAAACTTGGTGCCGGTAGGTTCATAGTTTACTTTCAGGATAGCGCCCATGAATGATTTCTCCTCTTCATCCTGCATGTCGCTGCCGTTGTAGGAGCCGCTCACAAGCAGTTTTCCGCCGTTGAGGGCATAGTACTTGATGCGCTTCTGCATGGCTGGGGTGAAGGTCTTGTAGTACTGATGGGTATATCCGTCGTAGCGCTCCAGACCATTGATGAGGTCCACTGCCTGATAATCGGTCATCTTCACTCTTCCCGAAAGGATGGCTTCGCTCGAACAGCTGGCGATGCTGTACTTGTTGCCGGAAGCGATGGCCTGGGCATGCTCCACGGTATGGTTGAAGTCATTGCCAGCTATAAACTGTCCTATCATCTCGTTGCCGCTGTATCCCAGTCCGCTGGAAGATTCGATACCCATTCTATGGATGTCAAATACCTGCTGCTTGCCGCTCCAGCCCGCCGTCAGACCATAGCTTACGCCTGGGTCCTGGTCGAAGTCGAAGCCCTGGATATTGTCGTTATCTACCACCTGCGGTGAGGCAAGGCGATGGAAATTGTTCACGATCAGAATCTTGTTGGTAGCTGTAGGATTGTAGAGTGCCGAGAGGGTTTCTGATGGGAAGCTCTCGCCGCCCTGGTTTACGGCTGCTACCCGGAAGTTGTAGAGCTTGCCTGGCTCCAGCTTCACGTTGTAGATGTTGGAGCGAACTATCGTACCATTGTCGAATCCGCCTTTGCCTTCTGCCTGATAAACAATGTAGCTGGTTGGCTTGGCGGTAGGTTCCGTCTTGTCAAGCTGCGCATTCCAGGTGAGGCTGGCATAGCCCAGTTCATCCACCTCCACGCTGAAGTGGTTAGGTGCCAGAGGCTGTACTACATACGGTTCGTCATGGTTGCTGCTCACGAATCTGAGAATGGTCTTGTAGATGGAGCGGGCGATGGTAAACTTGCCCATCGGATCCTGTGCGATGCGCATGTCCGGGAAGCTCTGGTGAGAGAGCATTTCGATGATTGCCGATGGTACTTCCGGCAGTCGGGTCTCCGAATAGTTCCTATCCCAGAGATAGCGTTTTCCGAATGAACCAAAGGTGTTGGTCATATCTTCTACAAGATTATCTCTCAAAGCCTTAGCGAAATCCTTTGAAGCAAATCTTGAAATGCCGCTGTTCAGCATGCCATCGTTGAAGTCGGTGGTGCAGATAGCGAGTGCGCCCCAGGTGGATTGTCCGTCAGGGTTGTATCCTGCGTCGCTGTGCAGGGCGAGAGAAAGCTCTATCGGCACGCGCTTGCCGTCTATTGCCGGCATATATACGCTGCCGCCTCCCAGCCAGTTGGTCATCATCGAACGGGTGTTGATGTCGTCGGCATAATCGTTCTTTCCCTTTCTTCCGCCATACACGCTATAGGGTGCTCCAGCCCACTGGGCGTAGTATCTTGCTCCTTCCAGGCAGCGAGGCAGTCCGCTTACGAATCCGCCACGTTCTATGTTGCCCATACCGCCTCCGAATCGTACGGCATCGGTGGTTACGACACCTCTGCGGGAGGCGTGATTGGTGCAGACCACACGGTTGAACTCATTGCATCCCTTGTCGAATTCGAAGGTGCCGAGATATACCCATGTGCCGCCACCCATCCGCTGGTTGACGGTAAATTCTGTAGCCTGTCCCTTGTGATAGACGATGTATTTGGCATCGGGTACACTCTTGGGCAGTGTCTGGTAGCTTACATAAACGGCATATTTTCCCTCTTTCTGGAAGTTAGGCTGATAGCTTACCAGACTGTTCTTCTTTCGCCTGGTAGCCTTCGCCTGTCTCACGGTACCCATCTGGAACGGATTTTCTCCATCCTGATAGGAAGCCTGGAGGTTGGCGAATCCCAGGGAGTCGCAGTTCTTCCATTTCTTGCCATTCACGAATTCCTGGTAGGCGATGGATCGCCTGTCGTCGTTATCCACAACAATCTCCTGCTGTTGCCAGTCGCGTTCACGGGGAGTGAAGACGATGGCGCCTGCATTTTCCAGCATCGGGATGAGGTAAGGCACCACAATGGTCTGGGTAAAGAGGTCTTCCGTGGTACAGAAGAGGTTAGGACGTTGCCATTTCCATCCTCTTTCTGCATCCCAGTATCTTCCGTGCGATGCCCAAAGTGAGAGATGTCGGTTCTGCAGTCCGGCAGTCACGAAGTAGGGGCGTGAGGCGTTGAACACCCACGGATCTTCATCATATTCGATGTTTCCCCATGCATGACTGTTCCCCTCATCGAATGCCTGCAGCATGAATCCGGAAGAGATAAGCAGACTGCTTATCAGCCCATATTTTGTAAATCTTGTTTTTTTCACTTTCTTCTATGATGAGGGTGTGTCATAAGTTGCCATTATCTGGACTTATGACACATCCTCCTTTCTTTTTGCTTGTTAGTTAGGGTGTCCAGTTCTCTGTTCTTAAAAACAAGCTGGAAACATCCCTGTTAATTGTTAATATTACGCTCTGATATTTAACGTTTCATGTAACGAAATAGTTCTTTGAAAATCTGTGTATCTCGTTGATTTTTAGTATCTTTGTACATAATTACAAATACTTATAATCAATGAAAAAGTTAGATTCAAAACAGCATAAAGAGACCCCTGAGGAAGAGTTAAAGTGTCTTCGTAAAAGAGTTAAGCAACTTGAAGGCAAAGAAGTGAAGAATACAAACACTATCAAAGGTCTTCGAAAAGAACTCAAAAAAAAAGACGTTCAGAAAATAACTATGACCAACGAACAAAGAGCATTACTCTCGCACCTGTTCCCGGACATAGATTCCCTCTTGTAGTAATTCAACTTTGTGTTCTTATCTATATGCGTACTGGCTGTGGCCTTTCGAACTGTAGTGAAGATCTTGGAGGTATTCTCTGAAGTACTTGGTGAGAACTTCGGAAAAAGTCCATGCTACAATACGGTGGAAAACTGGATAAAGAAGTTGGGACTGTCTGTTTATCAAGATGACCAGCCATGCAAAGGCAAAAAGTTTGCCATGGTTATGGATGAGAGCATCGCTATAAACGGTCAGAAACTAATTTTGGCTCTAGCCATTCCATCAGAGCATCAAGATCTACCTGTCAAACATGAAGATGTGACAGTTTTAAACATGACGACTATTGCTAGATTCATGAATATGTCTGAATGGGTAATCTGGGGCAACTCTATGCTTGCTTGTTACAACAAACTCCCAAAAGAAATGCAGGAAGCGTATGCTTTCATCAACGACTATGAATCTTTGTTGCAAGAACTCATGGATGCGTTGGATGCCATCAGGCATATAGAGCATATCTGTAAAAACAAAGGCTTTTCCTGCAAGACGAGTAAGGAGTGCCAGTCATACATAGTTGCTCATGTTATAGGAAATGCTTATCCTCGTCAAGCTCACCTTGGCTTGAAGATGCTGGAGTACTTCCGAAAGGAAGAAGCGCAACTTACTGAGGATATGAATATTTGCATCTCTTCAGACATCATTGAATCTACTTTTGGTATATACAAAAGCAAGAAGTCACCGAACAAGCTGTATGGCATAACTCCTTTTGCTCTAATGATACCATTATATCCAAAAGTCGTGAACGAATCCGTTACTAAAACATTTAATTTCAAAGAGCGCTTAGTGAATGTTAAACTTAAGGACATTGATGCTTGGACTACCGAGCACTTGTCCAAAAACTGGGTGACAGAACGAACCAAAACACTCAAACAAGTGAGTTAATATTGGAACATAGAACTGGACACCCTACTTGTTAGTCAATATTTCCAATGGAGAACTTCTCAGGTTTCTTTCCCTTGAAATCCTTGAAATACAGCTTGATTTCCCGCATGTCCTTCTCCACATCACCTGAAGGGATGATCATCTTGGTGCACTGTATCACCTTCTTCTCGTAATCCACGCCGTAGAGTAGGATAGGGATGCCTGCCTTGAGGGCGATGAAATAGAATCCCTTCTTCCATTCCGGGTTGAGCGAGCGGGTACCTTCCGGGGTGATGCAGAGACCGAAACTCTCGCGTTTCTTAGCCTCTTCGGCCAGGTTGTCGGTCATGCTGGTATGCTTGCTTCTCCACACCGGTACGCCTCCCATCTTTCTGAAGATAGGCCCCAGCGGCCAGAAGAACCATTCCTTCTTCATCAGGAAATTGCTCTTGATGTTCTCAGCTCTGGAGTAGAGCTGTCCTATCAGGAAGTCCCAGTTGCTGGTGTGTGGTGCAAGACAGATGATGTACTTCTTGGGAAAGTCGATGGTTATTTCCTTCTTCCATCCCATTCGCTTGTATAATATCCACTGACAGATGTCCTTGATCATTGCTTCTTAATCTATTATCTATATATTATATAGGTATAATGGATGTTCTTCTCCGTTTCCCGGGGCTTATCCCATGTTGGAGATCTGGTCGATAATCTCGCTCACCTGCTTGTTGAAGTCATGAATCAGGTTCTGATAGTATGTACCTGGCTTCATGCCTGGCTCTGGGTGAGAAACGCGCTTGATGAAGTCGCTATTGACCATTACGATAGATGAAAGGATGCCATCTACGTCCTCCTGAGAAGGGTTTCCATTGTACAAAGACGCAGCTACAGTCTCAGCGAAAAGCTCGCTGGTAATGTAGTTGATAGTGCGTTTTAAATCTCTTTTGCTAGCCATAATTCTTATTTCTAAATTAATAATTGGTTAAAAACATTGGTTCAAAGATAATCATTTTCTTTGGAAAAGCAATAGAAAATCAAAAAAAATATCGATATTAACTCATTTTTAGCATTTTTCTTTCCGTATCTCGTAGAAAAACCTTAAATTTGCAGTGTTTTTGAAGTTTCAACTAATTAAATATTAATAAAAGAATTATGGAAAAAAGTGCATTGCAGATTGCAAGAGCTGCTTATCAGCCAAAGTTGCCAAAGGCGCTTCAGGGTCCTGTAAAGGCAGTTGAGGGTGCAGCAACTCAGTCAGTAGGTAACCAGGAAGAAATCAAGGCTCTCTTCCCTAACACATACGGTATGCCTGTCATTACTTTCGAGGCTGGCGAGGCTCAGGAAATCCCTGCTTTCAACGTAGGTGTTATCCTTTCTGGCGGTCAGGCTCCTGGCGGTCACAACGTGATTTCTGGTCTCTTCGACGGTGTGAAGTCTCTCAACCCAGCTAACAAGCTCTATGGCTTCATCCTCGGTCCTGGCGGTCTCGTTGATCACAACTATATGGAGATTACTCCTGAGCTCATGGACGAGTACCGTAACACTGGTGGTTTCGATATCATCGGTTCTGGCCGTACAAAGCTGGAGAAGGAAGACCAGTTTGAGAAGGGTATTGAGATTCTCCGTGAGCTCGGTATCAAGGCGCTCGTTATCATCGGTGGTGATGACTCTAACACCAACGCCTGCGTTCTCGCTGAGTACTATGCTGCCAAGAAGTATGGCGTTCAGGTAATCGGTTGCCCTAAGACTATCGACGGTGACTTGAAGAACGAGCAGATTGAGACTTCTTTCGGTTTCGATACAGCCTGCAAGACTTACTCTGAGCTCATCGGTAACATCGAGCGCGACTGTAACTCTGCACGCAAGTACTGGCACTTCATCAAGTTGATGGGTCGTTCTGCTTCTCACATCGCTCTTGAGTGCGCACTCCAGACTCAGCCAAACATCTGCTTGATTTCTGAGGAGGTAGAGGCTAAGGAGATGTCATTGGATGATGTTGTTACATACATCGCTACAGCTGTGGCTAACCGTGCTGCTGAGGGCAACAACTTCGGTATTGTTCTCATCCCAGAGGGCTTGATCGAGTTCATCCCAGCTATCAAGAAGCTCATCGCAGAGTTGAACGAGGTTCTTACAGACCCAGCTACAGGCGAGAGCCGTGAGTTTGCCAGCGCTGAGGAGCAGATTGCATTCGTTAAGGGTGCCATCGCTAAGGACAACCTCGCTGTATTGGAGTCTTTGCCAGCTGACGTAGCTCGCCAGCTCTGCCTCGACCGTGACCCTCACGGAAACGTACAGGTATCTCTCATAGAGACAGAGAAGTTGCTCTCTCGCATGGTAGCTGAGAAGTTGGCTGCTTGGAAGAAGGAGGGTAAGTTCGTAGGTAAGTTCTCAGCTCAGCACCACTTCTTCGGTTACGAGGGACGTTGCGCAGCTCCTTCTAACTACGATGCTGACTACTGCTACTCACTCGGTTTCAACGCATCTCGCCTCATCGCTAACGGCAAGACTGGCTACATGTCAGTTATCAAGAACACAACAGCTCCTGCAGCAGAGTGGATTGCAGGTGGTGTGCCTATCACAATGATGATGAATATCGAGCGTCGTAACGGTGCCAACAAGCCTGTTATCCGCAAGGCTCTCGTAGAGCTCGACGGTGCTCCATTCAAGTTCTTCGCTTCTAAGCGTGAGCAGTGGGCTAAGGAGACAGCTTATGTATATCCAGGTCCTATCCAGTACTGGGGTCCATCTGAGGTTTGCGATCAGACCACAAAGACTCTCCAGTTGGAGCAGGCTAAGTAATAAGAAATAAATCATATTATTATATGTCAATAAGACGAACGGCTTCTTCACAAAAAAAGAGTACTGTGGCGAGAAGGAAGATTTCTTCTCGGCGTGGGGGCTCTCGTGGCAGAAGGCGTTCGTCTTCTGTTTTTCTGCGTTATCCCCGATTGGCATGGTGGATTGGTGGAACGGCGGTAGTAGTGCTGTATGTTTTTCTGTTCTATCATTTCTTCGTAGGTCCTACCGGTTTCAGATGGCGTGCCCTCTATGGCGATGAGGTGTATCCTGAAGGCTACGAGATTCATGGCATTGATATCTCTCATTATCAGGGCAAGATAGACTGGGAACAGCTCAACAATGCGATGATCAAGGGTTGTCCTGTGCGCTTTGTCATCATCAAGAGTACCGAGGGTTCCAGTCGCCTGGATGAGAATTTCCGCGAGAACTTCAATCAGGCTCGCGATTATGGATTCATCCGTGGCGTGTATCATTTCTGGAGCAATAAATCTACGGCTCGCGAACAGGCGTATTACTTTCTGGAGCAGGTGCATCTTACGGATGGCGATCTTCCGCCCGTACTCGACATCGAGCATAAGCCTGATGACAAGAGTGTTGAGGATTTTCAGCGTGATGTGCTCACATGGCTGCATATCGTAGAGGATAGGTATCATGTGAAACCGATCATCTATACCTATTACAAATTTAAGGAGCAGTATCTCAGCGCACCCGTTTTCGATGACTATCCTTACTGGATAGCGCATTATTATGTAGATAAGGTGCAGTACAAGGGCAAGTGGAAGTTCTGGCAGCATACGGATGCAGGAAAGCTTCCGGGCATCAAGGGCTATGTGGATTTCGATATCTACAACGGCAGCTACTACGATCTGCGCCAGCTTTGCATCGGAAGCAAGGACAAGGATAAGAAATTGTGGGATAATGATGAATAAGAATAAAGCTTGATTTTTCCAAGGGGGAAAGATCAAGCTTTATTTTTTATTCTGCTGTTTTTATTCTTTATTGTTGGTTTTACGCTCCCAGCACCAGGCAGGTCCAGTTGTTATCTACCTGTCTTGTTATCTCGTGCAGTCCCAGCTCATCTGCCTTCTCCAGCAATACAGGCACATCTTCCTCGTAGAAACCGCTCAGAATCAGTGTGCCGCCCATATTCATCACGCTGCGGAAGAGTTTCATGTCTTCCAGCAGGATGTTGCGGTTGATGTTGGCCATCACCACGTCGAAGACACCGCTCACGTGGTTCAGTACACTGCTGTTTCCGAAGAGTACCTCCATGTTATCTACGCCATTCAGTACGGCATTGTGCTTGGCATTCTCCACGCTCCATTCGTCGATGTCGTAGCCCACTACATCCTTGGCGCCGAGCTTCGAGGCGGTGAGTCCCAGAATGCCCGTACCCGTTCCGCAGTCTAGTATGCGCTTGGTCTTGACAGGCATTTTCAGCAGCTGTGCGATGATCATACGGGTAGTTTCGTGGTTGCCGGTTCCGAAGGCTAGCTTTGCCTCGATGCCGATCTCGATGATGTCGGGACGGTCGCTTGTATCCGGATAGAGTTCCGGATGCTTGGCATCGTAGATCACTACCTGGTCGCCCACGAAGATAGGGTCGAAGCCCTGCTCTTCCCATTCCTGGTTCCAGTCCTTGTCTTCGGCATCCTGGATGTCGTAGGTTATCTGGGTGTCCATGATAGGAAAGTCGGCGATGTAGGCATCCAGCGCCTCCTTGTCGAAGAGGTCTTTCTGCACGTATGCCTCTATACCCGTTTCGGTTTCTTCAAACGATTCGAATCCAGCCTCGGCAGCACCGTCGGCGAGCAAGTCCTGGCAGGCTTGCATCAAGTCGGCCGATGTCTCGATATTGAATGTCGCTACTAAATATTTCATATTTTTTCTATTGATTTCTGATCATTGTTCTGTAGGATTCCGCCCTTGTTTTTCCGGGCATTCTATCCTAAAAATGCTTACGGATGTTCTAAAAAGTTTGAAATCCTTTAAATCTTCTGCAAAATTATAAAAAAATAGGGGAAAACCTACTATTATTTAGGGAAATTCTGTAATTTTGCATCAAAATAAGTGATATTTTTGCATAAAGAACAGAAAAAGATAGGAGAAATATACAATGAAGAAAATGTATCTTCTTGCAGTCCTGATGGCAGCCGCAATGCCATTCACTTCGATGGCACAGGACGACGACCTCTACTTCAATCCGAAGAAGGAGGCGAAGGAGAAGGCTGAGAGAAAAGCTGCGTTACTGCGTGAGTACAAGGCTCAGCAGGCACGCCGCGACAGTATCTATGCCCTCTACTGGAGCGGCAGCAACCGGAATGTGGATGAGTACAACCGTGGTGGCAGATTCCTGAGCCATTACGAGAAAGTGGGTACTGATTCACTAGGTAACGATATCATCCAGTTTCATGTAGGCAAGGGGGTAGCGCCCGACAGCATCTACGATGATGCTTACTTCGCACAGAAGTATATCAACGAGGAAGAGGATTTCGGCAATACCCGCAGAATGAGTCGCTGGGATGGCTACTACGATCCTTGGTTCTATGGCTACTATGGCTATGGTCCATACTATTGGCGCTCCCGCATGTGGGGCTGGCACAATCCTTGGCGATACGGCTACTATACGGGCTGGTACGACCCATGGTTTGATCCTTGGTATGATCCATGGTATTATGGCTATGCCGGATGGTATGGTGGCTGGTACGACCCATGGTATTATGGCTGGGGTGGCTGGTATGGACCTTGGTACTGGGGTGGTCCGATGATTGGGCATGTAAGCTATGGCGGTTTTGCCGGTGGCAAGAGATATAACAATCCGGGTCGCATCGATGCTTCTCATGGATATGTTTATGGCGGATCGCAGGGCAATAACAATACCTATACCCGCAGAAGCGGTTCTAACCGCAGCTTCGGTCAGCGTCGTGAGAACAATGGTTTCAGCAACAACTCCAACTTCGGAACGCGCAATAATTCCAGCTTCGGCAACAGCGGCAGCTTTGGTAATGGCGGCAGCGTAGGCGGAGGTGGCAGCTTTGGCGGTGGCCATTCCGGTGGTGGCAGCTTTGGAGGTGGCGGACGCTCAGGCGGCGGTAGCTTCGGAGGTCGCCGATAAATACGCCCTGAAAGGATTCGCCATTTGCCAGCACGCCCTGAAAGGGCAGAAGCTCCTAGCCCAGGGCATCGCCCTGGGTAATAATGGTTTTTATGAATACGCCCTGAAAGGGCAAAAGTTTTATAAACAATTAAAATTAGAAATAATATGAATCATTTAAAACATATACTTTTTGCCAGTGCGCTCGTGGCTTCCATGAGTGCCGCTGCGCAGGAAACCTATCAGGATACCAAGTTGGCAGCCAGCCAACTCACGGGTACCGCCCGCTATGTAGGTATGGGTGGTGCGATGGAGGCCTTGGGTGCCGACATCTCCACCATCAGCACCAACCCAGCCGGTGTGGGTCTTTTCCGCAAGAATCAGATCAGCCTCACTGCCGGTGTCATCGCCCAGAGCGGTGCTGATAACAGCGTTTCCTTTGGCAAATATGCCATCGATTTCGACGGCAAGAAGAGTCATCCAACCTTCGACCAGGTAGGCATCGTCTGGTCAACGAAGATGAGAAACTCCAGTGCGCTCAATCTTGCGTTCAATTATCATAAGAGTACCGACTTCGGACAGCTCCTCAACGCAGCCAATTCTCTCACGAAGGCTTCGCAGAACAAGTTGACTGCAGCCAAGAATGCAGAGGGTGTTGATGGATGGAGCTCTGTGGATGCAAACTTTGGCGGTTACAAGGATAATGCAGGCAAGTATCAGAATGGTCTGCTTAGCCTCACCTCTAATGGCTATTTGTCTTACGCAGATGCCCAGTCTTATCTCTTTGGACAGTATCAGCATGGCTACATCGGCAGCTACGATTTCAACATCAGTGGTTCTATCGGCAATAGAGTATGGCTCGGACTTACCATCGGTTTGCACGATGTTCATTACAACAGTCATTCCCTCTATGCAGAGAATCTAGTGGATGGCAACTTCAGCGATTCCTACGAGCAGATCAAGATTACGGGTACTGGATATGACGTGAAGGCTGGTATCATCTTCCGTCCGTTAGAGGAGTCTCCTTTCCGCATCGGTGCCTACGTCAATTCTCCTGTGTTCTACGATCTCTCGCTCAGCGCAGCCCACGATCTGAGTATGTATGGCAAAAATGCGCCAGCTACTTTCCAGGATAAGGATGCAGCTGGCAATATCGTCAATGTGCCTTGCTACACATTGGGTGATAAGGGACAGACTGTGGATTACGACTTCCGCTTGAACACTCCTTGGAAGGTGGGTGTCAGCATGGGTCATACCGTGGGCAACTATCTTGCCCTGGGTGCAACCTACGAGTATGCCTGGTACGACCATATGGACAACCGCGTGAAGGATGGCGGTTACTACGATTACTACTGGGGTGATTATTACGAGTCAAGCAGCAGCGATGATGCGATGAATGCAGATACCCGTGCCAACCTGAAGGGTGTAAGTACATTGAAGGTGGGAGCTGAAATCAAGCCAACCTCTATGCTTTCTCTCCGTTTCGGTTACAACTATGTATCGCCGATGTTTAGAGAGAATGCCTATCGTGATCAGTCGATTGGCAGCAATGGTGTAGATATCGCTACTTCTACCGATTATACCAACTGGAAGGCGATGAATCGCTTTACCTGCGGTGTGGGTTTCAACTACGAGAACTTGAATATTGATGTAGCTTATCAGTATGCTATCCAGAAGGGTGATTTCTATCCGTTTATGAGCTATGTGAATAAGGATGATGCTACATTGGATAATCTCCCTACTTCATGCAAGGTGGATAACAATCGTCATCAGCTCCTGCTTACGGTAGGTTACAAGTTTTAAATAGACCGAAGGTTTAAAGAATGCAAAAAACAGAGCTTTCTTCGTTTTTTTTAGAAAAAAAAGGCTAGAAAATTTGGTCGTTTCGCAGAAAAGCTCTATCTTTGCAGATATAAAAAAGAAATTTTTTAGATAAAATTATACTTAAGGAAAATTTCCCTAAAGTGATAGGGGATAAAGATATTAGTTTTTTTAGTGGTTAATTTAGTTTTAGTAAGTATGTGGTAGGATCTGTTGTGAAACAGGTCCTATTTTTTTGTCTGAAATAATGCCATTTCTTTCACACAATCATTCACCCATTTGTTTTATAGCAAGATGGGGGATAGGTTTCACATCCTGTATAACGAATAAAGAGGGTGCGTCATGGACTTATGACACACTCTCTGTAATAGATAAAATC
>UMDM01023727.1_pt1 | contig 24310 bp, 18 predicted proteins | sample 1964501 | NCBI WGS metagenome assembly UMDM01 (sample SAMEA4835995, study PRJEB28245) | human gut metagenome | biome: gut microbiome; material: fecal sample | place: Denmark | collected 2008
ATCCAAGAATCCCCTGCCTTTAGGCATGGGGAGTATGTCAATGGAAGTTTTAAGTATTAATTATATGAATAAGTGGCAGCTTATTAAAAAATTCGGTTTGAAAAAATCGTCAGTGCTTATCGTGAAGATGTGTCTGGCGTTCGGCGGCAGTCTTGTTTTGCTGAATTTGGCATTAGATACTTTGCCGATGAGCATTACATACGCCGTATGGTCCGGTATCGGTTCTGTGGGCGGCGTGGCTGTGAGTATTATTAAATACGGTGAAAGTGCCAACTGGCGCAGACTTTTGTGTATCTGTCTGATTTTATTTTCCGTAGTAGGTTTAAAGCTCGTATCCTGAAATTTATTTTGATTGAGAAAGGCTGTTTAGGCGAGCTAGGGCGCGGATATGCTTTAAGAATTTGAAATAACGGTTTACGATATTGACGAATTTGCCGACGAGAACGGCTGAAATAAGAGTGCCGATGCCGATACCGTTTAAGCCGTCAAAAAATATGAAGGATAAAATGCAGCCTATAGTAATTAAAGTTATATCGAAAGCTATTTTTATTGTGCCAAATTTTATTTTCGGCTTTTTGATGGCTATGGCCAGAGCCAGTGCACGTACGACGCCTTCGCCGGGAACGACGATTACATTAGGGGCGACTTCAATGCAGATGCCGACGGCCAAAATGAAACAGCCGACAAAGAGGGAAAGCAGTTTCAGCAGAAATATTTCCGGCTGGAGAAAATACAGCCAGCCCATGCTTACATCAATAAAATAGCTGAAGAGAATATTGGCGAAAATTTGCAGAAATTGTAGGGGATGAAAGTTTTTTCTGAGAATGGCGACTTGCAGCATGATGAAAATTATATTGAAGATGAAAGTCGTCATGCCGAAAGTGAAATCTGTGAAGGCCAGACTCAAGACATACGGCACGGAGGAGATAGGCGAAGTGCCCAAATCGCTTTTGGTGATAAAGACGATGCCGAACGAGTTGATGAAAATACCCAAGACAAAAAAGAAATAGCGCAGACCGAGAATTTTCATTGCAGGTCTTCCTCCTCTAAATTCTGAATAATGGAAGTCAAGGTTTGCAGAAACTGCTGTTTATTTTGCGGCGAAATATTTTTGAAGGCTTTATTATCGACGTTCGTACAAATCTGTTTTACTTCCTGCGCCATGTATTTTCCTTTACTGGTGAGATAAATGGAGTAGGCGCGTTTGTCGGCGGTTTGGTTTGTGCGCACGATTAAATCCTGTTTTTCCATGCGCGACAACAGGCTGGTAATGGTGGACTTGTCAAGCACGTGGTCGCGGCTTATATCTTTTGCCATAGCGCCGTTATGTTCTAAGAGATATTCCAGAATTTTTGGCTGGCCGGGAAGCAGATTTAAGTCGTAAATTTTTTTGGTGATTAAGTTATTGCTGTGATTAAAGGCTTTCAGCAACAGGAAATGTAATTCTTCTGTCAGCATCATTGTACCTCCTAAATAGTTTGATTTCCAACTATATTATAGCTGTATTTTATGTAAAATACAATTTTTATTTAAATATTACAATTAAAAGCTGGATATTGTATTTGCTTTTGGTTATAATAAAAATCTATGATTTTTAAAGAAGGTGAATTGTATTTTGCATAATGGAGAAAATTTTAAAGTAGGATTAAAGGAACAGATGGCAGCCAGAATAATATTTTTTGTTTCAGGTTTTGCGATAGCGACATGGGCGCCGATGATACCGCTGGTCAAAGACAGACTGAATATCGGAGCTGATGTACTGGGACTTTTAATATTATGTACGGGTGTAAGTTCGTTTTTGATGATGCCGGTAGCCGGACTGTTTGCGCAGAAATTCGGCTGCCGCAAAGTCCTGCGGGTAATGGGATTTTTGATGGGCGCGGAAATCGTGTTTCTGTCCATGCTGCCGAGTGTATGGCTCTATGCCGTGTTTTTATTTATTCTGGGGGCAATCGGCGGAACAATGAATGTAAATATGAATATTCATGCCGTTATCGTGGAAAAGCTGTCGAAAAAGCGCATGATGTCCGGTATGCACGCGCTGTGGAGTGTGGGCTGTTTTCTGGGAGCAGGCTTGTTCAGTATACTGGCCAAATTGGGATTATCGGCAACGCAGATTGCGATTTTGCACTGCAGCGTGATTTTTGCCATAATGCTTTATTTTGGCAGATATTTTCTGCCGTATAAAGGCAGCGGCAACGAAAAGGCGATTGCCATTCCGAAAGGGATTGTCGGGCTGTTCGGGATACTGGCCGTTATATCGTTTCTCGGTGAAGGCGGTATGATGGATTGGAGCGGTATTTTCCTGAATGAAGCGAAAGGCGTGGACTTATCGCTTGCCGGTGTTGGTTATGCCGTATTTTCGGCGGCAATGCTCATAGGCAGGCTTATCGGCGATAAGGTGGTACAAGCTTTGGGTGAACAGAAAGTCGTCATTTTCGGCGGACTGGTGGCAAGTTTGGGCTATATTCTGGCAATCGTCGTCGATGATTTTATCGTTGTGCAGACAGGCTTTGCCCTGCTCGGTCTGGGAGCTGCCAATATCGTGCCGGTGGTGTATACTCTGCTCGGCAAGCAGTCGATTATGCCGATAAATTCCGCTGTTACGGCTGTAACGAGCGTGGGGTATCTGGGCGTAATGTTCGGTCCGGCACTATTGGGCTTTATCGCGCACGGCATAGGGATTACGGCGGTATTCTGCATTTTAGCGGGGCTGTTCATCATTCAGTCATTTATTGCACGATATGTATTTAAAATTTTATAATAGATAAAAGGACATTTGATTTGCAGGTCAAATGTCCTTTTGTGCTATAATGAAAAATAAAAGGCTGTGATGAAATGAGATTGCTGAAAACTTTGTCGGAAAGAGAAAAATTTTCGGCAGTAGAGCAAAATATCATAAAATATATTTTGGATAATCCCAAAGAAATTGTTAATATGTCGATACGAGAGCTTGCCAATAAGACATTTACATCGTCAGCGGCGATTTTTCGTCTTTGCCAAAAATGCGGGTTGAAAGGATATACGGAATTTAAGATAAAATTCATCAGTGAGGTGAACAGAACTTCCGATTTTGAAAATGATGAACTGGAAAAGCCGATTAGGGATTTACACAGATCGATTAACGGCAAGGACGATGTAAAATCAGTGGTGCGGAGAATGGCTTTTTTGCAGATTGAAGCAATAGAGGAAACAAAGAATGAAATAAATTATAAACAGCTTGAAAGAGTAGCCGATATGATGAATGCGGCTGGGCAGATAGTGTTTTTTGGATTTGACCTAAATTATTATATATCGCAGTCCACCGTTTATCATCTGGTGCGGACGGGAAAGCCGGCAGTCGTATATGAAACAGTAAATAATCAGGTAGCAAAGGCGGTCATGTTCAAAAAGGAAGATGTAGCTATTTTAATTAGTCGAACAGGAGAAAATAAAAATTTGATACGGATATCGCAGGTATTGAAACGAAAGGGGGCAAAAATTATTCTGCTTTCGGCAAGCAGGGATACATCACTGGACAAACTCTGTGATGAATTTATCTATATCGCCAATGTTATAGATTATCTGAGTATGGGAGGCGTTATTTTCAGTGTCGGCTGCCGGTATATTCTTGACGTATTGTTCGGTATACTGTTCAGCAAAAATTATAAGAGTGTGGAAAAATTTGTAGGTGAATTTGAAACCGTCAATGGAAAAAGTGTACATGACCCCAATCGTTTATGGTGATTTTGAGGTAAAACAGCTATTGGAACATTGTTTCAGAGAAATAAAAACACAGTTAGAGTTAGATATAACTTTCTGGCTGTGTTTTTTATGTTTTGCGCAATTTATGCGGTTTGCGTTAATGATATGAATTGTGTGAAAATCGTAAAAAATAATGAAACATTATTCCAGAAAATGGCGAAAGTATTGAGCTGGTAAAAAGGCTGTGGTATATTAAACGCAGTTGATGAGATGAAGATGTGCACAGATAAACTCAGAAAATAAATTTTTAGAGAAGTTTAGGAGAGGGATTTTCTGGAGAGGAGTTTATTATGTCTAAGCAGGCAATATTTGATAAGTTTATCTATGAAGAACTGTGTAGAGGGCTGTTGGCAAGCCCTTTAAGAATAAAAATCAACTGACATTTTAGTTGAGCTTCTTAAGAATCCCCTGTCTTTAGACATGGGGAGTGTCAATTCCACAGTTGGAACGGCAAGAAGCTGTTATATTGAAGCCATTCAGAAGGCTAAAGAAGGCAAATGGGAAGAAATAGACGAATTATTTAAAACAGGCGACGAGGCATTCAATGAAGGTCATGATGCTCATATGGGTCTTTTGACGAAAGAGGCTGAAGGCAAATCGGAAGGAGTAAATCTGCTTTTACTGCATGCAGAAGACCAGCTTATGAGTGCGGAAGGATTTAAAACGGTAGCTTTGGAAATGATTGATGTCTATAAAAGATTGGAAAAACTTGAGAATAAATAAAAAAGAGGTGTTATAATGCCATTTCGTGAAGGCTTTTTATGGGGCGGCGCAGTGGCGGCGCACCAGCTGGAAGGCGGTTGGAATGAAGGCGGCAAGGGCGTAAGCATCGCCGACGTGATGACGGTTGGCGGCTACGGTAAGCCGCGCCGTATAACGGACGGAGTTGTCGCCGGCGAAAATTATCCTAATCATGAAGCGATTGATTTTTATCATAGATACAAAGACGATGTGAAATTATTTGCCGATATGGGTTTTAAGGCGTTCCGGACGAGTATCGCGTGGACAAGAATTTTTCCAAACGGCGACGAAACGGAGCCGAATGAAGAAGGGTTGAAATTCTATGACGATTTGTTCGATGAATTGTTAAAGTACAATATCGAGCCTGTCATTACACTATCGCATTTTGAAATGCCGTACAATCTCGTTACGAAATACGGTGCATGGCGCAATCGTAAGCTGATAGACTTTTTCGTAAGATATGCGGAAGTCTGTTTCAAGCGGTATAAAGACAAAGTGAAATACTGGATGACATTCAACGAAATTAACAATCAGGCAAGTATAGACAGTCCGTTTATGGGTTTTGTAAATTCGGGCATTATTTTCAAAGATGAACCGAATCCGTGGCAGTCGCTGTTTCAGGCGGCGCATTATGAACTTGTCGCCAGCGCGAAAACCGTGAAAATCGGACACGCAATCAACCCGGATTTTAAAATCGGATGTATGATAGGTTATGAACCGACATATCCTCTGACTTGTCGTCCGGAAGATATGGTGCTAGCAATGAAAGACATGCACAAACGCCATTTTTTTAGTGATGTGCACTGTCGCGGCCATTATCCGTCATATGCTACAACTGAATGGGAACGCAGAAATCTGGATTTGGATATCACGGAAGACGATTTGAAAATATTGCAGGAAGGCACAGTAGATTATCTGGCATTCAGCTATTATAAGACGAATATTGTTACTACGGATAAAAGTAAAATAGATAAAGATAATAAAGATGAATTTTCCACCGGTGTAGATAATCCGTATTTGAAAAAGACAGACTGGGGCTGGGCGATTGACCCGAAAGGCATACGATATACACTCGATATTCTGTCGGAAAGATATGAACTGCCGTTGATGATTGTGGAAAATGGTATCGGTCTACATGAAACGAGAGAAAATGAACAATCTGACGGCATGATACACGATGATAAACGCATAGCATATTTTCAGGCACATATTGAACAAATGAAAAAAGCAGTCGAAGAAGACGGCGTCGATTTATGGGGATATATGCCGTGGGGCTGTATTGACCTTGTTTCCGCCGGAACAGGAGAAATGGAAAAACGGTATGGTTTTATCTATGTCGATAAAGATAATCAAGGTAAAGGAACTCTGAACAGAAAACCGAAAAAATCTTTCTATTGGTATAAAAAAGTTATCGCTTCCAATGGGGAAGATTTGAGTAATGATGAAGATTGAGGTGTAAAAATGCCATTTAGCAAAGATTTTTTATGGGGCGGTGCAGTAGCTGCTCACCAGCTCGAAGGCGGTTGGAATGAGGACGGCAAGGGCGTAAGTGTTGCAGACGTGATGACTGTCGGCGGCTACGGTAAACCGCGCCGCATCACGAGAGGCGTTGTTGCCGGTGAAAATTATCCGAACCATGAAGCAATAGATTTTTATCATAGATATAAAAAAGATGTGAAAATGTTCGCCGATATGGGTTTTAAGGCGTTCCGCACAAGTATCGCATGGACGAGAATTTTTCCGAATGGCGATGAAACACAGCCGAACGAAGCAGGGCTTAAATTCTATGACGATTTGTTTGACGAAATGCTGAAATACAATATTGAGCCGGTCATCACGCTGTCGCATTTTGAAATGCCGTATAATCTTGTCGTTAAATATGGCGGCTGGAAAAACCGTAAATTGATAGATTTCTTTGTCCGTTTTGCTAAAGTATGCTTTAAACGGTATCAGCATAAAGTAAAATACTGGATGACTTTCAATGAAATAAACAATCAGGCGAATATAGAAAATGATTTTTGCGGGTTCACCAATTCGGGCGTGGTATTGCGTAAAGAGGAAAATCCTTTGCAGGTATTGTATCAAGTGTCTCATTATGAACTGGTAGCCAGTGCCAAAGCAGTAAAAATCGCGCATGAAATCAGTCCTGATATGAAAGTCGGCTGTATGTTGGCTTATCAGCCGGTATATCCATTAACTTGTAATCCAGATGATATAATACTTTCCGTACAGGAAATGCACAAACGTAATTTTTACGGTGATGTGCATGTTCGCGGTCATTATCCGGCGTATGCACTGGCGCAGTGGAAAAATAAAAACATTCAGCTCGATATAACGAAAGAGGATTTGGTGGCACTTAAAGAAGGCACAGTCGATTATATCGGTTTTAGCTATTATCAGACGGCGGTTGTAACGACAGACGAAAGCAAGATAAAAACAGATGTAAAAGAAGCTGACGAAAAAGTCGATAATCCATATTTGAAACGCAATGACTGGGGCTGGCAGATTGACCCGGTAGGGCTCAGATATGCACTGATGGTTTTGTCTGAACGGTATGAGGTTCCATTGATGATTGTGGAAAACGGTATCGGGCTGCATGAAACGGAAGCTGACGAACAATCAGACGGCATGATACATGATGATGGACGTATCGCATATTTTCAGGCGCATATCGAACAGATGAAAAAAGCTGTGGAAGAAGACGGCGTCGATTTGTGGGGCTATATGCCGTGGGGCTGTATCGACCTTGTTTCTGCCGGAACGGGTGAAATGGAAAAACGGTACGGCTTCATCTATGTAGATAAAGATAATCAGGGCAACGGTACATTAAACCGCAAGCCGAAAAAATCTTTTTACTGGTATAAAAAGGTTATTGCTACTAATGGTGAAGACTTAACAAATAATTGATAATAATAAACCTTGTATAGCTAAAAAAATTAGGCTATACAAGGTTTTATTATTATAGCTTTTTTTATTAATTTCATATAATATGATATGTATATATAGGAATTTATCTAGAATAAAAAAAGAAAAGAGGTTTATTTGTGAGTTTAGAAGACAAAGAGTTAATGCAGTTTAAGGTCGGTAAAAAAGAACAGTATGCAGCTAGAATGGCTTTTTTTATACCAGGTTTTGCCATTTCTACATGGGCGCCTATGATACCTATGATTAAAGAACGTTTACATATTGAAGCAGATATTTTGGGATTATTATTATTGTGCATAGGTATAAGTGCTTTTATTGTTATACCGATTGGCGGTCTTTTAGGTAAAAAATTTGGTTGTAAAAAAGTGATGGTTACTACAGGTAGTTTATTTGCGATAGTATTAGTAGCGTTGTCTTGTTTACCTAATGTTTGGTCGTATGCTATTTGTTTGATTTTAGTAGGCGCTATTATGGGTTGTACAGAAGTTTGTATGAATATCAATGCTGTTGTTGTTGAAAAATTATCACAAAAGCGCATGATGTCTAGTATGCATGGTTTTTGGAGTGTTGGTTGTTTTTGTAGCGCTGGTTTATTCAGTATTTTAGCTAAGATGGGACTTGATGTATTTTTTATAGCAATCATTCATTGTTTAATAATTTTAGCTATTGTAATTTTCTTTGGCAGATATTTTTTAGATTATAAAAGCGCTAATAGTGAAAGTGCGATTGCTATTCCTAAAGGAATTGTTGTTTTATTCGGCATTTTAGCATGTGTGAGCTTTTTAGGCGAAGGTGCAATCATGGATTGGGGCGGTGTATTTTTAGCTGAGGTAAAAGATGTAGAATTATCTTTAGCTGGTGTAGGATATGCTGTTTTTTCTGTAGCAATGCTTATCATGCGTTTAATTGGGGATAAAGTAGTACAATTTTTAGGCGAGGAAAAAGCTGTAGTATTAGGAAGTAGTTTAGCGGGATTAGGATTTTTATGGATAATTATTATAGATAATTTCTATTTAATGTTGGTTGGTTTTATTTTACTTGGTTTAGGTGCTGCAAATATTGTGCCTGTATTATATAGTTTGTTGCAATATCAAAAAGATATGCCGATAAATGCTGCTGTTACAGCAGTAACTTGCATGGGATATACAGGCGTTATATTAGGGCCTGCTATCTTGGGATTTATCGCTCAAGGAATAGGAATTATATCCGTATTTTATTTATTGATGATTTTATTTATCGTGCAAGTTGTCATGGCAAAATATGTATTTAATAGATTAAAATGATTATAAGTAAGAAAAAGATATTCTAGTGAGAATATCTTTTTTTTATATAAATTTATGTTGTTTTATATTGATTTATGTTAATTTATGACTTATAATAAGAAAAAGAAATTTGATTTTTGTTTATTGTATATTTAAATGAAATTTTGTGAAAAAAAGAACAATTAAATCATATATTATAAATGGAGGCATTTAAATGATTTGTAGAACAATATTAAATGAAACATCTTATTTTGGTAAAGGAGCAATAAAAGAAATTGCAAATGAAGTAATTAATCGTGGCTTAAAAAAAGTTATGTTAGTTACAGATAAAGATTTACTTAAATTCAAAGTAGCTACAAAAGTATGTGATATTTTAGATGAAGCAAAAATAGATTATGAAATTTACGATAAAATAAAAGCTAATCCTACAATCAAAAATGTTACTGAAGGCGTGGATTTTTGTAAACAATGTGGTGCTGATGTAATTGTTGCTGTAGGTGGCGGTAGTGCTATTGATACAAGTAAAGCAATTGCTATCATTATGAAAAATCCAGAATTTGCTGATGTTAGAAGTCTAGAAGGTGCTTCACCAACTAAACATAAAGCAATGCCAATTATTGCCGTATCCACAACATCTGGTACAGCAGCAGAAGTAACTATCAATTATGTAATTACTGATGAAGAAAAAAATCGCAAATTTGTTTGTGCTGACCCACATGATATTCCAGTAGTGGCAATTATCGATCCAGATATGACTGCATCTATGCCACCAAAACTCTGTGCAGCAACAGGAATGGATGCACTTGTTCATGCTATCGAAGGTTATATCACTAAAGGTGCATGGGAATTAACAGATATGATGCATATAAAAGCTATTGAAATCATAGCTCGTTCTTTAAGAGATTCTGTTAAAGGCGATCCAGAAGGTAGAGCACAAATGGCTTTAGGTCAATATATTGCAGGAATGGGCTTTTCTAATGTTGGCTTAGGTATAGTACATTCTATGGCTCATCCATTGAGTGCAGTATATGACATTCCACATGGTGTTGCTTGTGCTATTTTATTAACACCAGTATTGAAATTTAATGCGCCATCAACAGCAGATAAATATCGTGATATCGCAGTAGCTATGGGCGTAAAAAATACAGAAGATATGAGTATTGAACAGGCTCGTCAGGCTTGTATTGAAGCTGTAGAAAAATTGAGTGTAGATGTGGGAATTCCTCAGAAATTGACTCAATTAGGTGTAAAAGAAGAAGACCTTCAATTTTTATCTGAATCTGCTTTTGTTGATGCTTGTACACCAGGAAATCCAAGAGATGTAAGTGTAGAAGCTATTAAAGAAATTTATAAATCTATCATGTAATAAAATTTAAATTAAAAAAGATAGTTATGAGACTAAATTTTGTCTTATAACTATCTTTTTATTTTATATTTGATTTTAATTTAAGCTAAATGAAAAAGATTTTTTTGAGAGAAAACTACAAGCGTATCTTTTTCTTCTAGAATAGTATCGCCATCAGGTATGATATCTACGCCGTTTCGTTGGATTAAAACAACAAGTGAGTCTTTTTTGATATCAATATCGCGAAGTTTTTTGCCAATGAATTCATTATTAGAATCAATATTTATTTCATTTAAAGTGATATTATCATTGCCTTGATAGGTTTTAGCGCAAATGATGAGTGTATCTCCATCGCGCAAGAAGGTATCGCCTTTTGGCGTTATTGTGGCTCCTTTTCTCAAGATAGCAGCAATCAATGTACCTGGGATAGAACCGATATCGCGAATTTGTTTATTAATCCATGGGTGTGAATTATTTAATTCTAAACAAGTGAAATGGATATTGTTTTCGTCAGTGTAATCATTGAAAGTTTTTAATACATTTTCGTGTTCATCAATCATATTTAGATGTTTTGAAGCAGATGGCAATAAAGCACCTTGGAATAATAAAGATAAAAGTACGATACAGAAGACGATGGAAAAAATTGAGTCATCAGCATAATTTGGTGATACGACAGCGACAATCGCAAAAACGATGGAAGCAGCTCCACGAAGGCCAGCCCATGACATGATTAATTGTTGATTTAAAGGAGATTTAAATGGAGACAATAATATTGCCATGGTTATAGGTCTAGCGATGAATGTAAGGAAAATAGCAATAAACAAAGCAGGGACAAAATAATATGGTAATTTTGAAGGAAATACTAATAAACCTAATAAGAAGAAGATGAGCATTTGCATCATGCCATTAAAAGCATCGAAGAAGTTTACGAGATTTTTCTTTTTCGGGATATTTTGATTGCCTAAGATGATACCTGCAATATAAGTGCTTAAATAACCATTACCATCAACTAACGAAGGAAGGGCATAAGCAGCTAAGGCAATAGCAACTAAAAAGATAGAGTCAAAACCATTTTCGCCGAATTGAACATTTTTTAATATCCAAGAAGCGATAAAAGCTAAGACGACACCGATGATAATTCCATAAGCAAATTGAGCAAAAATTAAATAGGAAATATCAAAAAAGTTTAAGCTGCTGCCAATGCTAGTTAATAAAATTATGGTCAGCATATAAGCACAAGGGTCATTACTACCACTTTCAATTTCTAGCATAGGAGCAGTACTGTATTTTAGATTTAATTTTTGTGAACGTAAAATAGAAAAGACAGAAGCGGCGTCAGTAGAACTAAGCACAGCACCGATTAATAATCCTTCAAGTGGTGGTAAACCTAATATTAAATGACAAAAAATACCAGTGAGTGCAGCTGTGATAAATACGCCAAAAGTACTCAGTAAAACAGCTTGTTTAGCTATAGGTCGAGCAGTTTTCCATTTGGTACCAAAGCCACCATAAAACATGATGAAAATGAGAGCGGCAGAACAGATTTTTTCGGCAAGAGAATAATCTTCAAAATGAATTTTAAATAAACCATCAGAACCAAAGAGCATACCAAGACCAATGAAAAACACAAGTGTAGGTACGCCAAAACGAGTAGATAATTTACTTCCAATTACGCAAGCAATTAAGATAATTGCACTGATTAAAAGAAATAAAGTCATAAGTATTAATCTATCCTTTTTATTATATTTATATATGAAAATTATCTCAAATAATCAGGAAGATGTCAAAAAAGGCAATTCATCTTATTGAAAAATAAAATAAATTGCCTTTGCATATAATATTAAGCTTGTTCAGGAACTAAACCATTTTGATAAGCGAGCATTAAATGGTAGATATCATTTATTTGACATTGGATTTCTTCACCTAAATCAGTATCGGCAGTTGAAGAATGATAATTTTGTAATTCTAAAGTACAAGAAACGGACTCAATGTCTTGGTTGGCTTTTAAAGACTCTTTGATATTAGCACATGATTGATGTTCTAAAAGACGTAAACCACGTGAATTAGAAATTAGCGTATAACCAGCAATTCCTGTTTTTTTATGATAAGCTTTACAAAAACCACCATCAATGATGATTAATTTTCCATTTGCTTTTACAGGACTTTCTCCTTCTTTTACTTTTACAGGAACATGACCATTGATTATATGTCCACGTTTTATTTTTAAGGAAAATTCTTCAAGTATCATATCGCAGATTTTTTCATCATTACAATATTTATAATATGCATCAGAAGGTTCAATCCATGTATCCGTATCTTCAATAAACATACGTTCAAATGTTTTAAATTCTCTACCAGAAAATGGTGAATATCTGCCACACCAGAAATAATACATTAAGTCGATATTTTTTTGTTCATATAGACCAAGATATGCTTGGCGAATAGTTTTATCAACAAAATCTAAATAATTTTTTCCAGAATAATATTTGTTATTTAGATGAATACGCATGAAGCTACCATCATCATTTAGCGGTATACAACCATGATAGAGTAAATTGTTATTATATGCTTTATAGACGCTACCTTTTTGGTAAAGAAAATCAATATGTTTGCGCAAGCGTACACTATCTAAAAATGCTGATTTTATATCAGATAAGACTTCAGCTTCTTCTAAAGATAATTCATAAGGATTTTGAGGATTTATTGTAGGGAAGGACGGACTTTTTATTGGATAAGATATATTATTTATTTTTATATGTTTAGAGGTGTAATCTATTTTATCTAATAAAAGACGACTATCCATTTGAAAATCTGGATTGCGTTTGATGAGTTGTCCTTCTAATTTAAATAAAATTATAGAGATAGTGCGTTGCATAGCGATTAATAGCGTTTTATTAGGATAGAGTTTGCTAGCTAATGAAGATAGAGAGCGAAGGCTGATAGCATATCCTTTTTCTAAAACAGCAGTATTATTATAAGATAAACAGTTTCGTACTACTGTCGCTATACAAGCTTCATTACCACACATTGCACCCATCCATAAGATATCATGATTGCCCCATTGAATATCTACAGAATGATGTTGACGTAGCATATCTATGATAGAGTCAGGTCGTTGTCCTCGGTCATAAATATCGCCGACGATATGCAAATGAGCAACAGCTAGTTTTTTGATGAATTTTGTAAAGGCAATGATAAAATCTGTACCACTATTAATATTGATTAAAGTGTTTAAGATAGTATTGAAATATACCTCTTGGAAAGTATCATCATTTGGTCTAGCTGTGAGTAATTCAAGAATGATGGTTTCATATCCTTTAGGCAGTAAATTTTTTAATTCTGATTGAGGATATTTATAAGACATTAATCTTGATAGACGCAATAAATAAATGAGATTTTGGGAATACCATTGAGTAGTGATTAATTTTTGTTTTTTTAAATTGAGTATTTTTTCTTTAGGATAATAAATTAAAGTACAAAATTCAGCTTTTTGTGAGGTGGACATTTCTTCAGAAAATAAATAATCTACTTTTTCTTTGATAACACCAGAGCAATTATTGAGAATATGGAAGAAGGACTCATATTCACCATGTAAATCACTCATAAAATGTTCTGTTGGTCGAGCTAAGTTTAAAATAGCTTTTAAGCGAATTAGCTCAGTTACAACAGATTGACGATTAGGGTATTTTTCTGACAATAAATAAAGATATTTGTATTTTTGTTTATTCTTATCCACAACAATACTCCTTTTTATAAGATGTGATATTAGTATTATATAATATTTTCATTTTTATGAAAATAAAGTTTTTTTAGTATACGTTTACTAAAATAGAGAAATAACAATTGCGGAATAATTGATAAAATCTTATAATAGAATAGTTAATATTTAAATGAATTTGAATAATGTGAGGGATAATAATTGGGAAATGGAGATAAAAAAAATAAAAGCAGTTATGTAAAATATATCTTGATATTAGTAGTTGTTTTTATTTTATCTGGTATGGTAGGAGCTTTTTTTGCTAATGCGTTAGTTGATAATAAACCAGATTATAATGAAGATGATAAAAAAGGTATGTTAGTTGCAAAAGATAAGGCTACTGTAATGATTATGGGGGTAGATGAGCGCGCTGATGATGTGGGGAGAAGCGATACCTTAATGATAGCGACATTAGACCCAGATAAAAATCAAGCAGCATTGTTATCTGTGCCTCGTGATACGCGTGTAAAAATAAAAGGTCATGGCTTTGATAAGATTAATGCAGCTTATGCCTATGGTGGTAGAAAATTAACTCAAGAAACCATTGAAAGTTTATTAAATACACATATTGATCATTATATAAAAATTAATGTACATGGTTTTACTAAAATTATTGATGCTTTAGGCGGTATTGATATTGATGTAGAAAAACGCATGTATTATGAAGACCCATGGGATGATGATGGCGGTTTATATATTGACCTTCAGCCAGGTATGCAACATATGGACGGCAAGACTGCGATAACATATGTACGCTATCGTGATGAGGAGGGCGATATTGGTCGTATCAAACGTCAACAGAATTTCATGAAAGCAGTAATGGACAAATTAGTATCTCCAACAATTATTCCTAAATTGCCAGCTATTGTATCTGCTGTTTCTGATTCAGTGGAAACTGATATGTCAGTTAGTGAAATATTATCTTTCTTGGGAACACTTCAAGACGCAAAAGATAATGGATTAAAATCAGAAATGTTACCAGGTAAACCAGTATATATAGAAGGTATTAGTTATTGGGTACCAGATATCAGTAAGACAAGACAGATTTTAGCAAATACATTAGGCATAAAAATCAATCAATCAATTACAACATCTATTCATGAAGATAATATAGAATATGAAGAATCTATTCCTGATAATGCTGTAGAAGTAACAGAAAAAGAACGCATAAAAAGAGAAATTGCACAGGAACGTGAAGAAAGATTGCAACGACTTCGTGAAGAGCAAGAAAAATCTACAAAACGATTTAAATCTGAAGTAGATGAAGAACGACCACGAACAAATAGTAATCGAGAAAAAGTAGAAACTAGAGAAGAAACTCCAGTGGAAGACAATACAACAAAACAAAAAGAACCTGTGCCACAAACACCAACAAGAGATGTCCCAGCTATAGATATGAATACTACAGGTAAATCATAAATAAAAAATACCGCAAATAGGATAAAAACTATTTGCGGTATTTTTAGTTAACGAAATAATAAATTTAAGATTAATGTTAAGATAATACTAATTAAAATAGAACTACCTAAAGGAAAATAAACGCCCCAATTACTACCTTCCCATTTAAAATCAAATGGCAATTTACCTAGAGGTAATAATTTTCCACCAAAATGGATTAATAGACCGATAATAACAAGAGCAATTCCTATATAGATGAGTATTTTTCCCATATCATACATAGCAAAATCCTTTTGTCTTATAAATTATTTATCGTCTTCTTTGATTTCAAAAGCAGCAAGAGCAGCTACTTTATCATTATTATCCATATTCATCATTTTTACGCCTTGAGTATTTCTGCCAATTACAGAAACTTCTTCAATATTTGAGCGAATGACGATACCTTCAGTAGAAATGAGCATGAATTCTTGTTGGCTATCTACAACTTTAATGCCGATTACAAAACCAGTTTTTTCAGTGACTTTGATGTTGATAAGACCAATGCCACCGCGAGTTTGTGTGCGATATTCAGAAGTTGCAGTACGTTTGCCAAAACCATGTTCAGTAACAGTTAAGACTTCGCAATCATCACGGATATTGTCCATGCCAATTACTGTATCTTCACCTTTTAATTTTATGCCAATGACACCGCGAGCAGTTCTACCCATAGGACGAACATCTTGTTCATTGAAGCAAATAGACATACCATCACAAGTACCGATGATGATTTGGCGATTGCCATCAGTGAGTTTTACACCGATTAATTCATCATTTTCTTTTAAAGAAAGTGCGATAAGACCTGTCTTTTTGCGATTAGTATCAAATTCGCTAAGACCTGTCTTTTTAACGATACCATGACGAGTTGCCATAAATAAATATCTATCTTTAGAGAATTCCTTAATAGGAATGATAGCTGTGATAGTTTCTTCTTTTGCTAATGGTAAAAGATTTACAATGGCTGTGCCTTTTGCAGTTCTACCGGATTCAGGAATTTCATATCCTTTTAATTGATATACAAGTCCCTTATTAGTAAAGAATAAGATTGTATTGTGTGTAGATGTGATAATCATATTTTCAACATAATCTTCTTCTTTTGTACCCATGCCAGTAACGCCACGACCACCGCGTTTTTGATTGCGGTACGTAGTTACAGGGATACGTTTGATATAGTTATTATGTGTTAAAGTGATTACTACATCTTCTTCAGCAATTAAGTCTGCGATATCTACATCAGAACTATCATCTGTGATTTGAGTGCGACGAGCATCGCCGAATTTAGCTTTAACAGCAGAAAGTTCTTCTTTAATGATATCTAAGATTTTTTGTTCATCTGCTAAGATATTTTGTAAATCAGAGATATAATCTAAGATTTCAAGATATTCATTTTCGATTTTTTCGCGTTCAAGACCAGTTAAACGTTGTAATCTTAAATCCAAAATAGCTTGAGCTTGTTTTTCAGTAAGTGTATAGTCGCTCATTAAGATTTCTTTAGCGCTATCGCCATTTTTAGAATCACGAATAGTTTTAATGATTGGGTCTAAATGGTCAAGTGCAATAGTTAAGCCTTCTAAGATATGAGCACGAGCTTGAGCTTTTGTGAGTTCATACTGTGTACGACGGCGAATAACATCTTCTTGATGTTTGATATAGTAATGTAAAACTTGTTTTAAGTTGAGAATGCGAGGTCTGCCATCAACTAAAGCAAGCATAATTACACCGAAAGTTTCTTGTAATTGAGTATGTTGATATAATTGATTTAAAATAACTTCTGGATTTGCATCGCGACGTAAATCAATTACAATACTCATACCATTGCGGTCTGATTCGTCATTTAAATCGGTAATACCATCAATTGTTTTATCACGAACAAGTTCAGCAATGCGTTCTACAAGACGAGCTTTATTTACTTGATATGGTAATTCAGTTACAGTGATACGTGGTTTACCATTTGGTAAAGTAGTAATTTCTGTGCAAGCACGCATTTTTACTGCACCACGACCTGTTTTATAAGCAGAAATAATGCCATCACGACCCATAATCATTGCTCCAGTTGGGAAATCTGGACCTTTGATAGTTTGCATTAATTCTTCAACAGTAATTTCAGGGTTATCAATCATCTGTAAAACGCCATCAATTACTTCGTTTAAATTATGTGGTGGTATATTAGTTGCCATACCAACGGCAATACCAGAAGAACCATTTACTAAAAGATTTGGTATTTTAGATGGTAATACAGATGGTTCTTGTAGGGATTCATCATAGTTTGGTGTGAAATCCACTGTTTTTTTATCGATATCTTGGAGCATTAATTCTGCAATTTTTGACATACGAACTTCTGTATAACGCATAGCAGCAGCAGAGTCGCCATCAATAGAACCAAAGTTTCCATGACCATCAGCTAATACATAACGGCAAGAGAAATCTTGAGCCATACGAACAATAGCATCATAAACGGAAATATCACCATGTGGATGATATTTACCTAGTACTTCCCCGACGATACGAGCAGATTTTTTATATGGTTTATTAGAGCCCATACCAGCTTCTTGCATAGCATACAAAATACGGCGATGAACTGGTTTTAAACCATCACGTACATCAGGTAACGCACGCATAACAATTACACTCATAGCATAATCAATATATGAGTTTTTCATTTCATCTTCAAGATTTACAGGGAGAATTTTTCCTGTATTTATAGTTTCTGTCACATTCTCACCTCAATTTTAATCTACGGTCAAAATATGACCGAAATAACAAATTACGACAATCATCTTAACTAATATATTCTATCATTTTTAGCGAAAAAAGTCTATGATATAAGGCTTTAGGGCTATATTAGATAAAAAAATCAGTTGTTAAATAATGAATGTTAGATAACAACTGATAAAAATTTTTATAAATTTTTTAATGCTTCTTTATAACGAGAAGAAACTCTGTGAGAGTCTCTTATTTTTTGACAAGTCATTTTAAAAACATCTTTAGATAATGACTGTGTTTGCAAAAAAATTAAGCCTTTGTCTGGATAATACGAAAAATATTTACTAAAAGCCCATGCTTTAGCCATATTTACACTATAGGAAATATCTTTTGTGTTATAGACTAATTGAAGTGTATTGTCAGCAAAATCTTCTGTCAAGTAATAGTCTAATAACATCACAATGGCAAAACGCAATTCATATTCGTTAGGGCTGTTTAAATAATTTTTTATAAAAGATAGATATAAATCTTTATCTTTAGTTTTTAATTGGAAACTGGCGCAAAAACTATCGCAAATAGACCAATTATTTATCTTAGGTAAGAAATTTTGAATTAATTTTTGTTTTGCATTTATATCAATAGGAGCATAAGCAATGACAAAGCCTTCAAGCATGATTTGTTCAAAATATTCATTGGTATTTTGCTTTAAAAATTCTTGCCAATTATTTTTTACTAGGTTTTTAGCAATTTTTCGTAATTGTGGTAAACGAATACCGATAATTTTTATATTTTCTCTATCAATATTTTTAGGCAATAATTTTTGTACAAATTGAGCATAATTTTTATCTTGATAGGAGAATAATATTTGTAAAATATCGTTATTTTTTTGCATAAAAAACTAACCTTCAATTACATGAGTATATAAAAATCCTTCACGCATACCAGCGTCTTTATAAGTTATTGCTGTAGCATGGATTAATTTAGCGATTTCATTAGCTATGACCATGCCAGGAATGATAGTATGCAAACGGTCAGGTACGGTTTTTAATAAAGTTGTGATATCTTTATCTGTTAATTTATGCCCACGAGTGAAATGAGAAATCATTTCAGGAATTTTGTCAGCAGGTATAGTTTCATTTATATCATCTTGAGCGTACATTTCGTTATATAAAGCTCTAGCTCCTTTACATGTACCACCAATACCACAGATTTCAGCATGGGAAATATCTTTAAATTCAGGTGCTGTATCGATAATAGCATGAACTTCTTTTATCATTTGTGCAATTTCGTCTTCGCTAGGTAAAAAGTCAGTAGCATATTTTGTATGGAGAGCTAAAGAGCCGATAGGCAAGCTAGTTTTTTGCATGATTTTGTTATCAGCAAAACGAATGAGTTCTGTACTAGCACCGCCGATATCAATGATAAAACCATCATGATAATCAAGTTCATGTGTAGCAGCGATAAAATCATAAGTTGCTTCCTCATCACCAGAGATGATATGCAAATCAATACCAGTGCGAGCAATGATTTCAGCGACAGCTTCCTTACTATTTTGAGCATTGCGAAGTGCAGCTGTAGTGAAAGCACTTACATTTTCAATATTAAAAGAAGTCAAGAAAGATTTAAAACTATTTAAAATCTCACAAGCTTTATCAATACCAGCTTGTTCCATGACATTATCCTTAACATAACTTGCTAAACCTACAGTATATTTGCGCTTATGAATAAGATTTAACTTATTATCCAAGATTTCATAAATAGCCATACGAATAGTAGTAGAACCAATGTCAATAACTGCATATAACATAAAAATATACCCTCCCAAAAGTTAGTATTCATTTTTCTTTTAAATAAAAGAAAAACGAATCAAAAAGAAAATATACCCGCAATATTGATTTTACTTTGACAAAGATAAAACTATGTCTACAACGCTCTAAACTCGCTTCGCTCAGACAGTAGGACTAAAACCGTATCCATAGTTTTATCTTTGTCAATAGCTTTCAGCTACCGTAAAAGTCTGCTAATGCGGGAAAGTTTGGTATTATATTAATAATACGTAATATTATTTTCCGCATTATAAATTTTTAGTGGTAACCTTTAGGTTATTGAAAATAATTGTCGCTGAATACGGTTTTAGTCTGAATGTTTGAGCGAAGCGAGTTTCTAAGCGTTGTATGAAGCGAAAATTATTTTCAAAGCTAAAAATTTATCTGCGGTGATTTCTTTGGTTCGTTTCTTTGTCACCAAAGAAATGAACAACTTATTTGAATAAATCAATTACTTGTTTTCCGATTAATACGATGGACATGATGATGAATAAGGTTTTTACGTATGTAGCACCTTTGGCAATGGCCATGCGAGCTCCGCAGAAGGCTCCAACCATCATGGCAAGTCCCATAGGAATGGCGTAGGCGAAATCGACAATGCCAGAGCTGATGAAAAATAATGCACCAGCGATATTACTAGCGAAGTTTAAGCCACGAGCATTAGCAGCAGCACCGATAAAATCAAAACCTATCCAAAGGAAGGCAAATAATAAGAATGTGCCAGTACCAGGGCCGAAAAATCCATCATAAAAGCCAAAAATAAATGCAGCAATAGCGCTTAGTATCCACATTTTTTGACTCATACCATTAAATGTAGCGACTTGACCAAATTCTTTTTTTGTCAAAGTATAGATAGTTACAGCTACAAGTAAAATGATAATCAAGGGACGAAGAAAGTCAGAAGGAATTAATTTTAAAATACTAGCACCACAGATTGAGCCAATGAAAGAAAGTGGTAGTAAATATTTTATAGTAGAAAAATCTACTCTACCAGAGCGAATAAAAGAGGCAAAACCGATTGTAGCACCCATAGAAGCAGACACTTTATTCGTAGCTATAGCTGTAACGGGAGGCATGCCAGTAAATAAAAGTGCAGGTAAAGAAATAAGACCACCACCGCCAACTACAGTATCGATAAAAGCTGCGATAAATCCAGTAACAATTAGAAATAAACACATATAGATATTAATATCTTCCATCAAAACATCCTTTCTAAAAATAAATTTAATTTGAGTTAATTAATAATATATTTTATCATAAATTTTTAGGGATAAAAGGATATATAGTAAGTTATTTTTGATGATGATGGATATGTTGATAAAAAAAGTCAGTTTTAGCTTTTACTAAAACTGACTTTTATTTTAATCTTTGTTACTAGAAGTATTGATACCAGCACCAGTTATTGGAATGATAACACGGTAATTATCTGGTTTTCCTTTTTTGAAATATTTTAAAGCACCAGCAACGGAAGCAGCAGCAGTTGGTTCAATATAGATACCTTTTCTACCTACTTGATGTTGAGCTTCGATAATTTCTTCATCATCTACAGTGAGGACTTCACCATTGCTACGAGTAATTGCCATGAGCATTTCTTTTAAACGCATTGGTTTTTCTACACGTATGGAATCAGCTATAGTATAACCAACTTTGGAACCTTTACGTTTTTTCTTGAATGCATTATATAAAGGACAGCAATTTTCGCTTTGAACAGCAATGAATTTTGGTAAACGACCAATTTCTTCAAATCCATAATAAAGACCGAGAAGCATTGTACCATTACCAACAGGAAGGAAAATATATTCAGGTACATGGTCATTTAATTGATGGTAAATTTCATAAGCTAGAGATTTTATTCCTTCAAAGAATAAAGGATTATAGACATGAGAAGCATAATATGTTTTAGATTTTGTAGCTTCTTTTTGAGCTGTTTTCGCTGCAGTATCACGATTACCAATAACAAGGCGAATTTGAGCACCAAATGTTTCAATTTGTTTTAATTTGCCTTCAGCTATATTTTCAGGTACATAAGCAGTACATTTCATGTTTGCCGCAGCTGCGTAAGCTGCTATAGCAGAAGCTGCATTTCCTGAAGAATCTTCAATTATGTGTTTTATGCCTAGATTTTTTAGTATGCTAATCATTGTCTTGGCACCACGGGCTTTGAAAGAACCTGTTGGATTTAAGTTTTCCATTTTAAAGAAAAACTCTTGTTTACCAAATTTTATAGGTATAAGCGGTGTTTCAATTTCTCCAATAGAAACTTCTGGTGTTATAGGATCAGTGCTATTTTTATATAATCTAAATAAACCACCACAAGAACAATGGTAAGAAATTGAATTTAATGGATATTCTTTTTTACATTTTTCACAATAAAAATGCATACTAATCATCTCCTAGAAATATTTTTGTAACATAAAATGGGAAATTATTCCTTTGTAGATTTAAGGAAATATTAAAAAATATATTAATATTTAATAAATTAACGAGCGTTATATGTAGGTCATAATTAGATTATTAAGTATATAAATATATATTCTATAGAATAAAATATTTTTCCTTTTAAAATTTTAAATAATGATGAATTTATTAAAAAAGATATAGAAAAAATACAAAAACTTTTATATGATTATAGTTAAGCATGAAAAAAAGCCTTAATTTATAAGGTTTTTTCAGCCATAAAAACTTTTTTAAAATTTTTTATAAAAAAATTAAAAAAAGATGTTGACATTTCCTCGTAAAGGTCATATAATAATACATGTTCTCACGGGGAACAAGTGAGAAACGGGGCATGGCTCAGTTTGGTAGAGCACCTGGCTTGGGACCAGGGGGTCGCAGGTTCGAATCCTGCTGCTCCGACCATTAGAAATTATAGGAAGCGAAAGCTTCCTTTTTTTGTTTATTAGCGAAGGCATAAGCTTTCGCTTTTTTTATAAATAAATTTAATTTCGAGGTATACATAATGTCAACTGAAGTAGTAGTTAAGAAATCTTATTTGCAAGTTATTTTATTAGCAATGGGTCATTTTTTTAATGATTTTTATTGTAATTTTTTACCTATCTTATTGCCGATTTTAATACCTAAATTGGGCTTATCACTTACCTTAAGTGGTGCGTTAGTTATGGTTATGTCTTTATCTGCAAATGTGTTACAGCCTGTTTTTGGTTATTTTATGGATAAATATAATTTTAATAAGATTATGCCACTGATTATTCCTTTTGGAGCTGTATTTATCTGCCTTACTAATTGGGCAAGTAATTTTATTGTATTAGCTGTTTTGATTGGACTTAGTGGATTGGCTGTTTCTACATTTCATCCTATGGGTGCGGGTCTAGTCAGCAAAGTGGCACCTGATGGAAAAATATCAACATGTATCTCAATATTTGTAGCTGGTGGTAGTTTTGGTTTTGCATTGGCTCCTATTTTATTAGTTTATTTTATGCAGATGTACAGTTTAGATTATTTACCTATATTGATTATACCTGCGATTATTTTAGGTATATTGATGTATAGTTCAGGATTATCCAAAGCGCGTTTTGTCAATGAACAAGTAGCTAAGAATATGCATTTTAATTTAGCTCAAATTTTGCAAAATAAACCGTTAATGTTGCTTAATATATCTATGGGACTTAGAGCATGGTTATTTACAGCTCTAGTTACATTTTTACCTTTATGGGCAATAGAAAAAGGCTGTGATAATACTTTAAGTGGTTGGATTTTGACAATATATTTATGTGGTTCTGTAATCGGTGGTTTAATCGGTGGAGCGTTAAATGATAAAATCGGTTATAAAAAAGTAATTTTGTGGGCTTTGATATTTACATTAATCCCTACAATGTATTTCTTGTTTGCACAACAAATAAATATATTGATGTATATTGCTTTATTTGTTGGTGGTGGCTTGGTCATGGCAGCAAATCCAGGAGCTATAGTTTGGGGTCAGGATTTATTACCAGATAATCCAGGTATGGCTTCCGGTATGATGCTCGGTTTATCTTTTGGTCTTGGTGGCTTTGGTACAATGCTTACAGGCTCACTTGCTGAAAGTTATGGACTTACTATGGCATTAGCATTGACTGCTATATTATTAGTTATAAGTATTGTATTAGTTTATTTAACTCCAGAAAAAAGAAGACAATAAATTTATTATGTTGAAATATAAAAAAGGCAAGTAATTTAATTTACTTGCCTTTTGTTTTTATTATATTGTAATCATAATGTAGTTAAGATAAATTCACCTGTGCCGTTTAAGATATATTCACCCATATCAGCAGGAATAAATACACTTTCGCCTTTGGTGATAGTGAAGCTATCACTACCATAAGTCAATGCTATTTGTCCATCTAAAACTAAGATAGAATGGAAACTATCCTTTTTAGCATTTAATGAGCAATTGCCGTGTAAATCAAAATGACTTACATTGAATAATTCACATTGTGCGAGAATTGTTAAATCATAATCTGCAAAAGCTGTGAGTTTGGCAATAGGTTCAGGTTTTCTAGTTGGTGGTTCAAGTTTAGTTACAGCGAGAGCTTTTTCAATATGAAGTTCACGAAGTTTACCGTCTTTGCCTACA
>UMDM01007039.1_pt1 | contig 22135 bp, 20 predicted proteins | sample 1964501 | NCBI WGS metagenome assembly UMDM01 (sample SAMEA4835995, study PRJEB28245) | human gut metagenome | biome: gut microbiome; material: fecal sample | place: Denmark | collected 2008
GGGCCAGAATGTAGCCTTGCGCTGCGATAGTCTCCTGACAGTGAAGGCGCGAGGCCGAGCCATCCAGCAGTAAATCCACCGTGAAGCCGGGATTGTTTTCCTCCTCACTGCGGAGAAATACCTTTCCGTCCTTCAGTACCGGAAGCCGCCAGATGCGCTGACTATCAACATGTCCCTGTCGGGCGGAAACGGCATTCGGCTGTTGCTGCACCTGCATGCAGTTACGGATGTGCTCGGTCAGTCGCAGAATGGAGCTTTGATACAGGTCATTGTTTTTGAGGAAATCTGCGCGGTTCCGTTCGGCCTGTCCGTTGCCGAGAAGTACGGCATCAAGGGCTTTGAGAACCCGATCGATATGATCAACGATTCCGAGATCGATGCAGTCATGTGCACCACCTCTGATCCGTATCACGAGGAATATGTTCTGGCCTCCATCGCAGCCGGCAAGTATGTGTTCTGCGAGAAGCCGCTCGCTCCCAAGGCAGACGCGTGCAAGCGCATCGTTGAGGCGGAGATGAAGGCAGGTAGGAAGCTGGTTCAGGTCGGCTTCATGCGCCGCTATGACGAAGGCTACAAGCAGCTGAAGGCAGCGGTTGACAGCGGCAAGTACGGCGAAGCCCTGCTGCTGCACTGCGCACACCGCAACCCGTCTGTTCCGGATGACTGGGACAACTCCATGGCAGTTGAGAACTCCATGGTTCACGAAATCGACGTTCTGCGCTGGCTGCTCGGCGAGGATTACGCTACCGCTGAGGTTCGCTACGGCAAGTCCACCAACAACGGTCCGAAGGACCTGCACGACCCGCAGATCATGATCTTGACCACAAAGTCCGGCGTCCGCATCGACGTTGAATCCTTCGTAAATAACAAGAATGACTACGACATCAAGTGCGAGATCGTATGTGACGGCGCGGTGCTCAACATGCCGAAGCCGAATTACATCTCGGTAAACGCAAATGCAACCACCGGTCAGGCAATGTACACGGATTGCTTCCAGCGCTTTGCAGATGCATATAACGCAGAGATCCAGACCTGGATCAACGCTTCCAAGGCAGGCTACGTTGACGGCCCGACCGCATGGGATGGCTACTGCTGCCAGGTTGCTGCGGCTGCAGCTTCCAAGGCACGCGAAACCCAGACCATCCAGCCGGTCGTATACGACGAGATGCCGGATTTCTACAAGAAGTAATTCAATTATTTTATATCACTTTAGCATTTTCACTTAGACCCTAACTTCTCTCTTTTTTCTTCGGCGGGTGTGCGGCGATCCGCGCACCCGTTGCCTATTTTCAGGAGGTAATCTTTATATGAAACTCGCAATTTGCACGGATGTTTTTGCTGATCTGTCCTACACGGATATGCTCGATAAGGTAAAGTCTCTCGGTATCGACGCGGTTGAGATGACCGCAGGCGGCTGGGGTGCGCGCAAGCACTGCAACACCGCGGAGCTGCTTGCTGACGAAGGCAAGCGCAAGGAATTCATGGGCGAGCTCGAGAAGCGCGGCATGCGTATTTCTGCTCTGAACACATCCTGCAACCCGCTTTGGCCGTCCAAGACCGGCGAGGAATACAAGAAGTCCATGTACGACTGCGCTACGCTGGCAGGTCTGCTGGGCGTTAAGAAGATCGTAGCCATGGCAGGTCTGCCGGCCGGCAACGAGACCGACACCACCCCGAACTGGATCACCTCTACCGTTTCGTGGCCGGATTTCATGGCTCCGGCGTATGAGTACCAGTGGAAGGTAACCATCGAGTTCTGGAATGAGTTCATCGCACACTGCAAGAAGTGCGGCATCGAGCACATCGCTATCGAGGAATTCCCGGGCACCATGGTTTGGTCTGCTTCGACCCTGCTCAAGCTGCGTGAGGCTACCGACCCGATGCTCGGCATCAACCTCGACCCGTCCCACATGATGGTTCTGGGTGCAGACCCGATCGCGGCTGCTCGTGCGCTCAAGGGCTGCATCTTCCACGTTCACGGCAAGGATGCCCGTATCGAGCGTGGTCTGGCTGACACCGACGGTCTGCTCGAGCCTCGCCCTGTTACCGAGTCCGCTGACCGCGTATGGAACTACGTTGCAGTCGGCTGCGGCAAGGACCTGCAGTGGTGGAAGGAATTCTTCTCTGTCTGCCATATGATGGGCTACGACGGCGACGTTTCCCTCGAGATGGAGGACCTGACCATGACCGTTGATGCAGGTGTCAACACCTCGATCGACGCACTGCGTCAGACCATCAGCCAGTAATTTTACAGTTCGCCGTCTTTACGGCAATACTTCATCTGTTAAAACCCCGGTCTGCACTTGTTTGCAGACCGGGGTTTTTGATGAGGGATATGATTATATTGATATACATATTCCCAATTTTGATGGTATGTACACCAAACGATTGAAAGCATATAAACATATACGCATTTATTTGCTATCCATAAGCGGCCACTGTTCTTGAGGCAGATTACTTGGTTTGCTTACAGCGGTCAATCCCTTCTTCTCCTACAGTTTGTGGGCGGGAGAAGGTGAATGCGTTATGAAGGAAAAAGCATTTCGTCTTTTTATTTGTGTGGTCATCGTACTGCACATTTCCCTTATAAATGCGCGATGACCGCTCGGATGGGACCCGAACGGTCATCGACTTAATGATGATCTAAAAGGTGATTGATCGTGGAACAGTGTCCACCATTTCTATGTTTATTATACGCTCACGGCTCTGCCTTTGTCAAGGTAGAGCTTGGACTACTACAACAACCGCAGGATTAAGGCTAAACGAAAGGGCCTGCCGCCTGCAATTCACAGGAAGCAAGCCCTTTCGGCTGCTTGAACAATTTTTGTCTAACTTTTTGGGGTCACTTCAATCAGCTGTGCCTTTTCTTTGCTCTAATCGAGTGTTACAGACAATGAAAAATGCAAAAAGAAACGTCATTCTCCATTTTTCATTCTTAATGCTCAATTCAGAATCTTTTCCATCTCCGAGATCATTTCATCAAACAGCTTTGTTGCGTCCTCAATCGGCTTCGGACTTGCCATATCCACGCCCGCGCCGCGCAGCAGCGTGATCGGGTCGGCAGAGCAGCCGCCGGACAGGAAGCCGAGGTAATCCTTCACCGCCGGTTCACCCTCCCGCAGAATGCGGCGCGAGAGTGCAATGGCAGCGGCGTAGCCGGTCGCGTACTGGTAAACGTAGTAATCGTAGTAGAAGTGCGGAATACGCGCCCATTCAAGCGAAATCTCTTCGTCTACGTTCATTTCCGGTCCGAAATACTGCTCGTTCAGCTTTTTGTACATCGCGCAGAGCGCTTCGGCGGTCGTGCCCTCGCCGCGCTGGGTCATTTCGTTGGCGGCAAGCTCGAACTCAGCGAACATGGTCTGGCGGTACAGTGTGCCGCGGAACTGCTCGAGGAAGTGGTTGATGAGGTACGCGCGCTCCTTCTTATCGGTCGTGACGGACAGCAGGTACTCCATCAGCAGGGCCTCGTTGCAGGTGGATGCAACCTCAGCAACAAAGATAACGTAATCCTGGTATGCGGTCGGCTGGGTCTTGTTGGACAGGTACGAGTGGATGGAGTGGCCCATCTCATGCACGAGCGTGAACACGTCGTCGAGCGTGCCCTTGAAGTTGAGCAGCACATACGGGTGTACGCGCGCACCTGCCGAGTACGCGCCCGAGCGCTTGCCCTCGTTCTCGTACACGTCGATCCAGCCGTTTGCAAAGCCTTCGCGGAGCAGATTCAGGTAGTCCTCGCCGAGTGGCGCGAGCGCCTTCAGTGCGATCTCCTTGGCCTCCTCGAACGTGAATTTCATTTCCACGCCGTCCACGACCGGCACATACAGGTCGTACATGTGCAGTTCGTCCACGCCGAGCAGCTTCTTTCTCAGCGCAACATAGCGGTACATGGGCGCAAACGAGCGGTGCACCGCGTCAATCAGGTTGCGGTAAATCGCGGTCGGCACTTCATTGCCGTCAAGGGCGGCATCCAGCGTCGAGGGGTACTTGCGGACATTCGCGAAGAACAGCAGCTGCTTGAGCTGCGCGGACAGCGTTGCCGCCGAGGTGTTGCGGAACTGGCCGTAAACCGAGTACAGCGAATCGAACGCGGACTTGCGGAGCACGCGGTCGTAGGACTGCATGAGCGGGATGAACGTGCCGTGCGTGACGGGGTGCTTATTACCGTCCTTGTCCACCGCGTCCGGGAATTTGAGGTCGGCATCGTTGAGCATGGAGTAAATGTCATCCGGGCTGGCGGCCATTTCGCCTGCAGCGGCGAGGATTGCCTCCTCCTTGTCGGACAGCACATGCTCTCGGCGGCGGCGAATGCGGTCGATATTCAGGCGGTACAGCTCCAGCTCGGGTGCTTCGGCGTACAGACGGTTCATGTCCTCATCGCTGATGGCGAGCAGCTCAGGGGTCTCAAACGCGGCGGCAGACTGAATTTCGACCGCGAAGCGCGTCACCTGGCTGACCATCTCCTGATACGCGGCGACGCGGGTGTCCTCATCGCTGCGGCGCTGCGCGTAGTGTACGAGCGCGTCAAACGCAAGGCTGATTTCATCATCCAGACGGAAAAAAGACAGCAGAGCAGCACCGCTTTCGGCCAGTCTGCCGCGGAATGCGGTGATGCGCGGAAGGAACTCCTTGGCCTTCGCTAACGCGGCACGCCAGTCATCGTCGGTCGCAAACAGATCCTGAATCGCCCATTTGTCCTTTTCGGGCACATCTGCGCGGGCGGGAATTTTATTGGTTTCCATGGAAATACTTCCTTTCCGGTAGAGTTTTCTACTCTTATTATGATACTCCAACCGCGGGATTCATGCAAGCGATTTACCGGGATAAAATCAAACATCCCGCTTTCCTTGCAAAAAAGCGGGATGTTTGTTATTCTTCCTCCGGCAGCGAACTGCCATAGGTTTCGAGTGCGCGCTTGATATCATTCCACGCAAAACCGCGACGCTGGAGTGCCGCAACGGCTTTTTCGACCTCTTTTCGGTCGGAAACGTCACCGCGCAGGCGTTTTTCGAGCAGAGCCAGCATTTGCGCCTCATCCGGAGAGAAGGTCTGCATAGCTGCTTCTGCGGTGTCGCGGTCTATGCCGCGGCGGGTCAGCTCCTGCCGGATGCGTGCCGCGCCGTAGCCCTTGCGCGTGTAGCTGCGCACAACGCTTTCCGCGAACAGCGCATCGTTCAGCAGACTGCGTTCGGTCAGCCACGCAAGCGCGTAATCGGCGGCTTCCTCATCGTGCCCCTTGGCAAGCAGCTTGTCGCGCAGCATTTTCGCACTCAGTGCCCGATAAGACAGCTGTTTTGCCGCCATATCGAGGGCTGCGCGGTATTTATCCTCACTCATTATTCTTCGTCGAGGTCGTCAAAATCGTCCGCGTCGATGGAGACTGCCTTGGAGGACGACGGACGCGGCGCCTTATCCGCAGGCTTTTCGGCCTTCTCGGTCGGCACAGCAGCGGAAGGACGTGCCGCATGGCTCTGCGCCAGCTTGCTGCGCTCCTCGGCTACCTTTTCCATGATCTGCTTCTGTACGTCATCCGCGATGTCCGGATGATCCTTGAAATACTGCTTGGCAGCGTCGCGGCCCTGACCCAGACGGGTATCGCCCATGGAGAACCACGCGCCGGACTTGTTGAGGATGCCGAATTCCACGCCGAGATCGACCAGCTCGCTCGTGCGGGAAATGCCTTCGCCGTACATAATATCGAACTCAGCCTGCTTGAACGGGGGAGCGACCTTGTTTTTTACAACCTTTACGCGGGTGTGGCTGCCGATCAGCTCGGTGCCGTTTTTCAGATGCTCCACGCGGCGGACCTCCATGCGGACAGACGCATAGAACTTGAGCGCACGGCCACCGGTGGTGACCTCCGGATTGCCGTAAATGACGCCGACCTTCTCACGCAGCTGGTTGATAAAGATGGCTACACACTGGCTCTTGGCGATCGAGCCGGCCAGCTTTCGCATCGCCTGACTCATCATGCGGGCATGCAGACCGACAAAGGAATCGCCCATTTCGCCTTCGATTTCGGCGCGCGGCGTCAGCGCGGCAACCGAGTCGATAACGACGATATCGATCGCGCCCGAGCGCACAAGCGCTTCCGCAATGTCCAGACCCTGCTCACCGGTGTCCGGCTGGGAGACCAGCAGGCTGTCAATGTCAACGCCGAGTGCCTTGGCGTAAACCGGGTCGAGCGCGTGCTCGGCGTCGATAAACGCAGCCGTGCCGCCCAGCTTCTGTGCCTCTGCAACGCTGTGCAGCGCAACCGTGGTCTTACCGGAGGATTCCGGTCCGTAGATCTCAATGATTCGGCCGCGCGGCAGACCGCCGATGCCGAGTGCGAGATCCAGACCGATCGAGCCGGTCGGGATGTGTTCGATATTCATGCCGGTGTTTTCGCCCAGACGCATAACCGAGCCTTTACCGAACTGCTTTTCGATCTGACCGAGCGCAGCGGCAAGTGCTTTCTTCTTATCAGCCGCAGGAGCGACCGGTTCCAACTGCTTTTTGGTAGCCATGATAGCATTTCCTCCTGAAAAAGTTACAAATATGCAAGCCGCAGAGCGGCGGTGTATTCGGATTCGATACACCCATTATAACAGGGTGCCGATTTGAATGCAATGATTTTATCGAAAATTTGTTCGATAAAATTTAATATAAAAAATCCTGCCTGAAAAGGCAGGATTTTCAACGGGTCTTATTTACCCTGTGCGTCGATATACGCCTTCGCATGCTGCTTGAGCTTGTCGAAGGTTTCCTCGCTCAGCACATGCTCGATGCGGCACGCATCCTCAGCGGCGGTCTCAGCGTCCACGCCGAGAGCGGTGAGGAACGCGGTGAGCACGGTGTGGCGCTCGTAAATGCTGGTGGCAATCTGCATGCCGGATTCGGTCAGTCCCAGCAGACCGTTCTGGTCGATGGAAACGTAACCGTTATCGCGCAGCAGGCCAACGGCACGGCTGATGCTCGGCTTGGAAAAGCCGGTGTAGTGCGCAACGTCGATCGAGCGCACCTGTCCATTTTTCTGCGTCAGAACCAGGATGGCTTCCAGGTAGTTTTCCGCGCTTTCCTGAATTTTCAATGCACGGACCTCCTTTTTCTAAGATACTCTTTTCTGTAGGGCAGCACATGGGTTGGTCCTGCCGCGAAATTCTGTAATAGTATATTTATTTTATCATGACTTGCGTGTTTTTGCAATCTGCGTTGAACAAATTTCAAGCGGAAACAGCGGTCTGTGTTACGGCTGATCGGGCGGGAGCGGATTTTCCGGTGTATTCTGCGGCTCGTGCTGCGGTGCGGGAGTCGGCTGCTCGAACGGCTGCGGCTCGGGCATTTTGCGGTCAATGCTGCGCAGGGTGCGGTGCATGCTGAACAGCATCATAATAAATTCATAGCCGAGCCGTGCAGCAATATTTCCGACGATAAACAGCAGGATCGCCCAGAAAAAGTGGAAAAACAGCAGAATAACGCTGTAAACAGCCAGCGCAGCGACCGTCATGCAGTACAGGATTTTCAGCAGACCCTCGGTGTACGCGTGCCGGAAATTGAGAAAATCATGCAACTTTGCTGCCGCGCCGTGGTAGTGATTCGGCTTGCGGACAAACAGCGTGTACAGCGCGATGCCGCCCGCAAGAATCAGTAAAAGTGCCAGAATCGGCAAAATCATTGAGAAAAGCGGTGTGTATGTATAGGTATAAGCGTAATTCATGGTATGCACCTCTCCTTTGGAAATGGGTTGATACATTTTTAGTGTACCATATTCTGCGGGGATGATAAAGGGAAAGTTGAATAATTGAGAATGGAAAATGGAGAATGAAGGTGAGGGGAAAAGCGATGGATTTATCAGGTCGGAATGGCGTTCTCGGCAATCGTGGAATCGCAGGGGCGGGCCGGCGACCGCCCGCATACCGTTAAATATTACGTTCATTTTCCATTCTCTATTCTCAATTTTTCATTTCAAACCGCCTACGACCATTGCAAATTCCATCAAAATGTTGTACTCTTGATGTACCACCGAACAGGAGAGATACCATGAAAATTTTGCACACTACACCCGCGCAGGACGGGTTTTATATGCCTGCGGAGTTTGCACCGCATGAGGGCTGCCTGATGATCTGGCCGGAACGCGCCGACAGCTGGCAGTACGGCGCCTATGCGGCCCGGAAAGCCTTTCTGCGTGTGATCGAGACGATTTCCGAAAGCGAAAGCATGACCGTGCTCTGCTCGGAAGGGCAGTATGACAACGCGCGTGCGCAGCTGCCCGACCGCGTTCGTCTGGTCGTGATGGAGACTGACGATGCGTGGGCGCGTGACGTTGGCCCGACCTTTGTTATCAACGGCAGGGGAGAGCGCCGCGGCATCGACTGGGGTTTCAACGCGTGGGGCGGCGATGTGGACGGCCTGTATCCCTCGTGGGAGAAGGACAACCGCGTGGCGCGCAAGTTCTGCGATCTGCTGAACAACGACGTATACGATAAACGCGATTTCATTTGCGAGGGCGGCTCCATCCACTCGGACGGCGAGGGCACCGCACTCGTCACCGAAGCCTGCCTGCTGAGCGCGGGACGCAATCCCGATCTCACAAAGACTCAAATTGAGCAGGTTTTGTGCGATTATCTGGGCGTTTCCAAGGTGATCTGGCTGCCGCGCGGTATTTACAACGACGAGACCAACGAGCACGTTGACAACGTATGCGCTTTCACGGCTCCGGGCGAGGTTGTGCTCGCGTGGACGGACGACGAGACCGACCCGCAGTATGCGCTCTCCAAGGCCAGTCTGGATGCACTGGAAGCTGCGACCGATGCCAAGGGCCGCAGGATCAGGGTGCACAAGCTGCCGCTGCCCAAGCCGGTGACCATCACCGCAGAGGAGTGCGACGGCCTTGACCTGTGCGACGGCGAGCCGACCCGTACCCCGGGAGAGCGTCTGGCGGCAAGCTACGTCAACTTCTACATTGCGAACGAGGCTGTTGTCATGCCTGCCTTCGGTGACCCGATGGATGAAAAGGCGCAGGCCATCCTGCAGGAGCTTTTCCCGACCCGTAAGGTGGTTGCGATTCCGGCCCGCGATATTCTGATCGGCGGCGGCAATATCCACTGCGTGACCCAGCAAATTCCGAAAATCTAACAGAAAGGACGAACCAAGCGGTTCGTCCTTTATTTTGCTGTTTTTACTTGAGCAGGCCGTTATCGGTGAAATAGTCGATCTTCATCGCGTGACGGACTCGATCGAGCGTACCCTGAGCGGTCTCAGCGGCGATTTCGCTGCCCTTCTTGAGAATCTCGTAGACTTCGGGCAGGCGACCCTCCCACTGCGTACGGCGCTCACGCATGGGCGACAGCAGCGACTGCATGACGTTGTTCAGGAACTTCTTTACCTTCACATCGCCGAGTCCGCCGCGCTGGTAGTGCGCTTTCAGCTCGTCAAGGCTCTGGTAGTCCGGCAGGAATTCTGCGAAGTGCTCTGGCTGGCAGAACGCATCCAGATAGGTGAACACGGTATTGCCCTCCAGCTTGCCGGGATCCTGCACGCGGATGTGGTCCGGATCGGTGTACATGGACATGATCTTCTCACGAACGACCTCCTCCGGATCCGCAAGGTAGATGCAGTTGCCGAGCGACTTGCTCATCTTCGCCTTGCCGTCTGTGCCGGGCAGACGCATGCATGCGTTGTTGGACGGAAGAACAATCTGCGGCATCGTCAGCGTTTCGCCGTAAACCGTGTTGAACTTGTGCACGATTTCGCGGCACTGCTCGAGCATCGGCTCCTGGTCCTCGCCGACCGGAACAGCCGTAGCGTTGAATGCGGTGATGTCCGCCGCCTGACTGATCGGATAGCAGAAAAAACCGACCGGAATGCTGGCTTCAAAGTTGCGCATCTGAATCTCTGCCTTAACGGTAGGGTTGCGCTGTACACGGGACACGGTGACAAGGTTCATATAGTAGAACGTCAGCTCGGTCAGCTGCGGCACCATGGACTGGATGAAGATATTCGCCTTTTCCGGGTCAATGCCGACCGCAAGATAGTCCAGCGCGACCTTCATAATATTCTGGCGCACGCGCTCCGGGTGCTCGGCGTTGTCGGTCAGCGCCTGTGCGTCCGCAATCATGATGTAAATTTCGTCATATTTTCCGGAATTCTGCAGCTTCACGCGCTCGGCCAGTGAGCCGACGTAGTGGCCGACATGCAGGTTGCCGGTCGGGCGGTCGCCCGTAAGAATGATCTGTTTCATATCGTAAACGCTCCTTAAAATTCGTTTTTCAGACAGGTTTTCCAGTTTTCAGGCAGTTCCACGTTGGAGGAAATCCACATGGCGAATATGCCGTTGAGCATCGTCCAGTAGCGCAGAAGCCGCCATCGTGTCTCATCCTGCGGAATGCCTTGCTTTTCCGCGATAGCAACAGCCACACGGCGGAAAACGGAAAACGGCGGGTAGTTGCCCTCGATCGGCTCAAGCGAGAACGTCAGTTTCTGGGACGCATTGCGGAAATACGCGCTGAAATACGTCGGGTTGCGCATGTAAAAATCCAGATAGGCGGTGCCGAGCTGTTCCATGGTCTGCGGCAGGCTTTCGTCCAGACCGCTGAGCGTCAGCTCGAGTGTGCGCGTCAGCTCCTGCATGACATAGGCACGGCAGGCGTCGATCAGGCGCTCCTTGCTGTCAAAATGGCGGTAGATGGCATTGTGACTCACGCCGCACTGCGTTGCCAGCCGTCGGAGAGAAAGATTTTCGAGGCCGTCCTGCGAGATCAGCGTGACCGCTTCCTCCAGCAGCTTGCTTTTCAGATTTCCATGATGATACTGATCGGCCATTTCCTCACCTCGTTGTTTGTTGTGATGGGTTTATTATAGTCCTTGATGTTGTCGGTGTCAACATTAAAATGTCACAACGATAACCAATTGTATTTGCGAAAAATGCGTATAAAATGACGAACTACACTATCATGGTGAGAATTTATTGTTGCGGTGCAAGACAGGATGTTGATGATGTACACACTGTTTCGCAGCAAAAAAACACCGATACTCTCCGGAAAAACGGAGAATATCGGTGTTTGCAGCTGCGGTTTAGTAGATTACGACAGTCGAGCCGATCGGTATGTTGTTGTAAATCCAGTTGATGTCGTTGTGCTTCATGCGTACACAGCCGTGCGAAACCGGATAGCCGCTGCTGAAGTCATATTCGGTGCTGGTGCCGGGATAGCACAGGCGGGAGTGGAACGCGTAGCCGGTGCCCGGGTAGAAGCCTACAACCGGACGAACCGTGTAAGTACCGGTGGTCCAGCCTGCCTTCAGCTTGTAGCTGACGGTGGTCACGCCGACCGGAGTCGGGGTGGAGGCAGCGCCGGTGCCGACGATAAAGCTCTTAGTCAGCTTCCAGTTGCCCTTGGAGCCGGTGAATACGTTTACATGCTGATAGGCGCGGTTGATCCAGACCAGATAATTGGTGTTGCTGGAGTAGCCCTTGGCGTTGATCCAGACCTCCTTAGTGGTCTTGGAGTAATCGTTGTTGGCCGCGTAGGACGTGGTGTAGTTGCCGCGGTAAACCGAGGATACCTGCTTGAGGATAGCGGCAGCATCGCGCTGTGCATACCACTCGGCAGAGTAATTCTCGATCGGAACGGTCTTCTGGGCGTAAACCTGCTCGGTTTCGCCGGTGGACGGGTTGGCGTAGAGCAGCTTAAAGCCGATCGCCGTGCTGGTCTTCATATTCTTGGTGAAGGTGAAGGTGCTGGTGTGGCTGGAGGTCTTGTCGTTGGTCAGCTCGAAGCTGTTGTTCGTGCAGCCCTTGATCGCGGAGCCGTCCTGATACCAGATTGCAGTGCAGGTAACGCCTTCCTTTACGCCGGAGAAGCTGACCTTGGCAGTCAACGAGCCGCCGGCCTTAACCTTATCCGGAACGGTCATCGTGATCTGAACGCCATCCAGACCGGGATCGATGTTGTCGATCGTGTGGTCGGCCTTAGCCGTTACCGTGCAGCCGACCATGCGGGTGTCTACGGTGCCGATCTTGCCGGTGCCGTCAACCGTGGTGTTCTTGCCGGCCAGAACCATCGTGCCGACCGTGCCGGACAGCGTGATGCGGTTGCCGGAGCCGCGCAGTACGGAGACGGTATCCGCGTCGCCCTTGAGCAGGATGGTGTTGTTGCTGCCGGTAATGGTGATGGCATCCGAGGTCATGCCTTCGAGCACGATGGTGCGGCCGGAAGCGGTGATCTCGATGTTGGAGACTGCACCGCTGTAGCCAACGGAGCCGCCCTTGCCCGCGATAACAAGCGTGTTTACGGACGAAGTGTTGTCCATCTTCACATCCGCCGTGCCTGCCGGGTCAACAGCAAGCGTAGAGATGCTAGTCTGCTTGGTAGCATTCAGTACAGCACGCTCCTCGCCCTTGAGGACGATGCGGTGCGAGCTGCTGACGGAATCGAGCGAAATTTCATTCGTGGGAGCGGCAAAGATCCAGTCGCCGTCTGCGACTGTGCCGGTCAGAGCGATGCTCGGATTGGTGAGTACGGTGCCGCCGGCTAGCTCGGTCGGTGCGCTGTCTGCGTTGGTGGCAGCTGCAATGCGCACGATCATGGTGACGAACTGTGCACGGGTCAGCTTGTTCGACGGAGACAGCTTGGCAGCAGAGGTACCGTTTACAACGCCCTGGCTGATCAGAGCGGCAGCAGCCTGCTTCTGCTCGGTGGTCATGGAGGAGGTATCGGTGAAGCTGCTCAGCTCATCGGTAGCGGTCTCAGCGCGGTCGTACGCGAACGCACGAGCCATCAGAACGAAAGCCTCGGCACGGGTAGCTGCAGTGTCAAAGCTGCGGTTGTCGTTTGCGGTAATCAGGCCGAGGTGGATGGACTTGCCCAGATCCTCGCTGTACCATGCGGACTGCTGGCTGGCAGCCAGACCGGATACACTGTCGGCCTGCGTTGCGCCAAGCGCACGGTTGAGGATAACGATAGCCTCGGAACGCTTGACCGAGTTGTTCGGCATAATTTTGCCGTTGATGCCCTTCAGAAGACCCAGCTCAACACCCTTGCGCAGCGAAGCAGCAGCCCAGTGACCGTCGATATCTGGGAAATCCGTGGTCGCCGGCTCGGAAGGTGTGGTCGGGTCAGTCGGAGTCGTGGGTTCGGTGGGAGTGGTCGGAGTCGTCGGCTCGGTGGTCGTCGGAACGGCGGTCTGCTCCAGTGCAAACGGGAGCGGATCGAGCATCAGATACTGCGGCATGTACTTGGACGCACCGGCACGCAGCGGATCGGAATCGCCGCCGATCACCAGCTTGCTGTCGGAGAAGCTGTCGTCCACCAGCATGCGGAAGGTGGTGGTGCCCCAGTGGAAGGTGAGCCACTGCGCCTTGTCAGCGTTGTTCTTGCTGTCCGCAAGGTATGCCTTTACCTTGTTGTGGGCCTCGGTCAGCTTGGTCTTGCCGGAGTCGGTCAGGTCGATCTCAACGGCTTCTTCGCCGTTTTCAGTGGTTGCCTTGGCAGAGGCAAAATCTGCACGGTCGAACTGCCACTCCTCGTTCAGAAAGTCGGTCACACTGCACAGACGGCGGTCGCCCAGACGAGCGGCCCAGTAAGCGGCAGTGTTGCCGGTAGCTGTTTTCGGAATGGAAACGGTGATCACATCGCCGGAAACGGCGGCAGACGCGCCGGTCAGACCCTCAAGCTGCATACGCTGCGAGATGATCTTCTGCGTTGCTGCCAGATCGGTCTGGAGAGCAGTGCTGTCGTACTCGCTGCCGGTGATCGGCTTGAATGCAAACGTCAGCGCGTTTGCAGCCTTGGTGGTCGCCGAATCATTTACGGCAAAAGCAGTGGTGAACAGCATCATGGCGGCCAGCAGACCGCTGAAAATGCGTTTTGTCAACTTCAAAATACTATCCCCTTTTTGACAGTTGCAGAATGCGGACATTCTGCCTTACCTTATTACCTATATTTTACGTTCCTGACCATAGCTTGTCAAGACGAGTAAGGTTTCAGTTCCGAAACATTTCGCCGTTCTCTGGTCTGCGCCAGGCTATCCAAGGGAAAAGGGGTAATTCACAAGAGGGTACGCACTCATTTAATCCGCGCACGGCGCGGGAATAAGGTTTAGTGGCCTACGGGCAAAACCGCAGGTTGTCTATCCTCTTGTGCCCCTGTCGGGCAGGCAAGATTCCCTCGCTTCGCAAGCGGCAATCCCAATACTGGGAACGGCCATCCACGCTTTACAATCTGAATACAGCATGTTATACTATAAAATAAGCATAAAAACGACCCTTTTTCAAAGGAGGAAATCACCCATGCTTTGCAAAAACTGCGGCAAGGAGCTGCCGATCGCCGGAAAATTCTGCCCCTTCTGCGGCGCAGCTGTCGAGCAGACCGGTGTCAACGACGAAACAGCTGTATTTACCACCCTGCCGGATGATATGAAGGACCCTGTTGAGACTGGTCCGATTGACACCAGCGCGTTTGACGCGGCTATGCGGGCCGAAAAGCAGCAGCTTCCGGTGGACGACACGGCTGCCGATCCGCTGGCAGACACCAATCCCAATATTCCGAATCCGAACATTCCCACGCAGGCTACCATGCGTCCGATCGACACGCCGCCGGTCCGCCGTACTGCGGGCACGCCCGAGCGCCGCACGACCTACTACAACGGTGAGGCCGATCCGAAGGACCGCGTTTACAAAAAGCCGTCCAAGGGAAAACGCGGCCTGATCATTGCGCTGGTGGTCATCATCGTGGCGGCTTTGATTGGCGGCGGTGTGTGGTATTTTACAAATTCACACAAGACCGACGAAAACCTCATCATGGCCGAAAAGTATATGGACCGCGGCAACTTCGACAAGGCACTCGAGTATTACCAGAAGGCACAGGCGGAAGCCAAGGACCCGGCTGCTCTGGATGCGACCATTCAGCTGATCAAGGACTATCAGTCTGCCGAGGATTATGTGGGCAACGGCCAGTACACCGAGGCCATTGCGGCGCTCAAGCAGCTGCAGAACCGTGTCACCGACCCGGATTCCGCGATGTACAAGGCCATCGAGGATTTGCTCGATAAGGCGCAGTCTGCCCAGTCGGACGATCAGTTCAACTCCGATCTGGACGAGGCACAGAGCTATCTGGACGATAAAAAGTACGATGCCGCCAGCGGCAAGCTGGATTCTCTGGCAAATGATGATTCGCTGACCGATGACCAGAAAAAGCAGGTCAAGGAGCTGCAGAAGCAGCTTTCCGATGCACAGCAGCAGGAAAAGCAGCAGGAAGAGAACAGCCAGAAAAAGGCCGAGCAGCGCGATGCGTTCAGCAAAAAGATGGATGAGCTGGAAAGTGACGATCTGAAAATTTCGTCGGCAGAGAATCAGGAGGATGAGCTGGCCATGACCGCAAGCTCGTTCGAGCAATGGGATAACCTGCTGAGTGAGATGTACGACTACCTTGCGACCGTGCTCAACGCCGATCAGTACGCTTCCGAGGAGGCAAGCTACAAGCAGTGGGTGCAGGAGCGGGATTCCGGTGCGGAAAATGCCGCAAAGGAGACCGAGGATGACACCGCCAAGCAGCTTGCATCCTACAGCTTTAAGCAGAGCTACACCAAAACACACTGCTATAAGCTGCTCGATCTGATGAACTGAACACAAGAATAACGAAAAAAGGACGCATCAGGCGTCCTTTTTGTTTGCCGCAAACGAGAAACAAGGGTGCAAAAAAGCGCCGCTTTCTTGCGAAAACGACGCTTTGCGTATCCTTGATTATAAAAAACGAATTGCTTACTCTGCGGTGTACGGCAGAAGAGCAATGTGACGTGCACGCTTGATAGCCTCGGTCAGCTGACGCTGATGAGCAGCGCAGGTACCGGTCATGCGGCGGGGCAGGATCTTGCCGCGCTCGGACATGTACTTCTTCAGCTTGCCGGCATCTTTATAGTCAACGTGTGCAACCTTATCTACGCAGAATGCGCATACCTTGCGACGGCGACGGCCGCGCTGCGGGCGCTCTGCACGCTCCGGACGGGGAGTAAATTCCTTCTTGGTTTCTTCCATGATCACGTAACCTCCTTCAGTTTAGAATGGGACATCGCCGTCGTCATCAGCAAGCTCCTGAAAATCCGAATCTCCTGCAGGGAGATCGAAAGCCGGAGCAACCTGGGACGCGGCAGGCTCGGGCCGCATCTGCGATCCGTTGTCATAGCCGCCAAAACCGCCCTGATTGCCTGCATTGTAGGCATCGCGGGATTTCTTCGTTTCACCGAAGGAAACCTCGTCGCAATTTACTTCGATTGCAGTGCGATTGTTGCCGTTCTGGTCCTGCCAGCGGCGGGACTGGATACGGCCGACTACGATTGCCATAGAACCCTTCGTGAACCACTGTGCAACGAACTCTGCCTGACGGCCCCATGCGACACAGTCGATGAAGTCGGTCTGGCGTTCGCCGTTCTGATCCTTGCGACCACGGTCGATCGCAAGCGAGAACGAGCACACAGCCATGTTGGACTGGGTATGGCGCAATTCGGGATCGCGGGTCAAACGACCCATCAGAATCGCCTTATTGAGCATTGGTGTTCACCGCCTTAGTCGTCCAGGCAGACGATGATGGAACGCATGATGCCGTCCGTGATCTTGTAGATACGGTCCAGCTCAGCCGGGAAATCGGGCTTGGACTCAAAACGAACCAGCGTGTAAACGCCCTCCGTCTGATCCTCGATCGGGTACGCCAGACGGCGCTTGCCCCAGTCCTCGACCTCTACGTTCGTGCCGTTCGCCTCAACGAGAGACTTGAACTTGTCCACAACAGCGGTAGCCGCTGCCTCTTCCAGCTTGGGGTTAACGATGAAGATAGTCTCGTACTTGCCAGAAATCTTTGCCATATTCTTAGCACCTCCTTTTGGACTTTTGGCCCACATCCTTTGATGTGAGCAAGGATACTATACCATTATAACGGATATACGGAGAATGTCAAGAAAAATTTCAAAAAAATATTGACGAACTTTAAAAAGCATGATATACTGAAAACACTGTGAACGAGAAAAGACTCGTTCCGGCAGCAAATAGCTGCTTGTGTGGCTCAGTTGGTAGAGCAGCGCATTCGTAATGCGCAGGTCGCCGGTTCGAGTCCGGCCACAAGCTCCAAAATGTGTTGATGAAAGATGCAACGCCGAAAACGCCGCACGAAAGTGCGGCGTTTTCGCATATAAGGCACTACTTTTAGAATGGAAAAGTTGCAAAAACTCGATTTTTCAAAATTTCAGTTTTGCCCTGCGAGAGGCGACATTTTTAAGATGCGCCCTGCCGAATTTATGGATTGGTGTGGTTCGGACACCAAGGCTTAAAAACAAAGAAAACCAGCAGCCGCTGTATCACCCGCCCCTCTTCTGGCGTGTGAGGCAGCGGCTTTTCCTATCAGATGGGAGTCGGACACATAATCTGAAGTGGGCTCTATAACCTAATTGAAAAGAAAACGTTATACTTGATATGGACTTTTCCTGCTGAGTCGGTTACCATATTAAGTGTTCCGTGCGGCAGGTTCAGCTTTGTCCCGCAAGGATCGATGAAAGGAAAGGCAAAATCACTTATGAAACTGAAAAGAAATTCCCTGACCACGCTTCTGGTGGTCAGCTTCCTCCTCATGGCACTCTCAGGCTGCGGGCAGCAAGCCGAGCCGGATTCAGCGCAGCCGCCGCTGGAAACCGTAACGTACTCCAATCTGACGGACGCGGACTCGCGCAAGCTGCTCACCGAAGCGCTTGCAGATGCCAATGTGGATGAAACCCGAACGAAGCTGCTGCTGGACCGCGTGGATCAGTTCAATGCCAGCGTCAAGAGCGAATGGCTGACAGGCGGGTTTGAGAGCGCCGCTACCACCGAGACCAGATATGACCCCTATGAGATGCAAGATCTGTGGACGGAGAAGAACGGCAGCTTCCCCGGCTATAACTGCCGGATCACGGCCTTCAGTCTGTTCGGTGAGTTCGTCACCGCCGGAGTAGATCAGCCGGAAACGCAGGGCGAGGACTCCCTCTTTATGGATCTTGAAACGCTGGCCGCAGATCCCGCCGTTCTCTGCGGAGACAGCACGTCCAAGTTCTGCGCATTGTTTGCACCGGTAACTGCCGCAGATACCACGGAGGCGGCGGATCAGGTCAAAGCGCTTCAGACGGGTTGGTCGGAGCGCGGTATTTCCTTTGAGGACAGTTCCGCCCGTCTGATCTCCGTTGTCCTCCATGACCGATTTTCGGATACGGACAATACGCTGTTCATCGGGCACGTGGGCGTATTACTGCCGGCAGAGGACGGAAGTCTGTACTTCATTGAAAAGGTCGCCTTTCAGGAGCCGTACCGCCTGGTAAAGATTCAGAACAGAACCGAACTGAGCGATTATCTGATGGAAAAATACGATACTGCATGGGGACAGGATACGACACGTTCCTTCATCATGGAAAATGATGAACTTATGGATGGATACCGCCCAAACCCGTTGGACAGCGCGTCATAAGCAGCACATAGGGCAGGAAGCCTGATTCTTCGGAAACAGACTTCCTGCTTCCTTTTATACCCCCACGTAGCCCTCTGTCGCGCCCTGTGTGGCCGATAAAGCAGACACTGCGGATACGGACACCCCCTGAGCAGAAAGCGCCGTGTAAGCCCGCAAACGCCGAAGTAAAAAAACAAATCACACATGGAGAAAGCCGCCCTGGGCATCTGAGATTATCAGATGCCCAGGGCGGCTTTTTGCGTTTCATCAGAAAGGAGGCACACATTATGGCAAGCGAGATCAGAAATCGCTTCACAGACACAGAAATGCAGATCGCCAGAGAAACGGACCTACCGGAGCTGCTCTCCCACCTCGGCTATCAGGTCAAGCGCGTGGGACGCTTCCATACTACCGCGGAGATGGACAGCCTGCGGATCAAGGACCGGCGCACCTGGTTCCGCTACTCTCAAGGCATCGGCGGCGATGCGATCACATTCCTGCAGCAGTTCTGCGATAAAACTTTTCCGGAGGCAGTAGAGTACCTGCGGACCTTTCAAGGCAAGGCCAGAGACGCTCCTGTCAAAACAAAACCAGTCACCAAGCAGGACGAGCCGCCAAAAGAGTTTGCATTGCCACCGCGCAATGCAGATGACCGCCGCGTATTCGCTTACCTTCGCAAGCGCAGCATCGCCGCACAGGTGATCCGTCAGTTTATGAACAGCGGATCGCTGTATGAGGATGCAGTCCATCACAACTGCGTTTTTGTTGGCAGAGATCACTCTATACGCTGTGACCTTTGTACTATTCGTCAACAAGCAAACGGTTATAATAAAGGCGTTTGACTATGCGAAAAGTTTAATTGAGGTGTGTGAGAGGATATGAGTGCCAATACTTAATTTGAAAAACAGCAGATTTTTCACCTTTAGCGCTTTGAACGCATATTTTCCATCAACGCAAGGCAAAACCCTTCCGATTTTCGGAAGGGTTTTTGCTTTATCCGGATATCGGCATCTGCTTCCTATATAATGAGATAGCGGTATGCCAAAATTTATTATTGACATATGTCGAAAACGTGATAGACTATAAGTAATGTTATTGGCATATGCCATAAATGATTCGGAGGAAATGGTTATGAAGATCGCAGTTACCTATGAAAACGGAGAGGTTTTCCAGCATTTTGGCCACACGGAGCAGTTTAAGCTGTACGAGGTATCCGGCGGCAAGCTGCTGCATGCGCAGGTGGTGGATACGAACGGCAGCGGTCACGGTGCGCTGGCCGGCCTGCTGGCACAGCTCGGTGTGGATACGCTGATCTGCGGCGGCATTGGCGGCGGCGCACAGGCAGCGCTTGCGGAGGCCAATATCCGTCTGATCGGCGGTGTGCAGGGCAATGCCGATGAGGCAGTGCAGGCGTTCCTGAACGGTACGCTGGCGTTTGATCCCAATGTGCACTGCACGCACCATGACCACGGCGAAGGCCATTCCTGCGGCAGCCACGGCTGCGGCGGTCACTGTCACGAATAATTCATGCCGAGACCGAGAAAATGCCGCAGAATTTGCGGTCTGCCGACGTTCAGCGAGTTTTCCCCGCAGGAAAGTACGACAGAGTGCGTGCAAATGACGCTGGATGAATATGAAGCCATCCGTCTGATGGATCTGGAAAATCTGCAGCAGGAGCAGGCTGCCGCGCAGATGGGCGTGGCCCGCACAACGGTGCAGCTGATCTACAACAATGCCCGCCGCAAGCTGGCGGATTGCCTTGTAAACGGCAAACGGCTGGTGATCGAGGGCGGCGATGTTGCGCTGTGCGAACGTCATGCGCAGTGCCCCGGACGCGGACATTGCTGCCGCAGCGGCTGCCCGAAACATCAAAAATAAGTGCAGAAAACGAAAAAAACCGTTGCTTTGGCAACGGTTTTTTCGTTATTCTTCGTGATCGAGCACATAGCGGTACAGCGCGTTTTTCTTTACGCCGGTTTCGGCGGAAACTGCCTTGACCGCGTCCTTCTGGGTCTGGCCCTGTTCCATGCGGCGGCGGACTGCCTCAGCGGCAGAGGCAAGACGATCGGCCTCATCCTGCTCGGTCTCCGGCTCGTCCGGCGCACCCTCGAGGATGAGCACGAACTCGCCGCGTGGCGCGTTGGCGTCAAAGTAGGCAACCGCCTCGTCGAGCGTCATGCGGAGCGTCTGCTCATGCAGCTTGGTCAGCTCGCGCGAGAGTGACAGCCGGCGGTCGCCGCCGAAGGCGTCGCGCAAGTCGCGCAGCGTTGCACACAGCTTGTGCGGTGCTTCGTAGAAGATCATCGTGCGTTTTTCGCCCTGCAGTGCGTCCAAGTGCACTCTGCGGGCCTTTTTGTTGACCGACAGGAAGCCTTCAAAGCACCAGCGTCCGGTCGGCAGACCGGATGCTGCCAGCGCGCAGACCGCCGCACAGCAGCCCGGAATCGGGATAACGGGTACATCGTGCTCGGCGCACAGCGCGACCAGATCCTCACCCGGATCGGAAACCGCAGGCGTGCCCGCATCGGTTACGAGCGCACAGGTCTCACCGGCGAGCAGCTTCTCCAAAACTGCTTCACCGCGTGCGCGGCGATTGTGTTCGTAGTACGAGATCATCGGCTTTTTGGGCAATTCGCAGGCGTTAAGCAGCTTTTGCGTCACGCGGGTGTCCTCTGCTGCGATGAAATCCACCGTGCTGAGCACCTCGCGTGCCCGCGGCGATAAATCACTCAGGTTGCCGATCGGCGTTGCGACTAAGTATAATGTAGACAATTCAATCCCTCCGGAATTTCTTAAATGGAGAATGGATAATTGAGAATGGAAAATGAAGGTGCGGCACATGGTGCTGAATTCAATCATCGCGCATTGCGCATCTCCGCGCAGCGCGGACGGAACTCGCGCAAGGATAGCGCTGATGCTCCATTTTCAATGCTCAATTCCGTAAATACGGAAATATTCATCACTCTCAACGATCAGCGGCGGCTCAACAACAAGTCCTTCCGCACTGCCGCCTTTTCGGCACTCGACCATGACGACACTTGGCGCCGCCTGCACGCTCTGGTGCACGAACCGCATTCTTTTCGGCACGAGCCGCACGCGCGAAAGCGCTTCAAGCAGCACCCACAGCCGTTCCGGCCGGAATACGAACGCGGCTTTGCCGCCGGTATGCAGCACGAACGAGGCAGCAACCGCCAGTTCCTCGACCGAACAGGTCGCGTCCTGCCTTGCGGTGCGCTTTTCGGCGGTCGGCGCATTCGCGCCTGCGTTGCGGTCGAAATACGGCGGGTTGCAGATAACGTAATCCATACTGCCGTGCGGCAGCAGCGTACGCATCTGCCGGAGGTCGCCCTGCAGAGCGGTTACGTTTTCCAGCTCGTTTGCTGTGATGGACTGCCGGAACAGGTCGAGCGGGCCGTCCTGCAGTTCTAGTCCGGTAATCTTGAGGTCGGGCCGCCATACGAGCAGCGCCAGAGCGCCTGTGCCGCAGCCGAGGTCGAGCAGTTTGGCATTGCGTCTCGGCTTGGCGAACGCGCTGAGCAGCACGCTGTCCTGTCCGAGCTTAAAAAATCGGTCGTCCTGTAATAATTGCAGTCCGTTAGGGAGTATTTCGGTGCTTTGCGCCATGATTTCTTTCTCCTTAATAACCCTTTTCTACCGCAGCCTGCAGTACCTGCGAAGCCACTGTACCGGCAAAC
>UMDM01003674.1_pt1 | contig 21410 bp, 18 predicted proteins | sample 1964501 | NCBI WGS metagenome assembly UMDM01 (sample SAMEA4835995, study PRJEB28245) | human gut metagenome | biome: gut microbiome; material: fecal sample | place: Denmark | collected 2008
GATGTTGCAAGGCTGCTTGATAAGTATATATACGATAATGATATTAAAGAAGGACCTATTTTTATAAACAGAAGAAAAACACGGATGAAACTGCGTGATTCTGAAAGACTCATCGAAAAATACTGCAAAATATGTCTTGAAAAGAAAACTATCAGAAACAAATATACGCTGCAATCCTTAAGACACGCTGGTATGTCATATATGCTTGCAGGTGGGGCTCCCAAAGATGCTGTAGCTAATTATGCAGGAATAACTGGAAGATGGATGACACGATATGAAAGGATACTCTCTTCTAGTACATATAATCAGGCTGTAAACTACAGTATTATAAAGATATCATAGTATTATATGTTAGTATCTTTTAATAATCTTATAGTTTTATAAACCTTTATATATACGATTAAATAAATAGCTATCGATGAGCAAATTAAAATATTGTACAATTATGTCCACGCTAGAAAGACATATTTTGCATAATCTAAATGTACCTCAGATACAAATAATTATCTGATTAAAGCGCTTGCTTATATTTATAATATTTATTAAACATAATTAATGACAGTACCAGAAAAAAGATAGTACTTTTCAAACATTTAAACTATGCTATAATAATTATTGAAAAGAGCTTTATACGAGCTCAATACAATTCCCCAATGTCCCATCAGAAGGTATTCAATACTTTTTGGTGGGATCCCCTTTTTTATCGGTAGTTTTAATTCATTTCTGGAAGATACTTTCTATACTTAAGAGGAAGCATATTCATCTGAAGTCTTTCATTAACCCTTTCCTTAATAGCAATTGTTTCAAAAAACTTAACCCATAAATCTTCATACTGTTTATCAGTATCAGAATAGGAATTAATCATATTATACATCTGTCTATCCGAATCAGTATATACCATCCCCTTACCATTATCAGAATGAACATAACATATATTTCTTTCTGTATCATAAATAACAAAATTCTCACAATGAAGTCTGTCGGCAAAGTGTTCAATTATCATATATAAAATATTATTATCTGGCTTTATTCTTGCAACAAGAATTCCACTTTTATTTTCACTAAATCTCACAATTTCATGATAAAAATGTGCCTCATTGGAAACTTTTCGATTAATAGAAAATAAAGAATATATATACTCATCATTAATATTATTAATATATCCAGTACCATACTTAAATAGTTTTTGCAAAGAATGATATACAACTGATGCCTTATTATTATCACATGAACTTATTACGGTAAATATAATACCATATATATAATTACCTAACTTTGTATTAATAGATGAGATAACTTTTCTGCAAATATCTATATCAGCATCAATATTAATATAATTTTCAAACAGGGAATAATTCATTGTACCAGAACTACATCTTATGTCTGTATGGCTTGTACCAGCTTCCCATGCCTTATATATAGCTGTAAATATTCCTTCAACACTATCATCACACACATATATATCTGTTTTATTATTCATAAAATTCTCCATATAACCTAAATAAACTTAAGACTTATCATCAAAAAGTGATAACTGATGATACACATTATGATGCTCTATATCATATATCTTCCGCATATCTGCAGAATCAACTATACAATTAGTAATATAATCTGCATCTATCCGCGTGTTATACATCATATGTCCATCACATGTAATAAAATATAAAGCTCTTTTTAATACAACTCCTATCTTTTTTAAGTCACTAAAGTCAAGCTTAGTATGCTTTCTTGCAGATATAATTCTACGTGCAGACTTAACACCAATACCAGGAACTCTAAGAAGCGTACTATAGTCAGCATTATTAATCTCAACAGGAAAATTCTCAAGATGACGTATAGCCCAGTCACACTTAGGGTCTAGTAGTGAATTAAAGTTAGGCTTATCCTCTGATAGCAGTTCAGAGGCCTTAAAACCATAAAAGCGCATAAGCCAGTCTGCCTGATACAGCCGGTGTTCTCTTAACAATGGCACACCTTTACCGTCAATCTGGAGTGGCATTGACTCATCCATGTTTACATTGACAAATGCTGAATAAAATACACGCTTTAAATCATACTGCCTGTATAATGATTCAGCTATCGTAACAAGATGATAGTCCGTTTCATCCGTAGCTCCGACGATCATCTGTGAACTCTGTCCTGCTGGAACAAAAGAACGCTTATTGCTATATCCGGCAATGCTGTTATTATCAGTATCAGAAAATTTACCTGCCACTGAATATAAGCTGTTATTATGATTAAAAAAACTGTTATCACTATTATTCAGCCTGTATACATCTGAACTTAAGGCTGTATCGAATATATCATCATATGCATTAACAGTATGCTCTCCAGACAACCTGTTCACATTAACTGATGATGACTTTAACCGCTGCACGTCTGAATGTATTCCATTCTGAATCATCCTCATAGGCTTAAGTATATTATCTCTTGTCTTAGCCGGTGCCAGCTTTTTTAACGCTGCATTAGTCGGAAGCTCAAGATTAACGCTCATTCTGTCCACATAATAACCAGCTATCTTAATCAATTCTTCGCTTGCCCCCGGTATAGCCTTCATATGGATATACCCTCCAAAACTATACTTGGAACGAAGCAGAATGACTGTTTTTAATAACCTTTTCATAGTCTCATCAGGACTATATATAATACCTGAACTTAAAAACAATCCTTCTATATAATTCCTTTTGTAAAACTGGATAGTAAGATCACAGACCTCCTCTGGTGTGAATGTAGCCCTCACAACATCATTAGAGGCCCTGTTAATACAATATCGGCAATTATATATACATTCATTGGTAAGAAGTATCTTAAGCAGTGAAATACATCTTCCATCAGCACTGAAGCTGTGACATATACCACAAGCCTTAGAATTACCAATGCCACTCCCATTATTATTACATTCAACACCGCTTGAAGAGCAGGATACATCATACTTGGCTGCATCTGACAATATCTCCAGCTTTTCCATAATACTCATATTCTCTTTTATAATCATATACCTGTTTCCTCTTAACATATATACTTGCGAACAAATGTTCTTATCTTAATTGTATTATAGAACATTTGTTCATATATTTCAAGCGGAAATTTATGTAAAAATATATTATTGATAATATCAGACATTTAATGTATTATAACTAACGAATAAATGTATATATAACATTTCATAAGCTGCAGCATTTTCTGCCTAAATATTGTACATCAGCATTTTGATATGAACATTTGAACAAAAACACTCCATTTATAAAACATATTTATTTGAAAATGTTACATTATAAAAGTGTATCAAATGTTTCAGATATTAATGCAATGTACACTACTAAATAAAACATAATCATCAAAATGCTGCTAAAAATATAATGAAAATCTACACAATAAATAACGAATGGAGCTGTTATTATGAACAAAATGGTAATATTTGACCTTGATGGAACACTGCTTGATACTCTCGATGATTTATGTAACTCAGTTAATTACTCACTAAGAACAAATAACTTTCCAGAAAGAAGCCTTGCGGAGGTAAGAACATTTGTAGGCAACGGCATACGTCTTTTAATAGAAAGAAGTGTTCCTGAAGGTACCAGCAAGGAACTGATTGATAAAACATTTGAATGTTTTAAAACTTATTATGCTGTTCACTGTAATGATAAAACAAAGACTTATCCTGGTGTTATGGATATGCTGAAAGAATTAAAGAAAAATGGTTACAAAATCGCAGTTCTTTCAAATAAAGCACAGTATGCCGTAACTAAATTATGTGACATATATTTCAATAATCTGCTCGATGATGCAGTTGGTGCCAGAGAAAATGTTGCTAAAAAGCCTTCTCCTGATGCACTATATATATGTGCCGAAAATAATAATATTAATCTTAACAATGTTATCTATGTCGGAGATTCTGATGTTGATGTAGCGACAGCTAACAATGCTGGCGTTAGAGGCATCGCCGTAACATGGGGCTTTAGAAGCCGAGAACTGCTTATAAAATGTGGCGCAGAAAATTTAGCTGACAACACAGATGAATTATTACAAATATTATTAAAATAAACCATTATGTAAAATTGGGTATTTTATGGTAACAGTTCAGCCTTCCGGCTGAACTAAATAAAAAAGTTATTGTAAAAAACGCTGAATTTTTTTCTTTGTAATTTTTTTTTAAAATTTCACTTGACATATGATAATTATATGTGTATTATATCACTTGTGTTCAGGAGTATTAATTATTAAAGAACATGTTGATATAATATGCGCGAGTGGCTCAGTGGTGGAGCACCTCCTTGCCAAGGAGGGGGTCGCGGGTTCGATCCCCGTCTCGCGCTCTGTTAGATAACAAAAAGGACTTTCCCGGATTGGGAAGTCCTTTTTTGTTATCTAAGAAGTGCAATGCACTTCTTGAACTCATACTGCTTTGCAGTATGGGTTCGATTTCTCAGAGCGCTAAAGCGCCCTTCGGTCGTGCCAATACAGAGGTCCACCGGACCTCTTGGCACCCGTCTCGCGTATTCTAATATATCAATAATTTTTCCATTGGCAGAATATCCTTTTTTATTATCCAGGAAGTGCGATGCACTTCTTGAAGCTTATAGCAAACAGGAAGGAAGAGCCTTTAACTTTCATTTTCAAAGCAATGTATATTATCCACTTGTCTGCTATGATGGAATAACAGGTGATTTAATTAAAATCCAGCTAAGAGACGGAACCAGGTATTCATGCACTGGTGTAGTTGATTTTCTCCAGCCTATTTTGTATGAATATCTGGTTGATGAGCTTGATGATATCACAAGAGAAAACAAAGTTGACTATGCTGTAGTTTATGGCGAATTCATGTATCAGGCAGCCTCTTGGCCTTACGAAAGACGTGTTGTCTGTAAGGTAGAGAAACCTGAGAATCAGATGACTTACATATATACATTTATTGTGACAAATATGGATTCATCCCCAGATTAATATAAGTTTCTGAATTTTGTTAGTGACTAATTAGCAATTATATTATATAATAATTTTTATATGGCTTTGTATATAGTTATTAGATAGGCTATGTATAAATATTGCGGGATTATGTAATAAACAATTTTTATTATAATAATTCAGATGCAGCAATAAAGTACCCAAATGTCGTTTATTTTAATATGATAACTATAAATAAGCAATTATATGCTATTGCATTTTAGAAATTTAAAGTGCGAAAGGATTGTATGAATTACAAAATTATGAAACAATTCATATAAATCAGTCAGGAAAATTACATTTTAATTCTGACATCAACAATATAAAACAATAGAAAAGGAACTTATTAACTTATGAAAGAAAGAGAACAATTCGGTTCGAGACTGGGATTTATTCTTGTGTCGGCAGGGTGTGCTATTGGACTTGGCAATGTATGGAAGTTTCCATATATATGTGGTATGTACGGCGGTGCAGCATTTATCGTTATGTACGTCATATTCCTTGCACTTCTTGGCCTGCCTATCCTGATATGTGAATTCTCAGTCGGAAGAGCCAGCCGTAAAGGTATCGGCAAAGCATTTGAAGTACTTGAAAAGAAAGGAACTAACTGGCACAGACTTAAGTGGATGGGAATTATCGGCTCATACATACTTATGATGTTCTACACAATGGTCGGCGGATGGATGTTTTATTATGCTTACCTTGAACTGTCCGGAAAGCTTGCCGGACTTAATGCTGACGGAATAAAAGAAACATTCAATAATATGCTCGGTAATCCCGGTTCTATGATGTTTTTTGCCATAATCGCCATATTACTTGCATTCGGCGTGTGCGCACTTGGATTACAGAATGGTGTTGAGCGTATAACAAAGGTTGTTATGTCACTTCTGCTTGGATTGATAGTAATACTTGCTATCCACTCATTTGCCCTGCCAAATGCATCCGTAGGTATTAAGTTCTATCTTGTACCTAATGTTGAGCTTGTAAAGCAGTCTGGTATCGGTGAAGCCGTATTTGCCGCTATGACACACGCATTTTTCACGCTGAGTATCGGTATGGGTGCTATGGAAATATTCGGAAGCTACCTTGATAAAAAGCGCTCACTTACAGGAGAAGCGATAAGCATTGTACTGCTTGATACATTTGTAGCTCTTATGGCAGGATTTATCATTATTCCTGCATGCTTTTCATATGGCGTTAATCCTGACAGCGGTCCTTCATTATTATTTATAACTCTGCCAAATGTATTTAACAATATGGCAGGTGGAAGAGTATGGGGATTTTTATTCTTCGTATTTATGTCGTTTGCGGCACTTTCAACTATAATAGCCGTATTTGAAGAAATAATAGCTGTGTGGATGGATATAACTGAGTGCAAGCGCTCAAAGGCTGTAACTATCAACATAGTTGCAATAATAATACTTTCAATACCAGCAATTCTTGGTTTCAACGTATTATCGGGTTTTCAGCCAATAGGCGCTGGTTCTACAGTTATGGATCTTGAGGACTTCCTCGTATCTTATAACCTGCTTCCTCTTGGAAGTCTTGTTATGGTGCTGTTCTGTACGAAAAAGAATGGTTGGGGATTTGACAACTTTATCAAAGAAGTCGATACTGGTGAAGGTATAAAGCTGCCTTTATGGGTAAGAAAGTATATGACATACATACTTCCACTTGTAATAACTGTTGTCTACATAAAAGGATATTATGATATATTTGCAAAACAGCCACTTCCTGTATTAATTGGATGGATGTGCTTTGCAATAGTGCTTGTTATAGTCATATATCTTGTAGCCTTCCTGACTGGAAGAAAGAAGCAGTCGAAGGCATAAATGTGTTTATCTATTAGATGTAATTAATAGAATGATATATTAAAATACATTTAAAATATAATAAACTATAAATGAGTAAATTTAAAATATTGTACAATTATATTCTCACTAGAAAGACGTATTTTGCGTAATCTATTGAAACGTATCTCAAGTACAAACAAAAACAACTTATTTTTGCGCATTTTTTCATTTCCTCATTTATAGTTATATAAATAAGGAAATGTCTATTATATTAAAGTTCATAACAAATATTAAGTAAATATTATTTAACTCTTGAAATTACTTTTAAAGAATTAAATAAACATATTTTGTAAGGCATACATGCTATCTAATATTGTAAAATTAATTACCTATGATTTGTTATAACTTTAATAATGACATTTCCTTTTTATATATCAATTCCATTTTCTAAAATATATTTTATATATTTATAAACATACTTTGTTCATTACTTTATTCATTACATTATTCGTTATTTCTAATCGTCCTGTTCACTGATTATTTTCTTAATAATCTGCATGTCCTCATTTGTATCTATATCCAGCAGTTCAACCTTACTATAAGCTGGAACGAGTATAACCTCATCCGGATGGTTGTTTATAACATATCCGCCGCCTTTGTGGGGTGGCAGTTTTTTTAATTCATCTATGTATTTATTCGGAAATATAACCGGCGAAGCCACTGTATCATCATATGAAAGCCTGCAGATCTTATCTTTACAATGCGTAAATATAAAACACATAAGCTGCATACTTGACCTTGTTATAAGTGGCTGGTCTGACTGCATAAACATAACTCCTGCTATATTATCCACATTGCTGCTTATATGTGATAATCCTACATTTATAACATCATTTCTAAGCTCTTTGTTATGTAATATAACTTTCATATAGTCATAATTACTATAATTATTTGAATAATCGTCAATATACTTATCACCACGCAGACTATTATAATCATTATTACACTTATCATTACCTGAATTATTATAGCAATTATTGCAGTTACAATTATTCAGATTATTATTAAGGTTACTGTAATGGTTATTATATTTATTATTCAAATTATCAGAGCCATCAATATACCTACAATTATACATCCCTGTACTTATCCTATTATATACTACATCCGCCACATCCTGATTATTAGTAACAACATATATGTATTCAACTGGTGAGGCTTTGGTTATGTCAACCGCATTTTCTATAAGGGTCGTATGCTTAAATTGTTCAAGCTTAAATGGCTCAAGCAGCTTATTCGTACCAAAACGTCTTGACTTGCCGGATGCCATAATTATACACGCAATATCAGCAAATGGCTTGTCTATATCTATAATCAGTGCATCATCTCTACTCATAAGTGAATCAAGAAATTCCGTGTGTTTTTTCCTGAGCGTGGCAATAACACAGGAATTATCCTCATCCAGCATATTATTAAAATATTTCTGGTAATCCTCACAGGAGCTTTCAATATAACCAAGCTCATCAACTATCATATAATACCTGTCAGGCAAAGTGAAATCTGCCTGTCTCACTGCATTTATATAATTATTAACCGCTGGTATTGCAACATTATAGAAGCCTTCTTTAACTATTGTCATTCTTTCCTTTGACTTATCACTATGAGGATTAATCATTCCTATTATATTTATATTGTCACCGGAATTTATAGAAAAATCACTTTTATAACTATCTTTGCAATTATTCTGTAGCATATTAAGCCTGTCTGAATTAATTACGACATAATTATCATCCTGCTTAGCACTTATTAATCTGTCATATATGATATTATGACTATGCATGTCATTGCACGTAACATTATAATCTTTCAGACTTTCTGATAATTCTGACTTATTTGATTCACTTGTATCATCATATTCATTCAAACCGTCACTTATAATATTAACCAACGCATTAATAAGCGTAGTCTTTCCACTTCCCAGATCTCCTGTTATTAATAAATGTTTTTTACCAGACCATTTAAAATATGAATATAATGCCTTTGCATCCACATACTTATCCATAACGCCTCCTATATTTTTGGATATATGCAATAATGCTTTCTGTTATCCGTACTTTCATATACTCCCACGCATACATTATCATATACTTTTGCAAATGCTTCATTAAGTCTTGAAACATCTGTATCCTTTACATATATATCATCCACGATACTGCCGGACTTCATAAAAAGAAGCCTGTCACAGTACATAAGTGCAAGCTCCGGACTGTGAATACTCATAAGAACACATTTATTGGTATCTGCCTGTTCTCTTATCGTTCTTAGCATCTCATAACGGTTAGTAATATCTAGCGCGCTTTCCGGCTCATCAAGTATCATAACAGGAGAATTCTGGATAACCGAACGGGCGAGTATACACATCTGCTTCTGGCCAGCACTAAGTGAAAGAAAATCATCCTCCGCCCTGTCCTTAAGTCCGACATATTCAAGCGCTTTAAGAACATTACAGCGCATACTGCTGTCTGGAACTGCCAGAGGATTAAGCATATGATTATATCCCATAAGACACACATCCATAACAGATATGCTTGAAGATATACCTGAATGTTGGGCAATATATGTCATATACATAGCTCTTTTCTTTGGAGTAAGCTTTTCTGTTATAACCTGTGCAAATGTGGCTGTATTCTCTGGTGTAGTTTTATCAGATGAAAACCTTAACACACACTTTCCCTTATGTGAAATAAGGTTCATAACAGCCTTTATAAGTGTCGACTTGCCACAGCCATTATTGCCGATGAGTGCTGTGAATTCACTGGAATAGAGTGTAATATTGAGATTATTTATTATATTTTTTCTGCCATATGATACGGATAAGCCGCTGATGTCAAGGCTGTCTGGATAGCATATTCTGTTATTTTGCTTAAGAATATTATATTCATTTCTGGCAGCAGTCAAATCAGTAGAATTATCTGCAATCCCTGTATTGTCAATTTCTAAATTCTTTTGTATTTTACAACGATTATCAATAAATTTCTTATTATTAATATTGTCTATATACATAGCTATATTTTTTCCTGTCTTAAATATTGTATTTACACACAACTATACTTTCTTTGAATTATAAACCTTGTTCATACAAATAGCTATATTCTTATTATAAGCTTCTGAAAGGTTGAAATATTTTCTATTAAAACGCCATTTTTATATCTCATTTCCACATAAATTTTTTTATAATAAATATAATCTATACGCACACAACCTCACCCATTCCCCTGCCTGTTCCTTAAAAGTAGTATTATAAGAAGTGGTGCGCCCAGTAACGATGTAAAAATACTTACCGGCAGCTCCGATGATGTAACTGAACGTGCCAGTATATCAGCCAGTGTCAATAAAAGACTTCCCGATATTCCACTTAACATAAGAAGACTTATATTGTGGTTCTTAATAAGGCGGCCTGCTATATGTGGTGCAAGAAGTCCTATAAAGCTTATAAGACCTGTCGTACATATAATAACTGACACTATCAGGGTTGCTATGACAAGAACAATGAGCCTTAACAGGACTATATGTACTCCGAGTGAAGCTGCCTCATCCTCATCAAGTGAAAGCATAAGAAGCTGCCTATATAAAAGTATTATAAGTATAGTTCCAATAAATGTTACTATGCAGGGGATGAGAAGGTCGTCAACCGAAGCTGAATTCAGACTCCCCATAATCCAGTACTCGATAGATGCAAGCTGCTTTTCCGGGTCTGCTGCCAGCTTTATGAACATAAGGACAGTCTGTGCAAGAGAATGAATGGCTATCCCTGAAAGCACAATCGTATAGCTGTTTTTTCCGGGTACAAGATATGCTATAAGCAATGTAACAATAAGAGTAAGCATAGCTGCTGCAAATGCTACAGCCGAAACAACAGAAGAAACAGACGATATAAACACAATCGCCATAGCAGCACCAGCACTTGCGCCAGAAGATACTCCGACAATATCAGGCGATGCAAGCGGATTTTTAAATACAAGCTGATATACATAACCAGCTATTCCAAGTCCAAAACCACCGGCAACTCCCATAACTGCTCTCGGAATTCTGAGCCTCACAAGCACTTTAATCTGCATAGTATCACCTGATAATATTCCCTTTAATGTAAGCGGATACTTTCCAGTCCGCAGTGATATAACAAATGCAGCTATAACCATAATGATAAGTACAAGCATAACTGCTGCCTTATTTAATTGTCTTTTACCATTATTAAATATGTAATTGTTCAATGACACATTTCCCTTCTATATTCTGGATAAAAATATTTTCTTCCCTAATCCATAGCTAAAATTGTAAAAAAACGACCATAAAAATGCAAGCATTTTTACAGCCGTTTCTATCTAAAATAAATTATTTTTGTTTGTATCTAAGATACATTTAAGTAAATAACTCAAATTCATTTACCCAATTTATAGCAGATAAATAGAGCCATGTCTACTTAACCTCTGGAGTAAATCCATAGAATGTCTTATAGAACTCTGTTACACATTCCTTATAATAGTCTGTGCTAATCTTATCCGGATGTAATATAGAAGCAATATATACACTTCCAAGGAAGCTTGCTGGAACTGGCGAATCCCATGCTTCTATATCTGAAGGGAGCTTGTATACATGCTTTTCCTTAACTGCTGTGCAGTCCGCAAGATTAGCATCATTGTATACATCATCAACAGTGTAAGTAGCATCTGCTGCAAGTATGATATAATCAGGATTCCATGAAAGAACCTGCTCATATGATACCTCTGCCCAGTAAGTATCTGTAAGTTCACTTGCTACATTTACACCACCAGCGTTCGTAAGAAGAGTATCCTGATACATAGCCTTACCTGCTGTTGAAAGAAATGCGCTGTTACCTGCAAGATATACCTTAGGTGTATCTGTTCCTGAAACATTAGTCTTAACATTATCAAGAATAGACTCAATAGTAGCATTGAGTGTCTTTGCCTTACCCGGTTCGTTTACTGCCTGTCCTACCATTGTTATACATTCACTGAGTAACTGCTGGTTTTCTGGATTAACTGCTAATACTGTAAGTCCAAGCTGCTCTAACTCAGGAATGACACTCTTTAACTTTGCTGGAATGATAACAAGGTCAGGGCCGGCTGCCACGCATGCCTCTGTATTAAATGCCTTTGCTGTTCCCATATTAGGAAGTGACACTAAAGAAGATGATACAAGATTATAGATAGGTCTTGTATTCGCCTTTGCTTCAATACCAACAAGCTTATCCTTAAGTCCAAGACCAAGTAAAAGACTTGTTGAAATATAATATGAAGAAGCGATTTTTTCAGGTTCCTTCTCAATAGTTACTGTTCTTCCAAGCTGGTCTGTAACAGTTACCGGATAACTGACCTTAGAAGTATCTGTTTCCTGCATAACAGAAAATGGGGATGTAGTTGTCTGTTGTGTCTGATTACTGGCTTCATTACTGTTTCCACAGGCAAGTAATGAAGCTGTCATAATAAGAGTAAGTAACACAGCTAACAGTCTTTTTGCTTTTTTCATTATTTTTCTCCTCTTTAATCTATTTTTCATCCGAATTTTATCAGATAAAGAATAAATTTACAAGGCAAAATTAATATGTTAGAATAAATAATCAAATAAAATAATTATGTAAACAGAGGTAAATATGCTTAATATCCAGAATTATGTTAAAGTAAAAAGCCTTGATGAAGCTTATGAGCTTAACCAGAAAAAGGCAAACCGCATAATAGGCGGCATGATGTGGATGCGTATGGGTGATAACCGCATAAACACAGCTATTGACTTATCTGACCTTTCACTCAATGAGATTGAGGAAACAGATAAAGAATTCAAAATAGGATGCATGACAACATTAAGACAGCTTGAAACTAATGAGCATTTTAATGAATATACATCAAATGCTGCCAGAACTGCCTTAAAACATATCGTAGGAGTGCAGTTCCGTAACCTTGCCACTGTAGGCGGGAGTATATATGGAAGATATGGATTTTCGGATGTTCTTACATTATTATTAGGTCTTGAATCGTATGTTGAACTTTATAAAGGTGGTATTATTCCTTTAAAAGAATATGCCAATATGAAGTATGACAGAGATATTCTTGTGAGAATTATAGTCAAAAAAAGACCTGTAAATATGTATTATGAGGCAGTCCGTATAACAGAAACTGACCTTCCTGTTCTTACCTGCTGCGGTGTACATTATAAGGATACTGATACTTACGAGGTTGCCATAGGCGCACGCCCTGCAAGAGCAGTTCTTGTAAGCAGTTGTCTTAATGATAGTGATTGCACATTGTCAGGAGAACTTTCGAATGACCATATAAACAAGTATGCTGATATGGCAGCAGACCACATAGAAACAGAGAGTAATATGCGTGGCAGTAAGGAATACAGAAGTCACCTTGTAAATGTACTTACAAAGCGTACACTTTCCAATATATAAATACTTATACAGAAAATATATAAATAATTATACGGAGAATATATGTTAGTTAATATTAATCTTAATGGAAAAACAATAAAAGAAGATATTAATCCCGGCGTCTCCCTTTATAGCTGGGTAAGAGAGCATAAGTGTTACAGTGTAAAATGTGGCTGTGAAACTTCTAATTGCGGCTTATGCACTGTATTCTTAAATGACACACCTGTTCTATCCTGTTCAGTTCTTGCAGCAAGGGCAGATGGATGTCATGTAACAACACTTGAGGGCTTACAGGATGAAGCTTCTGAGTTTGTAACATTTATAGCTGACCAGGGAGCAGAGCAGTGCGGCTTCTGTAATCCGGGCTTTGTTATGAATACTATTGCACTTCTCAGACAAAATCCATATCCTGATGAGGATGAGGTAAAGGAGTTCCTTTCTGGTAACCTGTGCAGATGTTCAGGCTATGAGGGACAGCTTCGTGGAATTATGAACTTTGTAAACTATAAAAAGCAGAAGGAGAGTGATAACAATGAAGTCTGTGAATAAATGTATCCGAAAGAAGGACTCTATGGAGCTTCTTCTTGGAAAGCCTGTATATACTGACGATTTAACACCTAAAGACTGCCTTGTAGTCAAGCTTTTACGCTCACCTTATGCCAATGCAATAATCAAAGACATTAACACAGCTATTGCCATGAAGGTACCTGGCATAGAAGCTATATACACTTATAAAGATATTGATCAGCACCAGAAGCGTTTTACATGCGCAGGTCAGACTTATCCTGAACCTAGTCCATATGACAGACTTATACTTGACCAGCATGTAAGATTTATAGGCGACCCGGTTGCCATAGTTGCAGGTGAGACAGAGAACTGTGTTGACAAAGCTATAAAGCTTATTAAAGCTGAATATGAGGTACTTGAACCTGTTCTTGACTTTACAACTGCTCTTGATAATCCAATACTTGTACATCCTGAAGACAACTGGGAGGCTCTGTGTCCTGTAGGTGCTGATAATAAAAGAAATCTATGTGCACATGATGAATCTTCTAATGGTGATGTCGACAAGGTGCTGGATGACTGCGATATCATAATCGACAGAACATATCACACTAAAGCATGCCAGCAGAGTATGATGGAAACTTTCCGTACATACTGTACGATAGACACATATGGAAGACTTAATGTTATAAGTTCAACACAGATAGTCTTTCATTGTAGAAGAATAATATCACATGCACTTGGTATATCACCTTCACTTATCCGTGTGACAAAGCCAAGAATAGGCGGCGGTTTTGGTGCCAAGCAGACATCTGTAAGTGAGATATATCCTGCATTTGTAACATGGATGACTAAGAAACCGTCCAAGATCATATTTTCAAGATATGAGTCGCTAACTGCTTCATCACCAAGACATGAAATGCAGATGCATGTAAGACTGGGAGCTACAAAAGATGGCATAGTAAAGGCTATTGACCTTCATACACTTTCCAATACGGGTGCATATGGTGAACATGGTCCAACAACTGTCGGACTTTCAGGTCATAAGTCCATACCTCTTTATGGAAAGGCAGAGGCTTTCAGATTTACAAGCGATGTTGTTTACACTAATATAATGTCAGCAGGTGCATACAGAGGATATGGCGCAACACAGGGACTTTTCGCTGTTGAATCGGCAGTCAACGAACTTGCTGATATGCTGCATATGGACCCATTTGATATACGCTTTAAAAATATCGTAAAAGAGGGCGATGTCATGCCAGCCTACTATAATCAGGTCAATACGAGCTGTGCCCTTGACAGATGCTTAACCCGTGTTAAGGAAATGATTAAGTGGGATGAAAAGTATCCTGTAAGAATGATATCTGATACAAAGGCAAGATATGTTGGTATGGGTATGGCTATGCAGGGTTCTGGTATCTCCGGTGTCGATGTCGGAAGTGCCACTCTTAAGCTTAATGATGAAGGGTTCTTTACTATGAATATTGGTGCTGCTGATATGGGAACGGGATGCGATACTATTCTTTCACAGATAGCGGCAGAAATCCTTGAATGTGATACTGATGATATTACAGTATTTGGTGCTGATACGGATATATCTCCTTACGATTCTGGTTCATATGCATCAAGTACAACTTACGTTACAGGTAAAGCTGTTGAAAAATGTGCCCTTGAATTAAAGTCAAGAATAGAAAAGCTAGGTGCAAAGCTTCTTAAATGTGATGTCGATGATGTAACTTACGAAAATAAGCTTGTAAGATGTGACTCGACAGGTGATACAGTGAGCCTTGCTGACATATCAACTGCATCTATGTGTGGCAACGATATATCTCTTTCAGTTACATACACACACTCTTCACCTATATCGCCACCACCTTATATGGTCGGGGCAGCAGAAGTGGAGGTTGACCTTCTTACAGGTGAAAGCAAGGTTATAGAGTATGATGCATGTGTGGACTGTGGTACTCCAGTTAATCCTAATCTTGCAAGAGTACAGGCAGAGGGCGGTATACTTCAGGGTATAGGCATGACTATGTCTGAGAATATTACTTATAGTGATAAAGGAAAGCTGTATGAGAATTCATTCTTACAGTATAAGATTCCTTCACGTATGGATATAGGTCATATCAATGTGGACTTTGAAAGCAGCTATGAGGCAGCAGGTCCATTTGGTGCCAAGTCAGTCGGTGAGGTTGTTATCAATACACCTCTTCCAGCCATAACAGATGCCTTAAGCCACGCAGCAGAAAAAAGATTTTATACACTGCCTATAACACCTGAACAGATTGCTATGGCACGTATTGAAAAATAAACTATAATCTAGTAGAATAATGTCATTAATTTATATATTAAAAAGGAATACGGTTATGAAATTATTAGAAGAAAGAATTAGAAAAGACGGAATAATAAGAGAGGGTAATGTTCTTAAGGTTGACAGCTTTATTAACCACCAGATGGATATAAAGCTTTTTGAGGAAATGGCAAAAGAATGGAAGAGATTATTTGCTGACAAGAATATTAATAAAATTCTTACAATCGAAGCAAGTGGTATCGGTATTGCTGCTATCGTTGCAAGAGAATTTGATGTACCTGTTGTATTTGCAAAGAAGTCAAAGAGTATCAACCTTGACGACAATAACTTCAGCACTAAAATCCAGTCATTCACACATGGTAAAGTATATGATGTAATCGTTTCAAAGAAGTTCTTATCTCCAGAAGACCACATCCTTGTTATCGATGATTTTCTTGCCAATGGATGCGCTCTCTTAGGACTTACTGATCTCGTTGAAAGTGCTGGTGCAACAGTTGAGGGTATCGGTATTGCAATCGAAAAAGGCTTCCAGCAGGGTGGTAAGATTATCCGTGAAAAAGGATACCAGCTTGAATCACTCGCAATTGTTGAGAGCATGGATGCAGCTAATAATACAATTACTTTCAGGGAACAGCAATAAACTCCTGATATATGAACACTATGTGAAAGAACGGAGATACATTAATGAACACATTAACAGAATATATGCCTGAGCTGTATGCAACATTCTGGTCGCTTATTCCACCGCTTGTTGCTATTATACTTGCGCTTATAACTAAGGAAGTATACAGTTCACTTTTTATAGGCATTATTATCGGAAGTCTTCTGTATGGGGGACTTTTCACTGCGCACTTCAGTCTTGAAACATCTATATTGCACATATTTGATGACGGACTGCTTGGCGTATTATCCGACAGATCTAATATCGGTATACTCATATTCCTTATTATACTTGGAATAATGGTATCTATGATGAATAGGGCCGGCGGCTCTAAGGCATTTGGTGAATGGGCATCGGGAAGAATAAAGACAAGAATAGGTGCAGAACTTACTTCTATTTTTCTTGGCATACTTATATTTATAGATGATTACTTTAACTGTCTTACAGTCGGAAGTGTCATGCGCCCTGTAACTGACGGACATAAGGTATCAAGAGCCAAGCTTGCATATATAATAGATGCAACAGCAGCTCCTATATGTATAATTGCTCCTATATCATCATGGGCAGCAGCCGTTACAGGTTTCGTGGAAGATGAAGACGGTTTTTCTATATTTATGCAGTGTATACCTTATAACTATTATGCCATTCTTACTATAGTTGCCCTTCTTTGTTTTGTTATATTAAGGGTTGACTTTGGTCCTATGAAGCTGCATGAGGATAATGCTGCAAAAGGTGACCTGTATACAACAAGTGACAGACCATATGCCAATGTAAGTAATGAAGAAATAATACGTGGAAACGGTAAGGTCATTGACCTTGTTTTCCCTATAATAAGCCTTATTATATGCTGTGTTATCGGAATGATATATACTGGCGGTTTCTTTAGTGGAACTGATTTCGTTACAGCATTTTCTAACTGTGATGCATCGCTTGGACTTATGATGGGAAGTTTCTTTGCACTGGTTATTACAATATTATTTTATGTTATAAGAAGGATACTTTCATTTAATGACTGTTTCTCCTGCATACCTGAAGGTTTTAAGGCTATGGTTCCTGCTATTCTTATTCTTACATTTGCATGGACTCTTAAGGCAACAACTGACAGTCTTGGTGTAAAAGAATATGTAGCCGGACTTGTAAGCGGATTATCAGTTGGTTTCCTTAACTTCCTTCCAGCTATTATATTCTTAGTTGCCATATTCTTAGCATTTGCAACTGGTACAAGCTGGGGAACTTTCGGTATCCTTATTCCTATCGTTGTAGGAACTTTTGCAGGAACTGACAAAACCATGATGATTATTTCTATATCAGCATGTATGGCTGGTGCTGTATGCGGTGACCACTGCTCACCTATATCGGATACAACTATTATGGCTTCTGCTGGTGCACAGTGCAATCATATGAATCACGTATCAACACAGCTTCCTTATGTTGTTGTCGTTGCAGTAGTTTCGCTTATAACCTATATTATTGCAGGATTTATCCGTAATCCTGTTATCTCACTTATAATCGGAATTATACTTATGGTTGGAAGTATTCTTATTATTAAGTATATGGTTGATAGTAAGCTTTCAGGTTCTGATAAGAATTAGGCTTATATAAAGATTTAAGAAGAAAGAGAGGAGATGGCATTATGATTGAGCCACAGAAAGTTGTTATTATTGTTGCATTATTGTTTATTATTTGTGTTATGCCGTTTCCTATTGGACTTCTTATGTTTAAGTTCAAGTCGGAGAAGCTCAAGGCGGAGGCCAGAAGGAAGGCAGAAGCTGAGACTGAGGGTTCTGACGTGGTGCAGGATAGCGATGATATTGCAACTGCAAATGTGAGTAATATGAAGACTAATGATATTAACGAACGGACGCCATAAGTCTGGAGAGGTGCTCCGTGAATAAGGCTTCAGTCACCAAAAAGCTGATTGGATATTTCTAAAACTTTCCGTCTATGTTTTTTATATGGACGCAAACGTTCATACGCAACGTCCTGTTGCGTTTTCGCTCGATTTGACCTCCTTGTCAAATCGTTGTTGTGGTTTTTAGGGAAAGTTTAAGAACTATCTCAATCGGCTTTCAAGTGTTCCTTTCGCATTATTCACGAAACACCTCTCCAGACTTATGGCTGTTTTTTTTATCCGTACTCATCTGTGGTATCTGTGCCATTATAACAGCGACAAACACAAGAACGCAGCCGGCTATCTCACGTGGACTAAGATGCTCAGATAATAATACCCATCCTGCAAGAGCTGCAAATACTGACTCAAGACTTAAGACAATCGCTGTAACAGAGGGCTTTGTGTATTTCTGTCCGATAATCTGCAGGGTATAGGCAACTCCGCTTGACATTATACCTGCGTATAGTATCGGAACGGCAGCACTCTTTATGTCGCTTATTCTTATATTTCCTATATGTTCAATTATTATCATTCCAACGGCTGACAGTAAACCTGCGGTAAGAAACTGTATACACGACATTTTTATACCATCTGTATATGAATACCTATCAACTACAAGGATATGTGCTGTAAAACCTACTGCGCAAAGAAGAAGCAGAATATCTGATGAATATATACTGTCTATTCCACCGGACATACACAAAAGATACATTCCTGCTATACATACACAAGCTGATATTATTACAAGCTTTTGCAGCTTTTTCCCCATAAATACTGCGGCAACAGAAACCATAACTACATAGGTTGCCGTAAGAAATCCTGCTCTTCCTGATACAGCAACCCCATCTGGATAGTTATTTATTCCCATCTGCTGGAGTGTCATTGATATACAAAGTACTATTCCGCATATTATTCCCTCTTTTACCGGAAAGCCTTTATGTTTTTCTTCCATATATACAAGCTCTTTAATCTTTATGAATATAAAAAGGAAAATTGCGGCAATAATATTTCTTATTGTGTTAAATGTAAATGTTCCCAGACTGTCCCCTGCGCTTGTCTGCGCTACAAAAGCAGTTCCCCATATAAATGCCGTAAGTAAAAGTATAAGTGTTCCTTTGATGTTCTTCATAGCTGACTTTCTTCTCCTATATCTGACTGTATAATTAAATATTTATATAATATAAGATATTTTTTTATAAGTGTCAAAAACATAATCTACATAATAAAATTAAATTTGCATTTTATCCTATAATCCTGTAGAATTATAGGGAATTAAAAGATTACATATGATATGATTCGTGTTAATAAGCTTCTGCTTACTATATACACCCATATCGGAAAGGACTATATGAAAGATTATTCTATTAATACAAAATGCGTTCAGGCAGGATACACTCCTGGTAACGGAGAGCCACGCCAGATTCCTATTATTCAGTCAACTACATTTAAGTATGATACAAGTGAAGATATGGGAAAACTTTTTGACCTTGAAGCTTCCGGATATTTCTATACAAGACTCCAGAATCCTACCAATGACCATGTAGCTGCCAAAATAGCAGCGCTTGAAGGTGGAACAGCTGCCATGCTCACTTCGTCAGGACAGGCTGCTAATTTTTTTGCTTTATTTAACATATGTGAATGTGGAAGCCATATTGTAGCATCCTCTTCAATATATGGCGGTACTTTTAACCTTATATCTGTAACACTCAAGAAGATGGGAATAGATGTGACATTTGTGTCACCTGATGCAACAGAAGGTGAACTCAATGCTGCATTTAAAGATAATACGCGTGCTATGTTTGGCGAATCTATTGCCAATCCTGCACTTACAGTACTTGATATTGAAAAGTTTGCCAAAGCTGCACATGCACACAATGTTCCACTCATAGTAGATAATACTTTCCCAACACCTGTTAATTGCAGACCTATCGAATGGGGTGCTGATATCGTAACACACTCTACAACAAAATATATGGATGGACATGGGGCAGCAGTTGGCGGCGTAATTGTTGATTCCGGCAACTTTGACTGGATGGCACATGCTGACATGTATCCTGGATTATGCACTCCTGATGAAAGCTATCATGGAATTACATATGCTGAAAAATTCGGAAAAGAAGGGGCATTTATAACAAAATGTACATCCCAGCTCATGAGAGATTTAGGCTGTATCCAGTCACCTCAGAATGCTTTCATACTTAATCTTGGTCTTGAATCCTTACATGTAAGAATGCCAAGGCACGTAGAAAACGGTCAGGCTGTTGCAGAATTCCTTGAAAATCATCCTAAAGTTGAATATGTAATTTATCCTGGACTTAAAAGCAGCAAGTATTATGAAACAGCTAAAAAATATATGCCAAATGGCGGCTGTGGCGTAGTTTCTTTTGAAATAAAAGGCGGAAGAGAAGCCGCTGAGAAGTTTATGAAAAACTTAAAGCTGGCCGCTATCGAAACACATGTAGCAGATGCAAGAACATGCTGCCTTAACCCTGCTACATCAACACATAGACAGATGAATGATGAACAGCTTAAGGAAGCTGGTATCTCAGCTGGTCTTATAAGAATATCTTGTGGTCTTGAGGATAAGGTTGACCTTATCGCTGACCTTGCACAGGCATTTGATTCTATCTAAATAATAACAGCTTCAATGCTCTGATTTTCTTTCATATGTATATTACTTAATATATATTTGATATATTATATTTTATGTGTTAATATAATATATATATGTAAAGGAGAACCCTATGCACAAAAAAGGATTATACGAAAATTATCAGGCATACTTGCTATAATTGTCATTATATTGCAATTATTTAACAGATATATTCCTGCATCTGTATATGCCGCAGAAG